>Ga0307968_1000339_pt1 | contig 31803 bp, 33 predicted proteins | sample OrgLakmetagen650_FD_201834 | JGI IMG/M metagenome (GOLD analysis project Ga0307968, IMG submission 201834) | Saline water microbial communities from Organic Lake, Antarctica - #650 | ecosystem: Environmental > Aquatic > Non-marine Saline and Alkaline > Saline | place: Antarctica: Organic Lake...
CTGCCGTCTGTCATTCGATTCCACACAGAATGGCTGACGGGCCCCCCCTGTTGCCTGGGTGATGCAAGTAATCGTATCTGCTGTTCTGTTGTGTTGTCCGCGGCTATACGTTTTACTGACACCATGGCAACATCTACAGTACTATTCCGTTTGCATCATGATATGGCGGGGATTATTTTCAAGGACTCATCAAAAACTAGGTCACAACTGCCCGGTGCTTATTTTGCACCCACTTTGGCAGGAAAAAGGTACATTTATGAACTTGTCCCGATCGACCTCTACCTCAGGATAAAAGCATTATAAATGTCATATAACAACGCTGCAATGCCAAATTTGGGACAGGGGTACTAGGAAAGCCGGCAAGTGGGAGGCGCTCACACAAAGGATACAGGAGGGAAAGACAAATCTTTCGCTCCATACCTGCTGCGAGTTTTCCCAGAGTTTCCCCCCGTTTTTGCGTCCAGAGTTGCGGTCTAAAGTAATAATTACATTAAAATTTAAATGTGGCCAATCGGTGGCCTGGAGCGTTACAGCAATTTCTGCCTGTGCTTTTCCGGCTGCATATAAAATTCCCATGTTCACACCAAAACTGCGGTCTGAATTATCAAGTCCTGCAAAATTTAAAGGGCGCGGATCGGTGCAGTGTGAGAGCAACGGTGTCTGTTTTTGTAGCGTTGCATTCTAATTTTTTATTGCGAGCCACCCACTGGGTCTTTCCGCCTGGTTTCTTTGCAGGCGAGTTAAGAAAAAAATCAAGCTATTCAACACAACTTTCAGCTCACAGAATAGTGAAGTGGTTGGGGAGATAGAGCCAAAATTGGCTTAATGGCACAATTTGACTAGGAAAGGGCGGTCCAGCCATGGGGACGACCTGGAAGGTAAAGGCAGAAATTCAGAACTCAAGAAATTTAAAACTCAAGGAACTCAAAATTAAGTTTAAATATAATAAAGAAGAGCGGTTTTGAGGACCAAATAGGTAAGTAAAAAGATGAAGAATTTGAGAGGAAGACGGATAAAAGCAAGAGGGATATGAGTAATATCACTTGCTTCACTCCAGGAACCGGAGTTCAAGGGTTAAACACTAAACTCAGCAGTTTGTGAACTGTGTGTGTGTGCTTGAAGTTGGTCATTGTCACGAACAACGTCACGGTGCCTGTTCGCAGACTCTCAACTCCTTTGTTGAACCCTCCAAAGGGGCACTAACATTACTGAACAACAAAACCCTGAACCCTACCACAAACCATCTGCAGGAGGTCACCAAGGCACAACAAGAGCCTGTGGACTCCTGCTCCTTCCCCCCTGGCCTTCTGCCTGCTCTGTGCCAACGCAAGAAGGACACCGGAGGAAGGAGCTACGAGCCCCTCAGCCCTGCAGACGTGGAATCAACAGGTAGGTAGTATGACAAACGAATCGACAGGTAGGTAGTATGACAAATGGTGGAATTAACATGTAGGTAGTGTGACAAAGGAATCAACAGGTAGGTAGTATGACGTATGACAAAGGGTGTAATCAACATGTTGGTAGTAAGACAAAGGGTGAGGGGTGGGTATGAGTAGTGGAAGCAAATATGAGCCCCTCAGCTGCATGGATGTGCTATTGACACGTGGGTTGGGAAATTCAGGGGTGGGAGAAGTGTGTGTAGGGTAGGAAGCTGAAGGGGGATGGAGCTTGTGAGTGAGGAAACCAAGGGGGGAGGAGCTTTGGGGCTAGGTAAAGTAAGGGAGGCAGGGGCTTGTGAGTTTGCAAATGAAGGGGGTAAAGGAATTCTCTGTGCACTCGTGACAGTGTATTAACACTAAGCAGTCCCTGCTTGCGTTTTTTTAGCGCATGCATGCTTTCTGCTTGTATGTCTTATGCGTCACCCAAACATGCTTATGTGTGTGAGTTCGTGTGTGCATGTGTGCAGCCCTCCCACCCCCTCCTGAGAAGGACGACTACCTTGCGTCACGATGTGAGCGCTTCTTTGCTGAGATGCGCGACTACAGGTCGGGCTTGACACGCGCAGATGTAGAGGACCCTGGACACAGGTGTGTGTGTGTGTCCAGGAACTTGTGAGGGAACAAGGTTAACAACTTACCATGGCGCCTACTCGTGTGTGTAGTTGCCTTTGCCAAATTTTTGCAGTGAGACTTCATAAAATAATAGTAGTCAACACAACTGTCAACGCAAATAATGTCAGCAGCGCTTTTAAGTGCATGGTGGAGTTGTGTGATACATTTGCTGAACAGGAGCCTGTGTGCGGCATTGGACTGAGCTCTTGCACAATAGTAATGAACTTAAGTTTCTACTGTGATGATTTTAATAGTGGTTTTAAGATATGATAGCATAATACCAGTAAAATATGTGTGTTGCTCAAACCTCTCACACCACTCTGACCTTTCTGTGTAGCTGGCACCGGATGCGACTGAAGAAGGAGTACGAGGACGACCCTGAGGGCTTGAAGCAGAGGTGGTGGCGAGGCGGGGGCAAAAGGTACGCACGCTTGCTCGTAAAGAACTGTGGTGTCTTGGAATGGCAAGCATTGCAACAGTGGTGTCCAATTGGAATGGCAAGCATAGCAACAGTGGTGTCCAGTTGGAATGGCAAGCATAGCAACAGTGGTGTCTTGGAATGGCAAGCATAGCAACAGTGGTGTCCAATTGGAATGGCAAGCATAGCAACAGTGGTGTCTTGGAATGGCAAGCATAGCAACAGTGGTGTCCAATTGGAATGGCAAGCATAGCAACAGTGGTGTCCAATTGGAATGGCAAGCATAGCAGCAGCGGTGTCCAGTTGGAATGGCAAGCATAGCAACAGTGGTGTCCAATTGGAATGGCAAGCATAGCAACAGTGGTGTCTTGGAATGGCAAGCATAGCAACAGTGATGTTTTGGAATGGCAAGCATAGCAACAGTGGTGTCCAATTGGAATGGCAAGCATAGCAACAGTGGTGTCCAATTGGAATGGCAAGCATAGCAACAGGGGTGTCCAATTGGAAGGGCAAGCATAGCAACAGACAAAGGGAGTGCGCAAGGTTCTTGCGTCTACCTAAACTTCCACCATGTCCCCGTCAATCACTCACCTTGTTTCAGCCAAGTACCTTTTCTAAATGTTTGACGTATGCCTGACTGCGGCAGGGTCACTGGAGGCAGAGCAGAGCCTGGGAAGCTGCATGCTGATGGCACCTTTTCAGGTGAGCATCTCATTGTGAACAGGCTGAATCATACGTGTGGTTGTTTTTGAAGGGTGCCTACGTGGTGTGGATCAACGTAAGGGAGTGCTACTACTTCTACAGGGGGGACAATTGTCTTTGAAATAAGAGGGTTATTTGAATTTGCACGCGCCAGGGTGTAAGGCAAGTGGAATTTATGCCGGAAATGGCTCGGCTGAACAAAACGGCGTCGCAGGCTAGCGCCCATATGATTATGTGCCTTCGTTGCTGTCATCAATCCTGTCTTGTGTGGTTGATGACAACTCCCTTGGGTGACCCAAATTGTGAAAAGCAGGAAACCATCAGATTCCCATTGTTTATTGCCCATACATCTTCCGGCCCACATGGCAACAATTTGCGAACGTTACAACTACCTTCCCACATGGCAACTATCTGTGCACGTCACAAGAATATCACCACATTCATTTATTACGGGGCGCCTGACCACATTCACTCTAGCATGCATGCCCATGTGTTTCAAACAATTAATTGTGCATCGTCACAATGTGTTCCAAACAATTAATTGCAATGTGTTCCAAACAATTAATTGCAATATGTTCCAAACAATTAAATTGTGCATCGTCACAATATGTTCCAAACAATTAATTGCAATATGTTCCAAACAATTATTTGCAATGTGTTACAAACAATTAATTGTGCATCATCATCCTACAGGCCGCTCAGAGCAGCATGCGGGCTTGGGCTCACACTTGGCAGCTGTCAAAGCCCGTGAGAGCCATCCTGAAGCAGTAGCAGCAGCGCCAGCAGCGCCTGTGGGAGATGGCAAGAGCAGGATCGACGACATGTATAACGTGCGTGGTTGTGTTTGTGCATGAGGAGTGGGATGCACAGGCTGTTGTCTTAGATCTTCATCGACATTTGCGAAACTAAGTTTTTATAATCAGAATTAAATGAACCATACACAATGATTTAGCATTATTCCACCAATTACGGTAAAGCTGACTTGATGGCGTTTGGATGGGGAGTGATAGGGCAGTTAAATCTATACTATAACGACATTCCTGCTCTCCTTCTCTGCATCTGGAAGCAGCCTAAGGGTAGGTTGCTGTCCCGTTACTTCTTGAAGGCCATGCTGCAATAGTCATTGCAAGCTGAGGTCACATTGAGGATTGGGTGGCTGGTCGAGTCGTTAGCTGTGGATGAATGCCTCCTGCACCTGCTTGTAAGAAACGCGTGTGGGTATATGCAACGGGAGTGGAGTAAGGATGGGGTGCTATAAGATTGAAACATACTGTGAGTCAAGAGTGAGAGGCTGTAGTAGCATATTTTGGCAAAGGAAATGAATGTTTTTAATGGCCTGCCGTGGATCCTAGGCGACAAAGCAAACCATAAAAGCTAGAGATACCCAAACCAACTGACATGACACGTGACATGGGATGTAGTTTAGTTAATATGAAGGTGGAAAGCAATATTTGTTTAACAAATGACACAGACAGCTACACCAGCTCACACGCCTTGGGCGTATTTCCTGCCTTTCTTCTTCCTGCAGCAATACCGCCACCACCGCAGTGGGTCTTACCACCAAATGATTTTCTCCAACTCAGCCAAGTCCAAAATGGGGCTCGCACCGTCCGAAACCATGGGGGGCCTCCCACGCTCTGGCCGCGGCTGCTACACTTGTGGGGGTGAGTAATGGCTGGGTCGTTTCAAACTTTGGTTACTTGTTCTGCACTGCTTAAAGTTCCTAGATTTGCTTCGATTCAGGTCGCTTAAAGATTTGTTCTCCTGCCAAACAGCTCACAACATGATCTTGATGTCCCTCTCACAGCTTGCAAATGTCCTTGCAAGAGCTAAGTTCGAGCTCTTAAGAAATAGGTATGCCTACCACCATGGCGTGCTAAAGGCCCTCTCTCCTCTGACCAGCATTAGGCTCTATTTTTCAGAGTCGTTGTACAATTCTCTACTAGCTGTCGTTGTAAAATTGCTACCAGCAAGGTATGATGTGTACTCTAAAAGACGAATGAAAGATGCACTTATATCTGTGTATGTGTTTCAAGCACAGCAACAACACCCTGGGTCGCTTTCAAGGCACAAGAAGCAAATGGATACCCCCACCACTGAATCATTCATTAATAGTCTGCTCACAAAACCGCTGCCACATAACATGAAATATTAAAGATGAAGGTTCCAATAAGGCGTGTTTTCCTCTGACAGGACTTGACCATGGAATACAATAAAAAGGATCCAATTGTTTTTTAACGCCACTTTAAACGTTCAGCGAAGGCATGAATATATGTCCGGTTCGCCGCCTATTCCTTGGCATTTATTGATATCGCAAGCATCCCCCCCATTTAAGTGTTCAAGCTATTTAAGGATTCCGAGCAAGCAAAGGGCAACAGCAAGCACAGGCAGCCGCTGCTTGCAAGTGACACAGTTTTGAGGCGTGTTGCATTGCTCACAGATGCTTTTTCTTATGTGCGCTGCCTCCATTTGCAGGTGATCACTTGGCAAGAGACTGTCCGACCACAAATTTGCCTGTTACGTAACTATGGAAAACACGGCAATGGTATTATCAAGCGATTCCTTTTGGATTGGTATTTGCCATATTGGCGTCTTATATTTGTTTTAGAATCAAAAACAGGTTATTGTCTTTAAGGCCCTGGCCTGGTGAATTTGCACAGGAAATAGGAAATAAAAATGATGAATGGCTGCGACAGTAATATTCCCGCACTCGCCATAGAAAATCATGGTTCCAGCTTAAACATGTTTATACGCACACGTGTAGCGATCCCCTATCCCATGCATAGGCCAAACAACCAGACACTGACAAAGCCATTGTTGATCACATCAAAACTCCCAGGAATAGTCACACATTTAGTCCATGCAGCTTGCGCAGGGAATCCGGCTCAGTTGTTAAGTTAGCGATGTTGTAATCATCCCTGCTGAGGACAGCTCGCCATAAAAATAAATACAAGGACAGCTCGCCATAAAATCAAATTGGAAGCACCAGCACATCACCGGACATGTCAAGGGAAAACTGCAGGGCCTAGTAGTACTAGTAGTATGTACATCATATGATGCTCTGGCCTAGTAGCATCATAATTGGATGCCCCCTACTTGTTTGCTGGTTTTTTGCATACTCTCTCTTGTATTTCCAGAGCACGTCTGTAGATTGGTGCTTATGTGACGGACTGGAGTCATGACTTATTCCTTCAGCTTTGTAAGACGATTGTTCTACATTCTTTAAGAAGAGGCTCTTTCGGTATGTAAATGGTTGTGTTTCTTGGGTGTTTGCATTTGCGTGGGGAGGTGTTGATGTGCTTTGATGGTTATTGTTGGGAGGCTTTGCATGTTTAAGCCGTTTCTTGGTTTCCGGGCATTCAGTGATTGTTCTTATTCTCTTGGTCTGCCTAAATGGTATGCGTTTTGGTCCCGTGGTCCATCTTATTGGTACGTGTATAAGGTTGGTTCCTGTTGGAGATAGCGCTTGGTGGCAGAGCTCAGATTCCTTTTTCCATGTCCAGATGGTAAACAAGCAAAGCATCTAGTGTGATGTTGCTTCTTGAATCCAATGCAGTTATCTGGGCAGTGTTTGTGTTAATAAAGGGTTTACAAAGGGTTTACAAAGGGGAGTAATCGGCAGCCACGCACATATTTTGGGCTGATAGGCACTGCTGGATCAGGCAGCCTAAAGTAAACGTAAGGTCGTAAAAAAGAACTGGTTTCAGCCAGATTGTTCTCTTAGGAAAGTTATAAGTAAGAGGTGATGAATGAATGATGAAAGGCAAAACCTGAGACAATAAAAAGAGCCTAATGAAGAGCTACAACAAGCAGTTCATCAGGCATGCTAACTGAACACCAGAATGTATAATCCAAGGGGAGGAAGGGAGTGCTATATTAATAGAGACCCATGACTGTTCGTGCAAACAAATTGGAAGCTGAATTCAAATTTAACATACGACTTACAACAGTGCACCAGCATGTTCGTTCTAAGAAAAGCACAAAAAAGTGTTGGAAGGAAAAAACCTTAGCCTCAAATTGTTAGGTTGTTTGAGCCCCATCCTGGCCTAGTTAATTGCTGCACATACATAGAAACTCAACTATCTCAGTCCACACTCCCATGATGTTCAAGCCACAGCAAGCTAGCCAAACACCATGGCGTTTTTCACCCTAGAGGTGCAACAGCATGCCAAGGCACCACGACACACAGCCAGCCCCAGACTATCTATGAGAAAAAAGGCGTTCCTTCGTTAACGAAGGGGAAGGTTGGCGGGGCCTGTCTGTTGTACCGCAGAAAAGCAAGCAGGCTCCACCGTCTATTATTAAAGCGCCACATTATTAACTTCTTGTGTTAATAAGAAAAAGAAAAAGAAAAGACTCCGCTGGTAGTGGTGACACAGCCAGCATGAGTAAGGGAGGGGGTTACTTAGGTGCCCACACCGCGCAAACAATCAAAAGAAATTAGTGTGGGTCAGGGGGATTGTGTGCCGTAGCACCCAAACCCAATCCTTGACTGTTGTTGCTTGTGTTATATTGTAGTGCACACCTTGTTTTTATGTGTGCAGATGCATGTCTGATGAAGTGTTCAATGTGTTAATATTCTTTTCTCTACATATGCAGATTTCCTTGTTCTTGTGGCCAAGCAGCCATTTGCCTAGACTTTCTGACTTTGCAGGATCAAACTCTTTGTTCACCAGGGCTGTTAGTTTATTTAAAGAGAAATAGCCGCTATAATCAAAGTTTGCATAGTTTTGTGTTACAGTTCCTATAGTTTCAAATCCAACCTCATAGTTTTGGTCCCCTAACCCCCTAATCCTAACCCTAACCTTAACCCTAAACCCTAAAACTATGGCCCTAACCCCTAAAACTTTGAGGCTGAATGGAAAACTGTAGCCAAAACTATGAGAACTTTAGGTATAGCGGCTGTAATAGTATTTAAAGCAACTAATTTTTTGTCTTTCACTCTGTTGTTTCCATATACCCTTTCCAGTTCCGTGCAAGTCATTATGTGCGTACCATTCTGAAGGCCTTTCTTTGTAAACCTAGTACCATTCCGCTCCGCAAGTTTTTCATGCAGATTATGTATGCCCAGTGCCACAGGGGGCTGTGTTATGAAATGCACTAGCTTATAAATGAAGGAGAGGGAGCTGTGTCACCTAGCTAAACAATCGTAAGCACATGTTGCAGTAGCCAGAGTCCAAAGACAGGGCTATGTTGAAATATTGTTATATTATTCTAGTGTCGTTCGTTCGATGTTGTCCTAGATGTGTAAATTTTCCTGGATTATCCAGCCATCCTACCAGGCTTCAACCTGTTGGACCAGGCAACATTTTGATGTGCTGAGTCCTTTACTTTGCAGTGACGGTAATTTGATCTGACAGCTTAATTTCCTCACCACTTTCTTCACAGTATTGCAGCATCGTGATGATAATTTTTACACAAATGCAGCATCCATAAATGTGTTGATACAGCTAGGCCAGACGCAGGTGCCCAAGTCGGCCTCGCACGCTGTGTTTCCAACCAACAAAAACAGGCAAGGCAAAGCAGTCAGACACAAACACAAGCACACATTTGCACATGAAAAACTTTGTCCCATCGTGACGCTTTCCAGACTGTGTAAAAGGGAAGACCTATTACATCTCAGGCATCTGGCGATCTGCACCATCTCCCTCCTCCTCTGCTGCAGGTTGCCGGCCGCCACCCTGTGCAACAAAGGTGCAAATGAGTGTGTACGTGTATTTGAGTACGTGTGCTCACGTGTTTGCATATGTATGTGTGTGTGCGTGTGTACATGCATGTGCGTGTGCGTGCGCACGCATATGTTTTTGTTTCTTTTTCTTGTTACCTTTCTTTATACCTGCTTGTGATTATTCACATAAATGCACGCTGGTGACTTCCAGTGTAGACTTTTACTTCGACTTTAAATACCTGCTGAGCATCAGCAGCGTTGCTAGGGTGCGCAGCAGTCACACAGCTACATTTTAACCGTAACCTAGACCCATTATCACTCGAATCCACATCTACCCAACTTTTAAATGCACCCAACTCTTGCACCCACACCCTCACCCACACACACCTGCTGTTTCCTGCTGATGCCACTGACAATGTCATCAATGCGCAGCAACATCTGTGAGCTCTCAATTGCCGTCTTGATGGTTTGCACCTGCACGGTTATCACAGCACGTGTAGATTACTTAAAACGTGCACGGAAGCAGTACAGGCTCGCCCAAGACGTCATGTTAGTTTATGCTTGCACAAGTACCGCTGGCATAGATATAGCACACAATGCACAAAAAAAGATACAGGTACTGCTTGACCTTCCAGGGCTTGATCAGCCCATACCTCACCTTGGCAAATTACAATGCTGATAATAAGATACGAGGAGGGTGACGGACCAAACGCTTATGTAAGGGATTCATGCAAAGCGTGTATGCAAAAGTGCTCACCACAATTTAGTTAATGTCCTGCGTAAACAGAAGCACATGTGCTCATGCTTCATATGTCATATGTTCCAGGCTTTGAGGTTAGCAAATCATCACATGCAGCTTTTGGGGTCCACATCCATACTTATGCACTTTCTGCCAAAGGCTAGTGCACGCACGCTCGCACGCACGCACGCGCACACACACATACACAAGCACACATGCGCATGCGAACGAAAGCACACACACCCAACCCCACCCCCGCCCTCGTCCCCATCCCAACCCTCCGGACACATAACCAGGGACACAGACTGCCGAAAGGCTCCCACATTCGCTCAGTGTCTTGAGGCTCACATTAATGGCCGAAAGTCATACCGGAGGTCCCGACTGCACACATACACGCAAGACTGCATATGCATTCTCCCCTCTGTTTGCACACCGCTTGACAGAGGCATGGGAGCCTAATGTCTTTACTTTTGGCCCTTGGTATCGGAGAAGCCAAGGGCTGAAATCAAAAGGATACATGCGCATCACCCCCTCCCATTCACACTCACCTTGACAGCCAGGGGCTCCCAGATGCCCAGAGCCTTCATGTCCACGACATCGCCTGTGTCTCCGTTGATGCCAAAGCTGGAGCCTCCTGGCTCGCAGTGCTGAGAAGGAAAGAAGCAAGCAGAATGCAAATTTTGGCAGCACGTATAGGGGCACTGATATATAGCTGCTGTGCACGGAGCTGCTCCGCGCTGCATGTGCCCCTGGCAGGGTGGCCCCGGTTTAGGCGTGTGGAAAGGTGGCCAGGACTGGAGAATTCCACTGTATACAGCGGTATACTTGACAAAATATTCTTGCCCGAAACGCACACCGCCAATGCGTTATGTATGTCAATTTCTGGCCTATTGTAAGCATGTGGGAAGGAGGGTACATGCTGTTGTGGGATTTGTACAAGGATGATGAGAACAGAGCACGTGAACTGTTGCTTGCTCCCAAACAAGCACATTCTCTTGCAGTTACACTTGGCCACAGCCCCTCACCTTGGCACGCAGCTTGGTCAGGGTGCGGATGACGTTGGCTCCGCAGTTCTGGGCCAGCGTGCGTGGGATAACCTCCATGGCCACGCCCACCTGTGACAGCAGGTAACCAATCACAATGACAATGAAACACAGTTAAGGCATCTTGTACACGCGAAAGCAATAACAAAGGGGACTTGCGCGGCCACACACGCACACCTGAGCAAGCAAAGTATACACAGCAGGCCGTCACCTGAGCGAGCAAAGTGCACACGCACACCTGAGCAAGCAAAGTGCACACACGCACACCTGAGCAAGCAAAGTGCACACGCACACCTGAGCAAGCAAAGTACACACAGCAGGCCGTCGTTCTGAATCAATTAATGCCAATCTTTGTCTACGACTCAATAAGCAGACATCCTGGTAAGCCTTGCTATGAGGCGTTGCGCGAAGGACAAAGCTGCAGCCTGAAGTAATCGGCTCCAAACGGCCATCATACGTTTAAAGCTTAAAAGCCAAGAAGACCCAATCCCAACGTTCCGCAAATTCCAACCATGCTGGCAATTTTGTTAGGACACCCACTGCACACATACTGCAGGTCTGCTGCAATCCCAACATATCATTTCATTGCATTACCACACATGCACATTCCACACGTCAATCCCACTGCAAACGCGTGCTCACTATAACATCGCAGCACGGTCAGCCAGGTTTCAGCTGCTTCCCACTAACATGCTACAACATTATTCTTTTCTTTTCCACGCTGCTGCCAAACAGATTAAGCAAAGGGTTGTTCCCACCTTCAAACGGCCTTTATTGATTTTAAGCAAGCGTATAACATGCTACAACATTAAGCAAACCAGACACACAAACGTACCGCCTTGTATGGCCATGACTCCACGCCCTGTAGGCTGGCTGCACAATCAGCCAAGCCACGGCTGACTGCCATCTCACAGACACCACCTCCAGGGACCAAACGAGGGTCGATGCAAATGTTGCGGGCCACTCCCATAGCATCAACCAAGTTGCGCTCCACCTGCGTGTGAACACGCATGTGCATACGTGTATGTGTGTGTGCACACGTGCGTGCACATGTGCTTGTGAGTGTGCCTGGGTTGTGTGTGTGTGCGTGTGTGTATGTGTGTGTATGTGTGTGTATGTGTGTGTATGTGTGTGTATGTGTGTGTGCGTGTGTGTGTATGTGTGTGTGCGTGTGTGTGTATGTGTGTGTGTGTAATGTGCACGAGTGCACACACACGTTAAAATGTGCGATGGAGTAGCAAATCATGTTGCGTGTGTTTGGTGTGTGCCATATCATTGCAAGGAAGCAAAAAGAAAATGTGGCCTCATGGATGTTACTTTAAGTTGTATGCGTAAAACAGCAGCGCACAAGCAATGTTGTGCACACAATTACATGCATGAAGAATAACACTTGACGTTGTATGCGTATAACAGCAGCGCACAAGCAATGTTGTGCACACGATTACATGCATGAAGAATAACACTGTACGTTGTATGCGTATAACAGCAGCGCAAAAGCAATGTTGTGCACACGATTACATGCATGAAGAATGACATAATATTTCTGAAAGTGCCATTGAGCGTACTGCCATGCAGGAATGGCGATGGCAATGTTTCTGCTCATGAATTAGTGATCCTACCTTTTCACAACCTGAAACCTATTACAATGCCCTTAATAACACCTTTATGTAGGGTTGGCCAGAACCATATATATACGGTGCATATACGGTATTTTTGGCAGGGGAATCACCAAATATACGGTGTATATATACGGTTCTGGCCAACCCTACCTTTATGATGAAGCATGGCATGGCAAACACGCGTGCGTTTGGAGCTGCAGCTGCCATAGAGATACAGAGGCCATTTCTTAACGCCCTTATTTCTAGGGTTGGCCAGAACCGTATATATACACCGTATGTGACCGTATATTTGATTATTTCCCTGTCAATGATACCGTATATACACCGTATATATATATGGTTCTGGCCAACGCTACTTATTTCGTTCAGGATAACACGGACACCATTTCTCATGGCCCTTACCTCATTCAGGATATCCTTGGAGGCACCACGCAGTAGGATGGTGCAAGCCTTGGGTGACTCGCAGTCCACAATGAAGGTGAAAAACTCATCACCAATCTTGACCACCTGAAGGACCAAAAAAGCGTCAAAGTGCTGGAGCCCCTTTGGGTAGCAATGTATTGAACTCCTGTCCCAAAAGCACACGCACACAAAAATGAAACGCACATAGATGAGGAATTGCCCACCTTAGCATGCTGACGTGCATACAAAGCACTGGCATAACACACACAGCCCACCTGATTGAGCACACATGCACGTGCAAGACACACACATGGGTGCACTTCAGGCTGTACTAACAAGTGCACAATTTGTACACACATGCATGACACGTACAACATGAGTACGCTGCCCACCTCAAACAGACCGGCCCCGGTGCCAATGTCGCTTTCCCGGATCTCCTCTGTCCTGCAAAGCAAAGTTTAGTTGAATACAATGGTGAAATGCTCCTTGGCCCTGAGGTGAGCAGAGCAACAAAGCGAAGCGAATAAGTGAGTTAATTTTGAAAGAAAGATAGTGGCAGAAGATGCAGTCTAAAGACACTCTTTTGATCTGCACCCCCCCTTCCCCTCTCCCCCTGGCATAGCCCCTAACCCTGAAAATGCCTAATATTGTCCTAGTCGGCTTCTGCAGTCCTCGTCCGGTGGAGAGAATGCGTTGCTTTATGCAGTGCATCATTAAAAATGTCAACGAGCTCAAAAGTGCAGGTGTACTTTTATTGCGCATGTCACAACAACAAGGCCAGAGCTGACAACAATAATGTAGACATTGCATGCATACCTGTGAACGATCGTTGCCCCACATGCACGAGCAATACGGTTGTTGTCTGTCTTTCGCAACCTCCGGATGGCTGAGATGCCAGACTTGGTCAGGAAATGGGCGGCCAGGTCGCTCAGGCCCTGTGCGTGTGTATGTGTGTAAGTGTGTGTGTGTGTGCGTGTGCGTGCGTGCGTGCATGTATGTGTGTGTGTTTGTGTGTGTGTGTGTGTGTGTGTGTGTGTGTGTGTGTGTGTGTGTGTGTGTGTGTGTGTGTGTTTGAGAGTTTGCACATACGCATGTGCGATCAATTACCTGTTTGTGTGCGTGCGCACACCTGCGTCAAGGCCTAAGGCTGCGCACTTCCTGACCAATCAAATAAATACGCTAACAGCATGGTATAATTTCACCTTCCATGCATCCACACACACCTTAACCCACCCACACTCACACACCTTCTCTGTAATCACCAAGTCAGGCTTGAAGGCAGCAATCTGCGCGCACATCTTTTGCACTGAATCCTCCTCAGCCTTCAAAAGAGCAGCCCTGCAGATGTGCATGCATACAAGAACTCATCAATTTGCTATAAAACGACGGCGAGAAGGGAGTGTAAGCACGTATCAGCTTGTGCAAAAGAATTACCATGCAGCATTTGCCTAGCCTCAACAAGCTGCCTTGCACAAGGTGAGTCAAACATCAAGTTTTGGCGTCATCTTGCAATCAGACCCTCTTCTCTCTTGTTTATACCGAACGGGCAAGCGACCAGGTCACGCATGTAGACATACATTCACACGGAAAGGGACCTCCTGCTCATCCTTGTGTAGACCTCCCCCCCTCACATACTCGACTTACTTGGTTCTTTCTCTTTGAACATTTAGAATTGTGCATCCCCCAAAATGCACGCGCTCAAACACACACACACACACACATACACACACACACACAAACACGCAGCAGCCACACCACACCCACCAGTCCTCCTCCTTTGACACCTCCACATTCGTCTGGTTCTCTCCCTTCTTGTACTCCAACGGACAATCCAGAAGCAGCACGCGTGGCTTGTGCACCTTGCGGCGCATGCGGCCTGGCACCACCACATCCTTGTTAAACATCACACCTGTGCACCAGGTGTGAGTGAGAGCAACTTGTCTTAACACAGGCCAATCATCACAAGCGTGCTGCTCGGATCACCACCACCTCCTTCGCATTGCCACCTTTGCATTTGCAAGCCACCTTTGCGTTTGCAAATGCGTGTGTTCGCCTATCTTGGCTCACGAATGTGCTTGCAAGTGTGAAGGTCACCCCCCACTGTAACTATTGTAAGTGTGAATGACACCCCCTCTTCTCGTGCAGAAGACAGTGAGACAGCGCACCCTGCTGCCTGCACGTCATGAAACAATGCAGGCAGTCCAACGGTGTGGTTGGTCGCTTTGTCAGACACACAAAGGCAGAACTCCCTGCCAGAGACTCACAGCGCACCTTTTAGCACTTTGCAGTCCTCAATGGTACCCCCTGGGATCTTCTCCACCTTGGCATAGTTCTTGATGTCAATCTCACGTTGGCCTTGGCCTACGTCCATGGCCACCGTCTGCACGGCTGTAAGGGCAAGCTCCTGCACAGACAAGCGCATGTCACCAGTGGGTGGCACTGTCTTCTAAGCTACAAAGGCAAGCGCAGACAAGCGCATGTCACCAGTGGGTGGCACTGTCTTCTAAGCTACACAGGCAAGCGCAGACAAGCGCATGCCACCAGTGGGTGGCACTGTCTTCTAAGCTACACAGGCAAGCGCAGACAAGCGCAGTTCACCAGTGGGTGGCACTGCCTCTTTAAGCTACAAAGGCAAGCACAGACAAGCGCAGTTCACCAGTGGGTGGCACTCTTAAGCTACACAGGCAAGCACAGACAAGCGCAGTTCACCAGTGGGTGGCACTGTCTTTTAAGCTACAAAGGCAAGCACAGACAAGCGCAGTTCACCAGTGGGTGGCACTGTCTTTTAAGCTGCACAGGAAAGATACACGTATTAGGCAATTTCCTAGCAACACTAAAGGAAAGATCCTGAACCCTCAAGCCAGCTTCCAGGACAGGGCCAGGGTTGTTGTATGGACATCAAACATGGAGGGAATGGCATGATGTGAAAGGAAGTCACCAAGTAAACAGACAGACAGCACCATAAGGGCATCAGCAGCTCGTGAGCTAGGCAGCCTTATTCTCACACACTACACACACTCAAAATGCATACACGCATGTGCAACATTGGTGGTGCACAAGCAAACACGCATGCACACAAACACACACACACACACATTATCACTCACCGCCATGAGGGTGCCAAATCGGTGTGTGAACTTTGTGGCCACACAGCTGTTCACCACATTCAGCATTTGCTCCTTGTTGTTGGTGTCAATGGGGAAGGCCACGCTCTCCACAATCTTCACAGCATCTGTTAAAGCCTGCAGAACGTGCATTTTTGCAGACCTTTAAAACACATGTAGAAAAGGCGCGCATGGGCCATGTCCTGTGCGGACTTGGGAGCACTGCCTCAAGCCCATACATGCACGATTCCATTACAATGACATGTTGCAATGGTAACAACGATTCCATTACAATGACATGTTGCAATGGTAACAACGATTCCATTATAATGACATGTTGCAATGGTAACAACGATTCCATTACAATGACATGTTGCAATGGTAACAACGATTCCATTACAATGACATGTTGCAATGGTAACAACGAAGCTATGACTCTCCAAAGTCGTGCCATGTGCATGAGGCCTAACATGACGCGAAAAATGTGGAGGTCACCCTACCAAGACTTATAACTGACGGACGATATAACAATCACAACACACTCTCCTTTGACTTAAATAGCATGTCCTTAACTACAGCTAGATATAAGATATATCACGTGCTGAAATGCATGGCTTATGCAAGGACACAAACACAAACTCCGATTGGTCTGGCATCCTGCAACCTAATCCCTGCACTGTTATCTAGCGCACACACGCACATACGACCTAACTGTTCATAAATCAACGCCTCGGGAAAACATGTTCCGTGATGCCAAGATCTCTCCTCTCTCTTGCAAGCTGTCTATTAATACCGACAAGCCGCAGGGCTGGGGGCTTTCTACTACACGTCATCTGCTGGTTATTACACGATGGTGTGTGCAAGCAAAGACGCACTTCATTCAACCTCTCCCCCATATTTAGTACCCCATTATTACCCCTTCATTCATTCAACCTCTCCACTTCATTCATGCAGCCTCTCCCCCATAATTCGTACCCCAATAGTACCCCAACCAGTCAACACCTTACCTTGGCGTAACCCTTGACAATCACGGTGGGATGCAGGTTCTTTTCCAAGAAAGGCTCAGCTACGTGCAACAGCTCCCCAGCTGCAGTTCGGACAGGGAATACACGTGAAAAATATAAATAAATGAGCGATTCAGTTGCATTGTAGGTCCTTTGCGAGGCTCTGTGTCTTGCACCAGGTCCCATCTACCACTGTTGCATAATGATTAGTGAAGTGGTCCTAGCGTGGCTTGGCAAATTGTACAAAACGCACACGCACAGAAAAATGCATCCCTGAGTACGTACACAACACCTCTTGCACAAAGTACATACGATGCTTAATGAGGCATGCATTGTCAATCTTTTCGAAGGGGGGCATCAATTGTTTGCTTAGACTGTTTGTTCTGCTGCTCGGCACTTGTTCCATTCGTGAGAGCCATTCTTCCTCACCTAAAATGATGACGGAGGTGGTGCCGTCCCCCACTTCTTCGTCTTGAGTCCGGCTCAATTGAATCATGGACTGTTTGACATGGTTGCAAGCACTGAGGTTGTAAGTCTGCGGTGATTCATATCTGCACCCTACCAAAACATAAACCCTGGAGAAAAAAAACATTCATTTTTGTGCTAGTGCTTACACTGAGCACAATCTATGACAGAAGGAAACGTGCAAACTGACGTGCTGCTCCCTAACTGCAAGGGCGCAAATGCCTTCACCTGAGCACCATCTATGTTAAGTTGGGATTGGCATCTTAGGGGGGGCAAGGTACAAATGCACCAAAACAGAACGCAAATGTACTCTGCTCCTGCGTGTCACATTCAACACAGGAATTGTACGGCTGCATGGTTGTCCTCACCTTTGCTGCTGGGTGGGTGACATCAATTTCCCGAAGAATGGCGTGGCCGTCGTTGGTCAGCACGATACCTATGCATGCGTATGTGTGTCAGAGTCGTTTGTGTGTGTATGTGTGTGTATGTGTGTATGTTTATGTGTGTGTGTGTATGTGTGTGTTGCTTGTGTGTGTGTGTGTGTGTGTGTGCGCGCGCGTGCGCATGCGTGTGTTGGCTTGTATGTGTGTGTGTGTGTGTGTGTGTGTGCGTGTGTGTGTGTGTGTGTGCGCGCGCGTGCGCATGCATGTGTTGGCGTTTGTGTGTGTGTGTGTGTGTGTGTGTGTGTGTGTGTGTGAGAGAGAGAGAGAGAGAGAGAGAGAGAGAGAGAGAGTGTGTGAGTGCAATGGGTGTGATGGAGGAAAACTTGCCGACACGCAGGAAGTCCATACAGAAGGATGTAAAAGTTACTGCAATGGCATGGTTAACTGACGGGACAAAACATGCCCCAAGCAAGTCAGGAGGAAAGGGGGGATCAATTACTGGCTTGCGTACCTCCGTTGGGGTCCAGCAACATCTTCAGCATGGATCTGGGGCCCAGCGTAGTCCTGATAATGTCTGCTACTGCCTGTCAACGAACAATTACCAAGCAGTGAGGGACTCACAACTTTGTTGTGGGTCGTGGGGGGGAACAGGAGAGGGGAGCATGACAGACAGGGACTCAAAATTGATTCACATCGCTCCCTCACGCCACCCCGACCGACCACCATCCCCAAACGGGCAAGTATTGTGCGTGCTACTCCTCTGGCACCGTGTGCGTGTGTAAGCGTGTCTACCTTGGCTGCCATGATGTTCCCCAGCTGAGCTTTTCGGCCCTGCTCCCTCTTCGTGTTGGCATTAAGAACTGTCACAGGGAGCTGCATTGCTGCTTTGATAAGCAGCCTAGAAGAAGGCAGGGACTTCGACCAGAGCGCGGCCCAGTGGCGACTGAAGGGCTTTTCAAAAAATTCAGTTATATAAATTTACACGCATAACTTCAGATTTCGAACTTCACTTTTCGAACCAATTCTTTGTCGAACTTCTAGCAGTTTTCAGCTTGCAGCTTGCCAATATATTATGGGGAAATTCATTCATGGTTGAGTGCATGCTATACACAAACACTAGTGCAACGAAATTTCTGGCAAATGCTTACATAATCGGCATTAGATTTTAACAACTTTATGATTGGAAGTTGGGTATTGTACATGCCCTATAATTGGGGCTGCTATGCACTTATATAGAGGAACATAGGTATTACGAACCTCGAGGGGCGCGCCAGCTGCAGCTGGAAGGGTAACGACCACATGTTGCTGGCCTGGGACCTGTACATGATATCATGGCGATCACTACGTAACCTAGTATGCTACCTGCTGTGGGGGCATTATTAGGCCCTGATCGGCTAGTCCCGATCACGACGCCTACCCTCATTGCTGCAGGGGCCTGCATTTTTCTGTTAAAAGGCTGTGTAACAAAAGGCTGTGTGATATGAAGGCCCTCTTTTTCAGATCATCAGACCATCGCGCTCGGCTAGAAATTTCCTATTTCTGACCCAGATCACCAAGTCATGTCGGTCGGCACTTTTCTGTAGCGACGCATGCATCCTCCAAATGTCCAAACCGGTATCTCAGGCATAGCCTATGTCTAATGTTACATTATATAAGCTGAATATTTCACCTATCCCAGTAAGTGTAATCCCGCTACAGCCCTCTTAAGCTGCCTTTGCCCTAAAGAGTGCTTGCAGGGGTTGACTGATAACGATAAGGCTGTTGCCAGACAAAAGTCCTACCTGGAGAATGGAAAGAGGAAAGGCTTTCAATGGGGACCAAGAGGTTGGGAGGCAGGGGACTGCACACCATAAGACTTAGGACCTAGTTTGTATAATTTGTGCATATGTGCTATTACAGCATCGAGATCTGAGAAAATGGAGAGCCTTTCTGCTGGAGGCCCTGGCTGGCAGCTGCTTAGTTTATGGTAGGCAAGCTGGAAGAAGGGTTTCCACACTTGCTGGTCAGAAAACGGATGAGTTGGGATGGGCGTAATGTGGATATCGTAAAAAACGAGAAGAAAATATTATACGTAAGGAGTAATAACACCACAAGCATGGGTTGAGAAAATGGAGACGGAGCTGTTAAACAGCAAAGTACTCACGCTACCAGGCGGATTGCCTTCGAAATAAAATAAATAGTTTTACCTTCAGACGTTCGGATGCTGTATTGGCTGTGAAAACAAAAAAGCAACAGACTAGCAATGAAGGGGGGTGAATTCTTAGGGGTGGCAGAGGGCAACTGAGAGAGACCAGGAGCGCCTCAACAGCGCCGCCAGCCATTATCAGATCCACCTTCCCCAGACAGCATCGACCCAAAGATCTCAGCATTCTTCTACGTGACATTCACCTCATCGAGGTCAAATACTGTGAGGACACTCGATCGCAAAACCAGCTGAGCGCCGCACAGGATCAGCATAAAGGCCTCTGCTCCACCCTTAAGGAGCCTCTGCACCATCCTTTTGGGAGTGGGAGGCACCATCTTCAACAATCACACGCTAGAGCCTTTTAAGGAGCTGTGTCTGGATTCTCAAAGAGTTTAGAAACTTGCTTCCAAGCTTCATGTTGATTCCGTCAATTACGCTGCCAAACTTGTCCATACCAGGCGTGCCCTTTCCAGCACTATTATCAACTCTCATCAGGAGACGGCTTCAGGTCAAGCCTGCACCCCTCCTGATCCCCATTGACCTTTTTTCCTGTTGGTGGAGGAGTTTTACAGTACCCGGTACCAAAGTGGCTCCTTTTCCTTAATTAATGTGGGCAGTGGGAGTTTTTCACTGCCTGCGTAGTTTTTTCTTTTCAAAGGGTGCACGAAGCTTAGATGTACTTGCCCATCTTCTTCCGCTGTGCTCCTCAACGGTGTCTTTAGCCGCAATCCAGTACAGGTGTGTGTATGCAAAACCGTCTTGAGCTGGAGGCTTAAAGTAACGTCATGATCACTGTGGTTCAAGGCAGAGTGTTTGGCAACTTACCAAAGTGGCTCTTTCCACTCAGACAAAAGCAGATATACTGCCAGCCGTCCAGATACTGTCACAGCAATCGCTCTCATCTCCGCAAAAACGAAAAGGCAACAAGTCAATATTGGAGGGGGGTGGGTTCTTTGGAGTGACAGTGTGCAACTGAAGAAGACCAGGAGCAGTACCTCAGCAGCACCGCCCGCCAGCCATCAGCAATTCCACCTTCCCTTGACTAAACCGGCCCAAAGATCTCAGCATACTTCAATGTGACATCCACCTCGTTGGGATCAAATACTGTGAGGACACCAGATTCCAGAACCAGTCGAGCACCGCGCAGAAACAGCATGAAACCTCTGCACCATCCTTCACGGAGCCTCCGTTACCCTCCACACCATTCTTTTGGGAGTGCTACAACACAGAAAACATTTAAAAAGTAAGGCAAAGCAAATTGCGAGATGGAGGCCCAATGCAGCAGCGGGCCTTTTGTTGCAGGAAGCGTGCAACGTTCAGCTGCAGCGCTACGCCACTTTGATGACTGGACAACACACAAGAACAGCATTCGTTCCAAGCATGGCCTGCCATGGACTTCGTTAATTTCCTCCGTGACTACCACCCCATGGCCACGCCCCGCAACTAACAATGCTACGATGTATTTACCTCCTCGGCTGGCTGACCTTTGAAGGCCCCCTGTACCTGAGAAGACACCTAGACAGCGCCGCCGAGCCGCTTAAACAGCAGCGGCGCCAACTCCAAGGCAAGGATATCCTATCCGCATCGATGCGGACTTGGCTTCTTCATAGTAATTTCGTACAATCAAAGCGCCTTTGCAGGTCACAGGCCAGGTTGGAGTCTCTATTTCCTTGCTCGAGCGGACTACAGTGTTGGATTTCTGTGGAAATGGTGCTCGTTTGCTTGGTTATTGTGGCTGGACATCCCTGGGAGCGAGGAAGAAGAAGACTGGGGTCTTGTCTTTTGCTTCCTTGTACTTACATGGCTGGTGCTTGCTGACCTGGGCTCTGCCTGAACAGTTGTGGCTTTTCTCGCTTTGCTTCTTGTAAGGTTGCACATCTTGGGTCGAACTGGTGTGTTGTGGCTTTCCGTCAAACTAAGATTTACGTCTTAGGTTTTGCCTTACTAATTATTCCCAGACGTCATCATTTGTAAGCAGCTGCTTTTCGTTGTTTGCCACTTTTTTTGTTAGCTAACACTCTGCCATTTTCACTTTATTACAGTTACAGTTTCGTTTGGCTCTTGAGGTTTTACCTTGTTCTCGTTGGTTGAGCAGCCATCCCAGGCAGATAGAATGCCTATGTAGCCAAATTAACTAAACTACAACACTCACACTGGAGCCTTTTTAAGGAGCTGGGTCTTGACTCTCAAAGAGCTAAGTTTTGAGACAGCGACATGGAATCATTGATGATCAAAGTAACTCAACCCTCTGTGACCTGTGTGTCAAGTACACTGATGATATCTAAGATGAGCAGCATGTCCTCTTCCACTGCGTCAATCCTCACGTAATTTCTCTCCGCAGGAAATATGCATCTCTTTTTCCCCCAACAGGAGCCCACGACATGTCGACTTTCCTAAGCCAGAACAATAACAAGCTTTATTTTTTTCCTGTGTGAACTCATTGCTTTTTATAAGCAGGCTAGAAGTCGCACTTCTTGACTGAAGGTGAAGGCCTTTTATTGGTAAAACTTGTAAACCTTGCGACGAGCTAAGAAATGTCTGATCAAATCACCGTCACTGCAAAGTAGAAGACTCAGCACAACGACTAATGTCTGAGTAAACGGTCCCAGCTCCAGGAAGGGACAGTGATGTGGCAACCAACTGAAGATGAGTAGTAGCACTAGCAGAGATAGGCTCACACGCACACGAGTATGAGCAGAGAGCGTATAGACGTGGATGTACAGAACTGGTAGAACTAATAAGAAGCATTGGTAAGACCTGGTAGAACTGATAAGAAGTGATTAGAAAAGAAAAGAAAATGAAAAGACTCCGCTGGTAGTGATGACACAGCCAGCATGATTAAGGGAGGGGGTTGCTTAGGTGCCCGCAACAGGCAACCCCCCACCATGCAAACAATCGAAAAGAAATTAATGTGGGTCAGGGGGGTTGTGTGCCGTAGCACCCAGACCAAATTCTTGACTGTTGTTGCTTGTGTTATATTGCAGTGCATACCTTGTTTTTATGAGTGCAGATGCATGTCTGATGGAGTGTTCATCATTCAGTTTGTGTGTCAGTTTTTTTAATCCTATGGTGATCCAGATTAAGGTCTGCCAAAGGTTTGTCTGTATAGTCTTTGTAGATGGTCCCCATAACTTCAACGAGGATCACGTGGAGCTTGACTTCCCTATATCCTTGTCTGTTTAGGCTGGCAATAAGCATGCTGTGCTGTGCTTTTGATTTTTGGATTTGGGGATCAAGCCTAGTGTCTTCACAAAATTCAAACTCAATCAGGTGAACCTCCCACTGGTTTGGATTCAGTTTCTTGTCTTCAGCAAACTGTTAAAATTGTGGGTTGCGGGTGGTTACGCGAGAGGAGCACACAGTGCTAGGTAAAAATAGAATGGCGTCAGGACGAAAAGAGGCTTTTACAGCATGTGCTGTTAGTTTTGGTAGCAACCAAGAGGGCAGTGATTAGACTACTACTAAGAAGTGATTAGGCTGGTAGTTAAACTGGTGGCTAGAAGAGCTGGTAGTTAAGAGCTGGTAGTTAAACTGGTGGTTAGAAGAGCTGGTAAGAACTGGTAGAACTAGTAGGCAGCATAGACGTGGATGTACAGAACTGGTAGAACTGGGAAAGAAAAATGTAGCCAGAACAGAGCCCGACATTGCAGCACGAGTTCAGACAGGGTTGCCGACCAAGCCTGAGTCAGCTGCTCTACTCCCTCGCAGACAACAACGCGTTTACAACGGGAGCGGCCTCAGCTTCAGAGCACGGTGTGCTCGCTCAGCTTCTCTGCTGTTCTCCAATTTAATAATGTCCTGGACCAGACCTGAACCTCACATGAACATAATTACTAACGACGTCCTGGGAAATCACACACGCATCGCCCTCCCACACAATGCAAGAAAACGGGGATACAAGCACTGGCACCTGCCATTCAGGCCAACAAGAGAGGGGGCACAGACCCTACAACGAATTGAGAAGGAGCTTCTTTACACCTGAGGTGCCTTCTTCACACTGTACAATTGATACGCTTGATAATACTGATGAAGGGCTGGCTCACTAAATAAAGGACGGGTGTGTGCTTAGATGAGACGTTTCGTTTTATGTCGACGCTTGCCTGAGCGCAATACCTGAACACGAACAGCAGGGCATTCCCTGTGAGAATGTCAAGAAGAAACATCATTACATCTTGACTGCAAGGTGTTGTTGGTTCCAAGGCAGTAATAATTAATATATGCTAATTTCAATTTCGCTCTTTATACACGATTGTACAGTCTTAGCCAGGCAAGTGCTAATTCAGAGTTCATCTAGCAGCAAGGCCCGCAGCAAAAGAGTGATGAACCAGACCATGTTTGATGTCCCAGACCCTCTCGTTGTGCATGTGCTGCTCCTCACACATGAGTTTATGTATAATGTTATTTGCCTCCCTCATTCTTGATATCCTCAGTATGACAGATGTTCAGCAACATGAAGTTCATGTGCCCAAAACACACAGATGATGATTCCCCCTCGTTGATTTAATGTGGGCGGCTGGTCTTGGCAGATGCATGTTTTTGGTTATTTTTACTGGTTTTATTCAGTGCTGCATTGTCACAATTAGCATAGTGCCTTTTTCCCTTTCCAAGGTTTTTTTCTGTAGGTGCTACAAGTCTGGTTCTACTAAACAAGTATCACAATGTTTACATGTTTTACATACGTAGCCTAGCAGTCGCACGTTTTGATTGATGGCTTTATACGTAAACTCTTGGTCCAAAGGCGCCCCATATTATCATTAGGACTGGCACATCTAGCTTATTGAACAAGACCTACAAAAACTCTCAACTGTCAACCAACTACTGCTTGTCACATGATTCGTCGCTGCCAACGTATAAGCGTGACAAAATCTTGCTCCATGTAAATTCTGTCAACTACGCTGCCTAACTTGTCCATACCAGACGCGCACTTTCCAGTACTATGATCATTTGTCATCAGGAGACGGCTTCAGGTCAAGCCTGCAACCCTCCTGATCCCCATTGACCTGTCTTTTCCTTTGAAGTGGAGCTCCTTGGTACCCTGCACCAAGGTAACTCCTTTCCCTAACTAATTTGGGGTTTGTGCTGCCTGTGTAGTTGTTTCCTTTGTCTAATTGCCGCACATGAAAGTTTTGGTAAGCCGTCAAATTTTTCCTTCAGACGAAAGGCAAGGCAATGTGTCATAGGCAAGACACATCACACAACAAGTATCGGTAAAGAAAGTCCGAATTTAAACAACCTTCACCGTATTGCGGGGCAAAGAAGCACGCTGAAGAAAAAAAGATGACAAACGTCTGACAGCTTGGGCTGTATTTTTTGCCAAGGTATGCGCACTTCTTTAGGCAGCACGTTTTAATGTAATAACCACCAGGAATGCGTTGTGATGTGCATATCCACACCCAGGAAGTATTGGTTTTAGCACAAAGATGAGGGACAGTGTGCATACAGACGAATGCTCTGATTGCACTCACTCTCAGATTCCGTCCGAGATGAAGGCAGGAGTGAAAGACCTGATACTTCCTGATTTGATGGGATAAGCAGCAAAAGCTTTGTTCAAAAGAAGGGCATCCTCTTGAAAGTTGCTGCTGCTAAATAATGCTGTTGCTGCTGCTACTGCTATCATTGAGGGCGAGGAGGAGGCATGCCTGGTCGAGGAGGAAATGGTCCGCCGGGGAAGCCAGGGGGTGGTCCACCAGGAAATCCAGGAGGGGGCATGCCTGGGAATGGGCATGTGCGTGTACATTCTGCATGCGTACATCCGTGCGTCTATGCATCGCGCTTGCATGCTGCTTGTTACGCGCAAACGTGCCTGATGCGTGTGGGCTGGTGTGATTTGTGTGTTATGCATGTGTTGTGCATGTGTATGAATGTAATGTTTGTTGTGCATGTGTGTATGTATGTGCGTGTTTGTGTATGCGCTCGCATACATGAGAGTGCACAGCATACCTGGAGGTGGCATCCCTGGACGCATCATGCCAGGGGGGGGCATACCAGGAGGAAACCCTCCAGGGTAGCCAGGGGGTGGCATCCCTGGACGCATCATGCCAGGGGGTGGCATACCAGGAGGAGGCACTGTGTGTGTGTGTGTGTGTGTGTGTGTGTGTTACTGTGCTCATAGGCCTGGTTGCGTTTTTTGAACATAAATTTGCCCCTTTCCAATCGGGTTGGGTTGGCCACAGGTGTAACGTGGTATAAGTATTATCGATTAAAAGCCAATTCTCTGTATTACTGGGTACATATACCGCACGTAACAATAGGACGTGACTGTGCAACTTCAGTTTGCATGACATAGCAGCGGTTCCTGACGCACCCCACAAGATGCACTTGCGTTTTCACCTCCAGTATTCACTAGACTCTGTCATTTCCTTCAGCTGAGCGGGTCCAAGCTATATTTAAGGATATCCTTGGAGGGTCAGCCAGTTTTGGAAGGGCGCATCTCAAGACCTCGACCTTACTCCACAACCCTAAGCACAGGGTCCCCAATCCCAAAACTAATATTAAGCTCAGGCCAATTACTTTGATGATGGCATCAAACACCAGGTGTCCTGGAAATGCCTTTTGTAAACCAGCTCTATAGCCACTAACACCGCCAATATCACGCGGTATATTTTTGGAGCTAGTTAAGAAATAGCAGTACCACAATGACAGTAAAGTGGAACTTAAGCTGCCTCAGAGCTGAACGCCCATCAATCTCTTTGATGTACAGTCACTCCGTTTTTTGCTGCAAGATTGCATTATGATATTTTCTCTAATTGCTGCATAGGCTGTTCTATTCAATTGCTCGGCAACGTCGTTGAGCCAAAAGAAATAGGTTGTGGGTTACAATTAGGGATGGGTAATACGGCGTAGGCGTATTATACGTCGTATCGTATTTATCACGTATTTAACCGTATTTTTCAAATTGCTCCGTATGATACGATTTTGGGCACTTAACGAATTTTGGAGCCACAAGGCCCCCCGAGCCCCCCAGAAGCACTCCCAGGCCCTCTAGAGCCCCCCAGAGGCACTTCCAAGCCCTCTAGAGCCCCCCAGAGAAACTCCCAGCCCCTCAGAACGTAGCATGATCACTTGCTTATTGCTACCACAACCCAGAAGGTAGTGCCTGTAGCATAGATGAATTGTGCAACAGCTGCATCCACACAAGCCTTGGTCACTACCCTCTTGCTGCAGGTGTCCAACGACTGTGTAGATGGTGCTGCTGATGTGCTTGCTGTAGTCCTGTGCAGGTGCCTCTCTTTTCCTGCATGCTCCTCCCTCTGAGCGCTAGCGTCGGCAATTTCTCCCATTGCTAGCGAGCGCTGCGACTACGCCCTGAGGATTCCTGCGGGGTCAGCTTTGCATGCTGCTACACCTACGCTGGGATTCTGCCTCATGAAGTGCTCGCGGATGCGGGGGGCACCGCTGCTGAAATATCGGAATTCTGGCATCTGGCATCTGGCATCTGGCATCTGGCATCTCGTAAATCTGCTCCTTCTGTCCCATAACAACAACACGATGCCACTCAGGGTCTTTACCAGGAGGCATTAAAATGTTCTGGAGGCTGGGGGGACAATTCGTGGTGGTTGGAGGGTGGTTGGTGCAAGCCCAGGGTACCCCCCAAAACAGCAAAAATACGTTTGCGTATTATACGCGTATGTCGTATTAATGGCGTATTAATCCGTATGGGACGTCTCAAAAGTCCGTATGACCCATCCCTGGTTACAATCCTCTTTCATAAAGGCAAATGATTGCCGTAAAGGACAGCAACCAGTCACTTTGAAAATCATCAGTGTGCAGGTTGTGCTCATGCTGATGAGCATGATGCTACGCTTCTTTAGGGCTGCGTCGCAACAGTACCAGCCTAATGCTCCTAAAATGTTTGTTGCAACCCTCACAGTAACTAACCTAACCTGCGTGGAAGCATTTGCAACCTCTTGTTGAGTGCATGTCCCTGCAAAAAGGTTTGAAGCAATATTAGTTGCATTCCTGACTTGTAAAATCCAAGCGTGCGCATCATATAAGAAAGCGCACACACATGCAAACACAAATGAATGCATGCATGCACAAATGCACGCACAGGTGTATGACATCACAGGTGACCACTGCATTAAATTATTTGCGTATCTGATGACAGGGCTTAGGTAAAGGGTTCCCAACACGACGTGCAATTCGCCGTGACTTGTGCACATGGGCTAGGGTAACGTTTAAGTGCAGCAACTTGTGTGTGCTTTCTCAACCAAATGCAGCTGCTTTTGAAACGAAAAATAGCTAGACCCCCTACACAAAAATTGGATGAAGGAAGGGGGGGGGGGGCAGGGGGGCCTCTCGCCACTCATGACTTGCATCGACCCCAGACCTTTATTTCACCGATCCCGCACAACCCCGTAGAGTAAACATTAACACATCAACGAAGCTTAACGCAGTCATCACGCAGGGTCGAGATTTCAATGTTTGCAGGGTGACACAAAAAAGGTACGATTATATAATGTATCCTCCAAGAAGGCCCTGCTTGCTGTGGCCCTGTTTTGTCTCAGTACATTTTCACACTAATTGCCGGGTTCTGCAAAAGGAGCATGAGCAAGGCACTCTTTCAAATGGCATAAACCAAAAGCATCTTGCGCCCATTGCTCCTTGTGACGACACGCAAAAAGGCTTTCTTTCTAGCGCAGCCTTTGTGCAAGCTTGCCGTTTTCAAACTCTTTGTTCATATAATAGGTTCACACAGGACATGCAATGCAACGAAAAAATATCTTGATAAACCACCATTTATATGTTCCCCTATCACTCACTTCCGGGACGCATGCCAGGCGGAGGCATCCCCGGGGGAGGGCCCCCTGGAGGAAACCCAGGCCTTGGACCGCCAGGTGGCGGCATGCCGGGCGGCCGGAGTTGAGGGGCAGCTTGGACCTGTGAGGGTGAATGAAATGCGGACGTGTGTGCGTGCAAGTGTGCATGTGTGTGTGTGTGTGAGAGAGAAAGAGAGAGAGAGAGAGAGAGAGAGATTGTGTGTGTGCGTGTGTGCGTGTGTGTGAGCGTGTGTGTGAGCGTGTGTGTGTTAGCGTGTGTGTGTGTGCGTGCGTTTGTATGTGTGTGTATGTGTGTGTGTGTGTTTGTGCGTGTATGTGTGTGTATGTGTGTGTGTGTGTGTGTGTGTGTGTGTGTGAGTGTGTGTGGAAGTGCATGCACGTGCCCTTGCCCTTACCTGTGGGCGAGGCATCATCATGCCAGGGGCAGGCCCACCCACTCCTCTAGCAGGCCCAGCTAAACCCTGCGTAAACAGGAATGCAAGGAGCTGCAATGAGCACTGCATGCACGATGTATGCATCCAGCAAGCGAATCCACACGCACCGCTGGAGCTTGTCCTGGAGCTGCTACTGGCATCCCGCGCCCTGCAGGCATCCCCCGTCCAGGTCCAGCCTGCATTGTTATACCAGGGAATGTGGTGGGTGAGTGGAATGGAGGTGGAGGGCAAAAGTAAGTGGAGGGCAAAGGTAAATTAAGTTGGCAACAGCAGCTCACCTGTGCTGCTGCACCTTCCCGAACTGTGTCTGAGGGCGGAGGGCCCTCAATGGTGATGGCCACCAGCTCCTCGCCACGAAGCAACAGCAGGCCCAGCACACGGCGCTCCTCCCTCTGCGAATGAAACACAAAAAGCGACGCACAACTGAAGACAGGAGAACGAGTGACGAGAACGGCGTGTGATTATATGCATGTTGTTAGGTGAACTCATTACTAAGCACTGTACATCAGCCCCGATTCACACTCCCGCACCTCTGCCTGTCCTTTCTTGGGGGGCAGTTTTCTGAATTCCTCTGCATCTCCCAGCACAAGGTTCATATGTCGGTCAAAGGCCATGAACCTGTGCATGATGTGGGACATGCATGTTAAGGACTGATCAAACTGCAGACACATGTCAGCGCTAGCCAGCGCAAGGAAAGACAGACCCACCTCCCCACAATCTGCCTGCTGTCCACTAGAGTCACCCGCATGCCTGCGCCCGTCATACAGCAAGCAAATGGGTGATCATACCAGCGAGTAAACAACACACAATTACACGCACAAACCAAACTCATGCGCACACATGCACAATCTTAAAGCAGGAGGGAGGCTTACGGTAGTTGATGAATTGCAGCAGCTTGGAGGTCCTGGATAGCCCGCTCATCCTGGTGAAACCTTCCTTTAAAAGACTGCGTGTATATTTCAATTACGCATGGTCATAAAATTGAAATATATGTAAACATGGCAATTCGTTGAATGAAGTGATGCTAAGATGTGCAGAAAATTTTTTGACTGTCATATGACAAGTTCAATCCAACAAATACAGTCCCAAACCAAATGCCTGTGTTATTAGGGAGAAGTGATAGAAGGGACACAGTGCTAGTATAATGAAAGTAAACAACCCTTACTGGATGTCCTCTCCCCAACTAGAAAGAGTGTTGGGCGTTGGAGACAGAGGCACGGCAGGTGCTAGATGCCTCGCCAGCTAGCAAGCGCTAGCGTCAAATGATCTATGTACTTATCTTGTATGTAGTGCATGCACTTCATACATTGCGCACACGTGTACGCTATGTATGTGAATATGTGAACAGATAGACGGCCAGTCATACATGTGAGGTTAATGATATTTTTATTTATGTAATACGTAATATACCTCTCCTTTTCCTCAGATCATCCAGATCACCTATTAACAAACTCTCCAGGGCATATCAGTAGACTCCCGAGGTAGTCCTGGTTATCGTTGTTATTGGAACCATTGTCCAATGGACTTCGGGTTACCTTCTGTTGGGCTTTGGACAGGGGTTGAAACACGCTACAAGGAGTAATTAAGGGTTTGGAAGGAGTTCCAAAAAGAATGGTCGAATCAAATTTGTGAAATTTGGAACTTGAGGTCGCTCCCGCTACCTCATCTAAACACCGAACACGATAAATCAGTGCATATATACTGCTCTGGTTAATAAGCCACTCGGGCCATCATTTGCTGTAATTGTTGGTGCTATGGTATTGTGTGAGGAAGTAAGTGTTTGTACATTCTCATTTAAACACCTGCTTACTTACAGGGTGCACACGGGGGGGGGGGCACCTAGGTGCCGCTTCGCTTATTTCCCCACCAATGGACGATGAAAACACAAAATGGCGTGTTTCTCATAAAAAAAGAAACCGTCCGCCTCGACCCAAAGTTCAACACCCCATTTTTTTTCCTAATGATATCCTAATGAGGGGAGCCGTTATTAGCGCAGCGGGAACGGCATCGAAAATATTCAAAAAGTTGCGTATGTGGTGTACTCTCCATTGAAATAAGACCATCTTTTTGATGCTGGGAGAGGACTAGTTGCGCGTAATCCTGAAAGTTTTGGGACGGCAAAGAGGCTGTGGAAGAAAATTGCCTTTAAGTTATATGCAAGGTATCCATTGAGCAATTTCGAGTGCCTTTGGTCAAATGGTGCTCCCAGCATTGCTTGGCGTTGCTCCACTTCCAAGTCCGAAGTTGTGCACTTCAACTCCGTGGGTGAAATTGTTCCTGTTTTTGATGTTGGCGGTGCCACCCTTCATCACAAAGATTCTTTCAGGTATTTGGGCATGGTTTTCTACAGGACCTTGAACATGGCTAAGTCTGCTGAACACGCGGCCCCTCCTTTTCTTGCCTCTGCCTATAGGATACGTAGATTTGTGCGTGAACACGCTTTGGCAGACAGGCCACACACTTCTTTGTGGCTCGCTAAGACGTATGTTATTTCTGCTGGAATGTATGGTAGTCAAGTATGGGGTACTGAATTCTTGCAGGCAGGCAGGGAGTTCTCTAGCCCGCTGTCTACGCTTCATTTGCATTTTCTGAAGGGCACGTAAGGTGTGAAGCAGTCTACCACCAATTGGGCTGTACCTCGAGAATGTGGACATGAACCGTTGCAATTCTACTGGTTTCGGTCAAGCTTTTCAATAGTATGCTTAATACCAATAGTGACACTTTGCGGAGGGTAGTCCAGGCTGATCTCAATTTACAGCCTCGTTCAAGTGCCTGCTGGACAGCTCAATTGCTGAGCGCTTTTCAG
>Ga0307968_1000340_pt1 | contig 31802 bp, 32 predicted proteins | sample OrgLakmetagen650_FD_201834 | JGI IMG/M metagenome (GOLD analysis project Ga0307968, IMG submission 201834) | Saline water microbial communities from Organic Lake, Antarctica - #650 | ecosystem: Environmental > Aquatic > Non-marine Saline and Alkaline > Saline | place: Antarctica: Organic Lake...
AAAGCATGCACTCTGACAGAGCATGACACAGACAGAGCATGACACTTGCCTAACTCTGGATTGACGGCACGCAACGCATGCACTCTGACAGAGCATGACACAGACAGAGCATGCACTCTGACAGAGCATGACACTTGCCTATCTCTGGATTGACGGCACGCAACGCATGCACTCTGACAGAGCATGACCAGCCAAAGCATGCACACTGACAGAGCATGACACAGAGAGCATGACATTTGCCTACCTCTGGATTGACGGCACGCAACGCATGCACTCTGACAGAGCATGGCACAGATATAGCATGCACTCTGACAGAGCATGACACTTTCCTACCTCTGGATTGACGGCACGCAACGCATGCACTCTGACAGAGCTCTTATCAGCGATGCCAAGCACAGTGTCGCCGCGTCTGGTGACGTGCAGCCTGTTTCAAGTGTGTGTAGTGGTGTGACGTGCAGCCTGTTTCAAATGTACGCAGTGGTGTGGCGTATATCCTGTTTAAAGTGCATGCAGTGGTGTGGCGTATAGCCTGTTTTAAATGTACGCAGTACGCAGTGGTGTGCTGTATAGCGTGTTTTATGTGTGTGTGTGTGTGTAACGGTGTGGCATATAGCCTGTTTCAAGTGTGTGTTGTGGTGAGACGAGCATCCTGTACACTTGGCGTTTAATATGCAACGCGTATTGTGGGTCTAGGTGTGGCAGCATGAAGTCAAGTGCGCACTGTGTCACTTTCCTTTTACAAATGAACACTTGGCGTTTAATATGCAACGTGTATTGTGGGTCTAGGTGTGGCAGCATGAAGTCAAGTGCGCACTGTGTCACTTTCCTTTTATAGTTACACTTGGTGTTTAATATGCAACGTGTATTGTGGGTCTAGGTGTGGCAGCATGAAGTCAAGCGCGCACTGTGTCACTTTCCTTTTATAGTTTAACATTTGGCGTTTAATATGCAACGTGTATTGTGGGTCTAGGATTGGCAGCATGAAGTCAAGTGCGCACTGTGTCACCTTCCTTTTATAGTTACACTTGGTGTTTAATATGCAACGTGTATTGTGGGTCTAGTTGTGGCAGCTTGAAATCAGGTACGCACTGTGTCACTTCCCTGTGTCAGTTAAACACCTGGCGTTTAATATGCAACGTGTATTGTGGGTCTAGGTGTGGTAGCATAAAAATGCAGCAAAGGATTTTAAGCGCAGCATTTACAACAAATATAAAGCAAGAATGTTGATGACCTATACAACGTCCCTGGCACTGCTTACACACGCCTGCTTGAAGCTGCAGCCTTCAACACATATAGGGTTGCCCAGCACCAAATATGTACACTGTATATGACAAATGATCGTACATCTGGCAAATTCACAGCCCAATAATACCGGATGTACACCGTTTATATGTGGTTCTGGCCAACCCTACACACATTGTGACAAGAACCCCGGCAGCATAATGCAGTCGGTGCTTCTCATCACAGCCCCGAACAACAATTCCACAGGTAGCGAGGGAATTGATAACAAATGACGTCCCTTACATTGCTTACATGCCTTATTATATGGAAGCAGACTTCACACACGTACCGTGGCAAGCACACCGGTATTGGCAGCGTGATGCAGTCATTTGCCTGCAGGCCCCCTTCCTCAGTGACAGGTACCTGTGTGGGTTTTAAGTATGCAGGTTTAAACTTGCATAATTGGACTCCTTGATGCAGTCGTTTGCCTGCAGGCCCCCCTCCTCAGTGACAGGCACTGTGTGGGTGCAAGTGTGTCCCGTTGGTTCAAACATGCAGAATTGCACTCCTTGATGCAGTCGTTTGCATGCAGGCCCCCCTCCTCAGTGACAGGCACTGTGTGGGTGTGTAAGTGTGCAGGTTCAGACTTGCAGAATTGCACTCCTTGATGCAATCGTTTGCCTGCAGGCCCCCCTCCTCAGTGACAGGCACCTGTGTGGGTGTTAGTGTGCAGGTTCAGACTTGCATAATTCCACTCCTTGATGCAGTCGTTTGCATGCAGGCCCCCCTCTTCAGTGACAGGCACCTGTGGGTGTAAGTGTGCAGTTCAAACCTGCAGAATTGCACTCCTTGATGCAGTCGTTTGCATGCAGGCCCCCCTCCTCAGCGACAGGCACCTGTGTGGGTGCAAGTGTGTCCCGTTGGTTCAAACTTGCAGGATTGCACTCCTTGATGCAGTCGTTTGCCTGCAGGCCCCCCTCCTCAGTGACAGGCACCTGTGGGTGTAAGTGTGCAGGCTCAGACTTGCAGAGTTGCACTCCTTGATGCAGTCGTTTGCCTGCAGGCCCCCCTCCTCAGTGACAGGCACCTGTGGGTGTAAGTGTGCAGTTTAGACTTGCATAATTGCACTCCTTGATGCAGTTGTTTGCATGCAGGCCCCCCTCCTCAGTGATAGGCACCTGTGGGTGTAATTGTGCAGTTGAAACTTGCAGATTCACATTCATCTCCAAAAACACAGATACACAAGCACACACACACTCATATATGCACACTTGCAAGCACGTATGCACGCATGCACACACACATGCACGCATATACACGTGAAACACACACGGCACTTAGGACTTCCAGGTCATCCGTAAACCTAACAGAGTAACATATCGTCAACACTTTTATTTTATGTGAAGCAGGCACGAGCAGAAAGAATTAAAACGAAAACTTAGAACTTCCAGGTCATCCGTAAACCTAACAGAGTAACACGTCAAAAAAATTTAATGTGAAGCAGGCACAAGTAGAAAAAAATAAAATACGAAGAGAACTCTGAAAGGTATAGCCAAGCGTTCATAGCGACGCTGCTTTTTTATGTTTTGATGTCGGCTCTTCCCACACACAAGTTGCCAGTTCACAGCGCAGAAGGCTTCGCCAACTTTTCAGCATCGCTTGCGATGCTTCCCCCCACTTGTCCCACACGCAGAAGGGTGCAGCAACAGGAAGGGAAGAAAGCACAACGTAATGTGAACGATGCCTTTGAGACAGGTACGTGCAGACTAACGTAAACAATACATGTATATATATAGATTATGCACCCTATAGGTGAGACACAACATGAAGTAGGCACAGCCTCTGAAGCAGGCACGCGCAGAATACTGTGTGCAATATGTATATATATACCGTGTACACTATATAGAGATACATATGTACCGTGAAGTTGAGACAAAACATGAAATAGGCACCTCATCCTCTGAAACAGGCACGCGCAGAAAGACAACAAAAGAAGGGAAGGCGAGACATGCAGTTGTCACTAGGGGTAGGATGGGGAACTACTAGGGGTAAAATGGGAAATCACTAGGGGTAGGATGGGGAATCACTAGGGGTAGAATAGGGAATCACTAGGGGGAGGATGGGCAATCACTAGGGGGAGGATGGGAAATCACAAGGGGTAGGATGGGAAATCACTAGGGGGAGGATGGGGAAAAGGGGCAATCTTAGATCCGCCTTGCAACTTGCACTGGCTGAGACCAGTTCCCCCCTCTTCACATTGCAGCTTTGCACTGGCTGAGATCAGTTACCCCCTCTTTGCCTTTTATTTGATTTTGGTGCTGGCTGAGAGCAGCACATAAGCATAACAGAAAACGGCTGCCGATTGCCCCCCCCTTTATAAACCCTTGTGCATCCTTGGATCCGCCCCGCAATGAAATTCGCCTAAAGTGTGCATCTACGGGCATACTCTGCATTGATTGTGGGCAAATCTACTGCTGCTGTTTCTGGCAAAGCCAGACAGCTTAAAACTAAACTCATCACCATGGTTGATTTCCACTTCCTTGACACTTATTACCATCAATGATGAAACTGTCGATCTACATTGTATAGCGATAATAGGTATGCTCGCGCTATTCACGCAAAAGAGCACCCAGGCACAGGTGTGTGCCTGAAGCGAACTGGGAAGTTGGGTAATTCAGATGTTGTAGCGACTCTTCATATGAAGAGCGAGAAAGGAAGCAGAAAGGACTTACAGGCAACAACAATCACACATCCCCACATCAGGTGCATGGAGCCACCTTGGTATGAAAGTGGCAAGGCGTTTCTTGCTGTATTCTTATAACACAGTTTGGTGCCTGCACTTTTGCTTCGTACCTCAGGGTTTGCAGCCTGCAGCTCTTCTAAATCCAGTGAAAGAGCTGCACAGATGCTCTTAGCCGTCTCCCCTTGGCGCACCACATACATCTGGTGGGACGGGCGCTGCGTGTGCGCATGTGTGTGTGTGTGTGTGCCTGTGTGTGTCTCTGTGTGTATGCGCTTGTGTGAGTGTATACTTTGCGTGTCTGTGTGTCTGAGTGTTTGTGCCTGTGTATGCCTGTGTGCACGCTTGTGTGTCTGTATGTGTGCATGCATGTGTGAAAGTGTTTGTGTTTCGTTTTGTTTTGTTCATGCGTCATTTGTTCGCCATCAGTCAATTTGTTTTGTTCATTCTTCATTTGTCCGCCACCAGTCAGCTTTGACGGCAAGCCACTCATACACAAGAAAGAGACCACAAGACGCTTACGTGCACACTTACATCTGTACTGCAAGCCGAACTTGCACAACAGATTAAGGTTTGGGGAGTAGGCTAATACTTACATTAATCTTGTCTGCTGCTGCGATGGCCGACTCCAGCTTACAACGAACACAAGCCACGTGCACACAAAGAGAAAGAAACAAAAAGAGGACACTCACATCCAACTTGTTTGCTGCTGTGATGGCAGCCTCCAGTCTCCGCAGCTGACGCTTTGCATGACAGTACTTGGCCCACAAGGCCTCCTCATCAGAGCGCTGGAGAGCCGGGACAGAGGGGACCAGTGGCAGATTGGGACGCAGCTCCTGCTGCTGCTGCTGCTGCTGCTGTTGTTTTTGCTGCTGCTGCTGCTGCTGCTGCTGTTGCTCTTGCTGTTGCTGCTGCTGCTGCTGTTGCTCTTGCTGCTGCTGTTGCTCTTGCTGCTGCTGCTGCTGTTGCTCTTGCTGCTGCTGTTGCTCTTGCTGCTGCTGTTGCTCTTGCTGCTGCTGTTCCTCTTGCTGCTGCTGTTGCTGCTGCTGCTGCTGCTGCTGCTGTTGCTCTTGCTGCTGCGGTTGCTGTTGCTGCTGCTGTTGCTCTTGCTGCTGCTGCTGTTGCTGCTGCTGCTGCTGTTGCTCTTGCTGCTGCTGTTGCTCTTGCTGCTGCTGCCCTTGCTGTTGCTCTTGCTGTCGATGGTGCAGCTGCTGCTGTTGATGCTGCCCTTGCTGCTGCCGTTGACGCCGCCCTTGCTGCTGCTGCTGCTGCTGTTGGTGCTGCCCTTGCTGCTGCTGCTCCCGCTGCTCCCCCTGAAGTCTAAGATGATAGCTGCCACATCCAGGTCTGCTTGTGATGCTTTCCAGGGACTGCGTGCGGCTGCAAGAGGGCACTCTAGGTGCGTGCATGACAGTGAGGTGGGTGTCTGAGGATGGGATGTGTGAATGGTGACGGCTGCACGCATCTTTTTGCTGGGCAGCATTTTGGGGCACGGAGGTAGCACTGCGAGTCAGGGGAGTGCTGTTGAAGTGCATGCACACCACCGCCTCCTCCTGTGTGCATGTGCATGTATGTGCGTGTTTGCATGTATGTGTGTGTGCGCGTATGTGCGTGTATGTGTTTGTAAGAGTGATATCAAAGTGCATGGGGTGCGTGACTGGTGCTGCAGACTTTCCAAGGGCTGAATTGCTTACACAGTATGGCCTCCTACTGTGCTTGTGTGTATGTGTGCAAACGTGCAAACTTTAATTTTTGCAAGTGTTATGGCCTTGACCCGATAAAGGCCATAACGTCAGGTTGTACTGGCTGGGGGTTTCATTGCAACATTCTGAACTGGCTATAGGTAAGCACCTAAAACAATCCTTTATAGGTAAGCACCTAAAACCACTCAGGTATAGGTAAGCACCTAAAACCACTCAGGTATAGGTAAGCACCTAAAACCACTCCGTTATAGGTAGAAAAATCAGTTATAGGTAACCACTCAATTATAAGTGGCACCTAAAACCGCTCAGTTGAGAGCAAGAGCTGTGGCACACTCAGTTGAGAGCAAAAGCTCAGTTAAGAGCAAGAGCTCAGTTGAGAGCAAGAGCTCAGTTGAGAGCAAGAGCTAAGTTGAGTGCTCAGTTGAGAGCTCAGTTGAGAGCAAGAGCTCAGTTGAGAGCAAGAGCTAAGTTGAGTGCTCAGTTGAGAGCTCAGTTGAGAGCAAGAGCTCAGTTGAGAGCAAGAGCTGTGGCACACTCAGTTGAGAGCAAGAGCTGTGGCACACTTGTTGCATGTCCTTTGGTTATAATAAAAACCGCATTGTTTATTTTCAGGAGGCGCCAAAAAAAAAGTATTGGACGTCAACCCTATTTTTGGTTGGGGGCCCTTGAACCCCCCCCACCCAATACCCACCACCCAGTGCCCCCACCCAGACAAAAAGGGTAATATTCTGCTCTTTTTGAAATTCTGCATCCATCTGCATACTCATCATTACCTGAAACTATAATGCCGCAGAGTTATGGGACAAAAACTGAGATACGGACGCCCATGCACACGTGACCTACCAGGCACCCATAACTGGCTTGCACAGTCCCACATTGCTTTTATTTTTTCAGAGTTCCGCTGACTATCTCGTGCTGGCACAATCCTGTAAGTTTGGGGTTAATTGTTGCTTCATTGGCTTGACTCACCCCGCGGCCTGCACCGAGTGCGTGTGCCTCTGACTTTTGAAAATGTCCACAGACCCCCCCTTTTACCCAATTTACTCAAAAAGGGTGCCAATCGACTGGGCTTGAGCTGAGGATTCCAAATATATAATTGTAATTCCGGGAAAATGCCTCAGTAAAATTCTGGAGGGGGGGTCCCAAAAAGTCGAACCCCCCCCGCCCCCCCCCCCCTCCCGACCTTCTCCGATTGAACTCATATATATACCAATCGATAGCTCTCAATCTCAGGATTCCGATTATAAAATAAGCAATGCAATTGATAGTTGACGTCCAAAAGTTACGAGAACTGGCGCCTCCTGTGAATATCATAAAATAAACTACTGGCCTGCAGGCACTGATCTTTAAGAAACCATGGGCAAGGTAGCAAATAAGTCATGCTTGATGACACAAACAAGTATCTTCCTAAAAGAGACCACGGGCAAGGTAGCCACTAAGTCAGACTTGAAGACAAAAATCACATAATTTCATATTTTCTGCCGCACTGTGCTGGCCTCCCGCAGACTGCTAGGTCAAATTAGCCATTTAATCCAGAACACGTAGAAATTGCGCTAATTTTCAAGTTGTTTTGTTTTTCCTTTGCTGAGGCTAGGCTGTTTATTCATGGATGGCAAAGCTTAGCCTTGCACGTTGATTGGATTTGATGGTGGCCACTGAACCCTAACCTTCTCTTCATGATGATCAAAGGCGTACATGTACAGATGATTTCATGTACAGTATGTATGTGCGAGGAATAAATTCGGATTAATCCAATACATGGTATGACACATGTCCTGGCCAACTAAACGTTTCCTGGATTTACGAAGCAGTGTGTACTTCGTTCAGTTGTGCTGATCACAGCCAAGGACCAAACAGATGAACTGTATACCTGACGTGTATGACATGGCCCGGTCAACTCTACTTGTTTCTAGATCTACAAAGCAGAGTGTGCTTCGTTCAGTTGTGCTTAGAAAAGCCAAGGACTAAACAGATGAACTGTATACATGACGTGTATACATGGCCCGGTCAACTCTACTTGTTTCTGGATCCACAAAGCAGTGTGTGCTTCGTTCAGTTGTGCTAAGCACGGCCAAGGACTTGACATCTGTACCAAAGATCACTGCCAAGCAGTTGGCGTTGCTATCCGCAGTACGCCCTTCACGATATCCGCACATGTTCTTGCATTAGATACATTTCACTCAGACAGAATCCACCCACCACGGGCACAGACCCTGTCTGCTCTTGACCACTTTCATCACAGTTGACTCTGATTGTATCCTGTGTAATCGAACAAACAACGACAAGTCAGTGCTACAGCCTTACAGGCATTACATTCATTCATGCTAAGCAAGTCGACCGACGGCATGTTTGAGCGGAGACGCATTTGGGGGAAAAAAGCGCAAACAACATGTGAGGAAGAAGGTGTTTGAGAATACTTGTGCAGAACAGCATGTGAGGACTGCATGCCGCACGCAGGCACGCAGGCACGCACGCACGCACGCGCACACACACACACACACACACACACACAGACACACACACACAGACACACGCACGCAGGCACACAGGCACGCACGCACACACACGCACGCACGCACACACACACGCACGCACACACACACACACGCACGCACACACACACACACACACACACAACCACACACACACACACTCACACACACACACACATACACACACTTACATACAAACACACGCATGCACGCACACACACACGCATGCAGGCACGCACGTACGCACGCGCACACACACACATTGAAACCTATTTGAACAATGCATGTGCAGGGAAAGCTCCAAAACAAACGGGGCATAATACAATTGAGGGATGCATGCGCAGAACAGCATTTGAGGATTACAAGCGGGATGAGAGTAATACTACCTTTGAGTAAGGCAAGCACAGTTAAGTGGGTTGGCCAGAACCCTATAAATATACGGTGTATATACGGTATTTTTGGCAAGGAAATCGCCAAATATACGGTCATATACGGTGTAGATAAGTACGGTTCTGGCCAACCCTGCAGTTAAGTATCTGAGGGATACATGCTTGGGCAAATATCTGAGAAGTAGGCACGCAGAAAAGCATTGAGCAATGAATGCACAAAGAAGCCTTTGCGATATGAATTTGGAATTTGTGAACGTATCCAAGGAGTAAGATGCACTTGACAGCTGAAATCTGGCAGACCCCAGTACTTCAGAAAACATTCAGCAACAAAACATTGTCAGGGCTACAAGGGGAACAACAAAGAAAACCGCCAGGCAAAAAACTGTCCGCATACACTTATCTTACCAAGGGAAAGAACAAAGAAAACCGCCAAGCAAAAAATTGTCTGCATACACTATTCTTACGCAGGATTTTGCAACAACTTTGCCACGTGCGTGTTTGCCAGCCCTACCTGCGTCGCTTGTCTACAATTTTTCTACTCGTCATCTAGGTGTTGCCGGCCCTACCTGAGAGCTACCACTAGCACTAGGCTTTGCCCCTGCTGGCTCCAAGAGCGCACGCAGCTCCTGCGCAGCAAATCATGCAAGCAACACAGGTATAAACGCACATCTCCTGCGCAGCACATCACGCAAGCAACAGGTATACACGCACATATCCTGCGCAGCTGATGATGCCAGCAACACAGGTATAAACGCACATCTCCTGCGCAGCACATCACGCAAGCAACACAGGTATACACGCACATATCCTGCGCAGCTGATGATGCCAGCAACACAGGTATAAACGCACATCTCCTGCGCAGCACATCATGCAAGCGACACAGGTATACACGCACATATCCTGCGCAGCACATCATGCAAGCAACACAGGTATAAACGCACATCTCCTGCGCAGCACATCATGCAAGCAACACAGGTATAAACGCACATCTCCTGCGCAGCACATCATGCAAGCAACACAGAAATAAACGCACATCTCCTGCGCAGCACATCATGCAAGCAACACAGGTATAAACGCACATTTCCTGCGCAGCTGATGATGCCAGCAACGCAGCGTTCGACATTAGCAAATTAGGGTAAATTTGCAAGCAAAGAGCTAAGTCAATGCAGTTCTTAAGCAACGCACACAGTTTATTGTGCATCTTCAGCAGCACATGTTACGAGCAACACACAGAAACCAATGTGGATCTTCAGCAACACATGTTACTAGCAACACACAGAGCATTTTCAGCATCACACGTTGCAAGCAGTGCATTGCAGCTCTTAGAAATCATAATGCAAGCGACGCTGATATCGATAGTGCAACCCGCTCTGTGGTGTTCTCAGGTGAGAGACCACTATAACATTGCAGATAAACATCTCATGCAATACACAATGCAAGCAACACAGCGTCCGATGTAAGTCCCTACTACTGTGGTCAACATGAAACACTAGCAGAGCGCTCACTGTAATGATGCAACACAAGCATTCCTTTAAATTACGCTTTACGGTCCCTACCATTGCCTGTGACTGTGCGCACATGCACACATGTGTCCCGTTTTAACATGTCAGCGGACTATACTGCGCTTTTTCAGGTCTCGTTTTGTAGGCTCAAGCATTATGCTTCAGGACTCGTTATGTTTCAGGACTCATATGCTCAAGGCTCATTAGGCTTCAGGACTCATATGCTCAGGACTCATTACACTTCAGGACTTATATGCTCAGGACTCATATGCTCAGGACTCATATGCTTCAGGACTCATTACACTTCAGGATTCAATACATACAACGGCATAGCAGAATGGATGGGGGATGGTAGCAGAGGCTGCAACAGAGCAAAGATACAGTGGAAAAGCATGATCCTATTTCCAGTTTTAGAGCACTGAAACTTAAGCGCCATGAATGTTTTGGGTACAAGTTCAAAATGGTATCGCGGCTGCATAATACTGCCTGTGTAAGGGATTGGATCCCATTGATTCGTAAGCTGCTTGTGTTAGCAGGGAATGGGTCAGGTCTGGCTAAACATAAGGATACTTGTAGGGTTGGCCAGAATTGTATAAGTGCACTGTATTATGCCGTGTAACTGTATATGACCGTACATTTGGTAAATTTCCTGCCAAAAATACCGTGCATGCACCGTATATGGCCAACCCTAAATACATAATATGAACAGGCAAGTCTTCATATTTCGTATCCTAGGACCAGCCATTTTTTGCATCTGTTACAACTCTTGCTTTATGCCCCCACGTAAGCTTAATCAGCCTAGACCAGCAAAGAGGAAGCTTAGAATGAACCAGCCTAGACTAAACCAGCAACGAGGAAGCTTAGACTAAGCCAGCCTGGACTAAACCAGCAACGAGAAGGCTTAGAATAAACCAGCCTGGACTGACCAGCAACGAGGAAGCTTAGACTAAGCCAGCCTGGACTAACCATCACCTGTCACAGCTCTTGTTAACCATGTGGAAGAACTGGTGAGTTAGTGTGAAACACTTGAGCTCCGATAATTGGAGCGAAGCAAAGTGACGTCACCCATATATCTAAGGTTGGCCCAAACCATACATACATACGTACGTATATACGGTGTACATATGAAACTTTTGGCAGGGAATTAACCATATTTACGGTCATATACGGTGTGCATATACAATTCTGGCCAACCCTACATATATCCCATATCACTCATGCTTCACAATGTGGCTTGCTTATTAGTTCTTCGTGAGCAATTTGCTGCCATCTCACGACGCAAACAAAATAGAGCTCGTTGAGACCTTTTCTACAGAGCCCGCACGCCTCTTTCTACAGCCCTTGTCGTTCAAGCTCCTAGCTTCCCCCGCGCATGCATTTGCACACACTTCTGACACGACACACATTCCCCCGCGCAAGCATTTGCCACTTCTGACACGACACACATTCCCCCGCGCAAGCATTTGCCCACACTTCTGACACGACATTCACACATACACGCATTGCTGGGGTTTAGGCAGGCTAGCATTCAGCCTTCTGGTACCGTAAGTTTTTTCTGCCTGCCTGTTTATTCTCTCTGTTTCAATCAACAGGGTTGGCCTAAACCGTATATTCACCCCCTACATGACCGTATGAACTACGTACGGTAATGTCCCTCCTTTTACACCGTGTGGTACTCCATTACACAGTGTGTACTACACATTGCACAGTGTGTACTACACATTGCACAGTGTGTACTACACATTACACAGTGTGTACTACACATTACACAGTGTGTACTACACATTACACATTACACATTACACAGTGTGTACTACACATTACACATTACACAGTGTGTACTCCATACATACTACATATCTTGGTATGGTTCCGACCAAACCTGTAATTGTCCAGAATCACAACACGCACCTGCAGGTGAGCAGCACAGAAGTACAAGGAAGTTCGCGCATCCAGCAGCGTGCCTCGGCTTGGAGATGCGCCATACGCGTCGTAGCCACCACACGAAGCTAGGTGGTGCGCGATTGCTGGGCTCACCTGCAAGGATTTGAGCAGTTATTGTGTGCACCTGTTTGCTTGCCGTGAAGCACTGTTATGCCCCACGTTCACTGTTTCGTGGCATCGAGTGTGTGCTGTGAGGCAAGGAGAGGATCACTTGTTATTAACTGCATCGTGGTAATAGCTTCTAAGTAAGCATTTCAGGCAGCAAAACCTTCCTGGTATGTGCTGCTGCTTTAAACGGTGCAAGCCCCTTCCGTTCTGTGTTTCTAGCAGTACAATCCCATCCAAGAAGCAATCAAATAACGCAAAGGGCACAGAATGTAGGATGATGAAAGGCAACCAAGCACGAGAGACGCTCATCATTTCAGCAGAGATGAATAAAGGAACAGGTTTAGCCCTGCTTACCAGGCAAAGGCCTACGCCTTGAAGGTCCCCTTTTTTATCCTCTACGTGAGCATCTGTGACTCCCTGTGAGCCGACCAAGGCTACGCTTGCGAGTTGGACAGCGTCAACCGGTATTCCTGCAGGGTTGGGGGAGCAGAGTGACTGCGGCAATATGTATGCACGTGCGGTTTTGGGTCACAGGCTTCCGCACGCGCAAGCAAGGTTTCTGCCGTTGCTCCAATGGTTTGCCTACCTGACAGCTTGAGCACTTCATTGGCCAACTGAAGACATACGATGGGAGATACGATGGGAGAGTTTTTGGGATCTGAGTTCAAAACTCCACCCCCAAGCTCTTTGAAAGCTGCTCCCTTTACAAGCTGGTGCTTTTCCTTGGCCTCTGCATAGCTCAGTGTAAATGTAAGCCTCCATTTTAAATTCAGGCGGGGTTTTGGGACCTGTCAGACCTCCAGGGTAATACTCTCACGGAGGCCTGACCTCAACTACTGCCCACACCTTTAGTCAGACACAGACCCATTGCGGAGCTCTCTCTTTCCCTCAAGCTTCCATTTCAATTGGCCAAAAAAGTGCTTATCCCTAGGGCCTAACAACGAAACAATAATATAGATATTATATAATTAAGTTTGTGAATTTGTGCCGGAGAGGAATACTTCGCTCCTCACATGAAGATGCATAATCATACTAGGCCATTTTCATTGAGTGGATACGTACATACTAGGCCGTTTTCATTGAGTAGAAGGGTCAAAAAAGTGATCTCATCAAGCGGAAGACGGCCAACTCATGATGAGGAAGGGCGGACATCAAAGGCTGGAGGTGTTCAGGTGATGCATTGTCTGCACAAAGAGTCTGCTTATTGTGAGGCATTCTACTAGGGTAACGAATGTCCAGGTAGAATTCTCATCCTGCTGGTGTAGATGAATCTACCACTGCTGCATCCGATTAATGATATCACTGGAGGACTGTAGCACGCACCCCGCCGCCTGTCCCACGCACGACAATGTTCCTATTGTCGTAAAGCAAATACATGAGTGTAGTGGTACACTTTTTATACATTGACGACCCCTCCATCCTTAATAAGGTTGTAGTGTTCCGGCCGCATACAATGCAGGCAACACGCAGCTAATGCTCCCACCACAAATAAAAGGCAGAGTGATGTCCAAAGCCGCCTCCATCAGCCGAAAATCAAGCAATCTTGCTTCTTCCACGGCACACAAATGCGTTTATTGCACAAGTAACAAATAATAATTAATGGCATGTGCACGCCTGCTGCCTGTTCATCTTGCTGTACGCAGAACTACACAAACGAGTTTGTGCATGCCTTCTTTGAGTTCATTGCCACCTCGGCAACCAGCCAGAGGAGCCGCCTTGCACGGCTGTGTGCGCCTGATGCATTCCTTGTGCCTGATGCGGCAATCCTGCTTCAAGGCCGCCAAAAATCAAATGTGGTACGATGAGCATTGTCGTTATTCAGCCTTCTTTGTGCCACCAGCAATAACATTAGCAATTAGTACATGAAAATGCACATTTGTACATATTCGAAAACATTCCACTGCCAGCCAGTATTGACCTTATATTTCGCTCTCCCCCATGCTTGCCAAATAAAGGGCGTTGAAGCTGTTCTGGACGCCCTGTCTCACGAGTACACTTGCTACTCTCGCCAAGAGCACACTGTGCATGCAGTTGCAGCAACGCCAAGTCCTACCTCTGATACTGGTATGCACTTATGAATCGTGTGCACCTGCGCAAACACTGCTGGGAATTCTCATGCTGCACACGCATCAAAGCATTTGCACAGCACGCCCCAGCAAAGGCTACCTGTGCCTGCAAAACAATTAGAAACAAAATGTTAGCCTTATCAGCCTGGCCTTATTGTTGCTTTTGTCTCGAGACACTTCACATCATCGCTAGAGATCAGGTTCTTACGCCTCCCTCATTTCCTGGTTGCAGGCCCCACCACTGTGTTTGCACTCGTTGGCTTTGCACTGAAAGATGCGCAAGGCACGCCTTCACACGCAGCAACATTCAGGTGATCGGTGATAGCATCATTTTAGAACTTTCAAGCACTTGCAACATTCAGGTGATGAGTGATAGCATCATTTTAAGGCACGCCTTCACACACGGCAACATTCAGGTGATGAGTGATAGCATAATTTTAAGGCACGCCTTCACACGCAGCAACATTCAGGTGATGAGTGATAGCATAATTTTAAGGCACGCCTTCACACGCAGCAACATTCAGGTGATGAGTGATAGCATAATTTTAAGGCACGCCTTCACACGCAGCAACATTCAGGTGATGAGTGATAGCATCATTTTAAGGCACGCCTTCACACGCGGCAACATTCAGGTGATGAGTGATAGCATAATTTTAAGGCACGCCTTCACACGCGGCAACATTCAGGTGATGAGTGATAGCATCATTTTAAGGGTGATCGGTTTCAACATCAGTTTAGAACTTTCAAGCACTTGCAACATTCAGGTGATTGGTGATAGCATAATTTTAAGGCACGCCTTAACACGCGGCAACATTCAGGTGATCAGTGATAGCATCATTTTAGAACTTTCAAGCACTTGCAGCATTCAGGTGATCGGTTTTAGCATCGTTTTGGGGCTTCAAGCACTTGCAACATTCAGGTGATCGGTGTTAGCATCGTTTTGGGGCTTTTAAGCACATGACAAATTCAGGTGATCGGTGTTAGTGTCGTATAAGGCTTTCAAGCACTTGCAATATTCAGGTAATTGGTGATAACATCGTTTTGGGGCTTTCAAGCACTTGCAACATCCAGGTGATCGGTGTTAGCGTCGTATAGGTCTTTCAAGCACTTGCAACTGCAGGTAATCGGTGTTAGCATCGTTTTGGGGCTTTCAAGCACTTGCAATATTCAGGTAATCGGTGTTAGCATTAATTGGGGCCTTTAAGCACTCGCAACGTTCAGGCGATTGGTGTTAGCATTATTTGGGGCCTTTAAGCACTTGCAACATTCAGGTGATCAACTTTAGCATTGTTTGGGGGCTTTCAAGCACTTGCTTTCTCATCTCTTATTCCAAGCCACCAAGGGTGTGCTGCAACTTGTGCACCATTTCAATGGGACGCCATCTACCGCTTTGTTGCATGCGCGCATGTTCTCACAAAGTAACATGGACGTTAAGGAGATTGTATTGCTGCATGGGCTCATGTTCTCACGAAGTGACATGGACTCTATGGAGATTGTATTGTTGCATGCGCTCATGTTCTCACAAAGTAACATGGACGTTAAGGAGATTGTATTGCATCTCACTTGCTTGCGCGTGCTCATGCTACCTAAGGGTTTATGCTACCCAATGGTTTATGGCTCCCATGTTCCCACTTGTTCATGCTATAGCAGTAGCTACCCGGTAGATTATACTACCCGATGCAGGCTGTCCAATATAGGAAATACAAGTAACAGGCTTGTCCAGATGTGCATGTTGGTTTATGGAACAAAGCAAAACGTCTTTGACCTTCACACACAGGGTTTCTCGCGGGTTTGGGATTTTCAAGCTTCGGATGCAGGACAGCCTGTTCCAGGAGATTGAGTTCAAGCGGGTAATGTGATCATACTTGAATTTTAATCACAAGGTTCAGACACCACTACTTTTGCCCATACACTTTCTGGTGTCAAACATGTTTGGTTCAAGCAGGTAATGTGATTAGACATGAGTTTTGGTCACATGGCTCATTTTCCAACACGCTTTCTGGCGTAAACTTTTCTCCATCCGCTGCAATGCAGCAACTTACCCACGAAGAGGTTGAAGGCCTGCTCCTAGATCCAATACATGTGTATCCACCGCCCTTCCCTCTGAACGAGCTGAACCTCCAAGCCGGTGGCACTGGGAAGGATGTGCACAGTTGTCAGCAGCGACAAAATTCAATCAGGGCTGTCGTGGAGCAATGGGTGGTGAGTGCTTGCACCAAAGGTCAGACATGCTAGCAAACGAGGTTTGCTCACCGTACCCCATCTGCTGTGCCTTCTGAAATGGCGTGCAATCCTTTCTTTGTTTCTTTGCTACAAAAGGCAAGGTACAGGCCTGCACAGAAGATGATCAACGTAAGTCAAGAATGTTTCTTTTGCTCGCATGATCCACACTAAAGAAGACCAACACCCACACTAAAAATCTTTGCTACAAAAGACAAGGTACAGGTCTGCACAGAAGATGATCAACGTGCATCAAGGAATGTTTTTGCTCGCATGATCCACACTAGAGAAAACCAACACCCACACTAAAGATCATTGCTACAAAATACAAGGTACAGTCCTGCGCAGAAGATGATCACCGTGCATCAAAGAATGTTTTTTGCTCGCATGATCCACACTAAAGAAGACCAACACCCACGCTACAAAAAAGAACACCCACACTAAAGAAAACAAACACCCACACTAAAGAAAACCAACAGCCACACTACAGAAAACCAACACCCACACTAACAAAAAACAACACCCACAATAAAGAAAGCCAACACCCACACTAACGAAAACCAACACCCACACTAAAGAAAACCAGCACCCACGCTAAAGAAAGCCAACATTACACTAAATAAAACCAATGCCCACAATAAAGAAAGCCAACACCCACAATAAAGAAAACCAACACCCACACTAAAGAAAACCAACACCCACACTAAAGAAAACCAACACCCACACTAAAGAAAACCAACACCCACACTAAAGAAAACCAACACCTGAACCAACACCTGATTGGTGGCCTTCCTTTTCATGCCCAATGGGCGGCAAAATTGATAATGATTAGGTTTTTGGTGGATGTAACTTACTTCCTTTCCTCTTGTTCAACCAGCTGGTTGTGCCAGTAGTCTTTGATTTCAATCAGACGCCTGGTTCGAACAGTGATTTGATCTGACAGCCTCAGGTTTCTGTGACACATAGAACTAAAAGAGGAGATGAAGTGTGTAGGAGGTCTGACTGTTGCATCCTGCTTTAATGTAGTGTGCTTACTTACAATGATGCTGCTTCAGTATTGCACATTCAAGCAGAAAGCGATGCAGTTTAATAGTTTGGGTTGCCGCTAATATTCAGCTGCATACGTGACGTTTAAGCGCGACCTCTACTCTGCATGGACGGCTGCACTTTCTGCATGCAGATGGCTCACAGTAATGAAGCTGCACTCTGCACTTTCTGCACTTTCTGCACGTTCTGCATGCAGATGGCTCACAGTAATGAAGCTGATCTAAGCGTCTTGGATGCAATCTTGTCAGAGGTGGGATATTGCCTTGTGTTGAATGCATATACTCCTTCACGCTATCTATTGCTTAAAGCTGCACCTTCCAATATGCCTTTGCTTAGTGCAAGTAGAAAATGAAGACTTTTACGATGGACCAGGAAAAGTGTGCAGATTATGGATCCCAACGTTGGTAGCCTTATCTTATTTTAGGGTACGTACACAATACGTACACAACACAATACGTGTGCAACACAACACGCACACAGCACAATACGTACACAACACAATACGTACACAACATAATACGTACACAACACAATACGTATACAACACAACACGTGTGCAACACAACACGTACACAACACACAACACAATACATACACAACACAATACGTACACAACACGACACGCGGGCAACAAAACACGCACACAACACATTACGTACGTTCACAACACATTACATACACAACAACACATTACGTACACAACACAACACGTGGGCAACACAACACGCACACAACACATTACGTACACAACACATTACATATACAACACAATACATACACAACATGTACACAACACATTACGTACACAACACATTACGTACACAACACAATACATACACAACACGTACACAACACAACGCACACAACATACAGGACTGCCGTTTACTAGAGGCATATGGTGTGTGGGGTCCAACATTCCCAGCTCTTCCGCAACAGCCTCAGCAACCTGCACCTCCCTCTGCACTTTCGACTGCCCTACCCCATGATCAGCAACTTCAGCAGCAGCTGCAGCAGCAGCAGTCGCCACGCACCAGTGCTCAGCGCAAGCCTCTCGGCGGAGCCCCTCAGGACCCGGCTTCGTTCTCTGTGCGGAATATCTTAGATCAAATGCACCACCGTAGCCGTTTCATTTCAGGCAGCCAAGTGATCTCACTGTTCCAGGTGAGGTCCTGTGATCTCACTGTGCCAGGTGAGGTCCTGTGCCGTGTGATCTCACTGACCTGTCCTGTGCCGTGTGATCTCACTCTGCCAGGTGAGGTCCTGTGATCTCACTGTGCCAGGTGAGGTCCTGTGCCGTGTGATCTCACTGACCTGTCCTGTGCCGTGTGATCTCACTGTGCCAGGTGAGGTCCTGTGCCGTGTGATCTCACTGTGCCAGGTGAGGTCCTGTTGATCTGTGATATGGGCCGCGCATAGTGACTCAGTTTCCTGCCCTTGTTGCTGAAACTATGTCAGGCCCATTGGTAGTAGTGACGAATCGTGTGATTTTGTTAGTTGGTGTTTCAGTTCAAAGTTGTTTTAAGTTGTTTTAACTAATCTCGTTTCATAAGCTGGAGGAGCCGGTTTATTGAAGAAATCAGTTGATATGCTAATTCTTGTACTTTGCTGTGACAGTGATTCAATCTGACCATATGCTGTGACAGTTATTTGATCTGACCATTATGCTGTGACAGTGAATTGATCTGACCATTATGCTGTGATAGTGATTTGATCTGACCATTATGCTGTGACAGTGATTTGATCTGACCATTATGCTGTGACAGTGATTTGATTTGTAACATAGAATCATGCTAGTCATAATTACTACTAGTAATTACCACCAGTATAATATTATGACAAACTATGGAATTAGGGTTGGCCAGAACCATACATATACGGTCTATACACGGTTTTTTTGACAGGGAAATCAGCAAATAAATAGGTTTAGGTAGGCCAATGTGTCTCTTTTTCCATGATTGATGCAGGGAGTGTTTTGCTGCCTGCGTAGTTTTTCTTTTCTTTTGTTTCTTTCTTTACGGTCATATACAGTGTGTAAGAATATGGTTTTGGCCGATCCTAAGTGCAATACTATGGTTTATACTACTACTGAAATACTATGGTCGTATACAGTGTATATAATGGCCATATTGACCAACCCTGAGGGGAATACTATGGCTGCTATTCATCACACCCCTATGAACCACACACCTGCCGGCGCTCCTTTTACTTGCAGTACAATGTGTATCTGTGACTTCAAGCATCTTTGTAAGCTGTTTTTACAACCAAGGAAACAAGCTTTGCTTTTGTGTACTGCTTCTTGGTTTACCCCAGTTTGACGTCCTGTCCACATTATCTAACCTACAGCACTTAAAGCTCTGTTTTGTAAGTGCACTTGTCATACCTCTGTTTACAGCACACCTAGTTGTATCCAGCGTAGAACCTTGAAGACTACTACTTTCACACAACTTTCCGGTACCCTATTCACCATCCCACCTTAACCTGAAATCATAATTAAGTGGCACATTTCTCTAATTGTCGTGCTAAGTGGTGTTCAATGCCTGCATGGTTGTTGTTGTTCTTCTTCTTCTTCTGTTTCATAGCTGGCAATACGCAAGCCCGAATGAATGGGAGTGGCTAGCTAATTTTAGTAGGGGTGTGTATGTGCATTAATAGCCAGGTGCATATTTTTAAATTTCTTTATGAATCAATCAAACTGTAAATGTGCAAACCAGGTGCTGCATTCCGCCTACAACGTGCTCTCAATTAAGGAGCTCACAATTGCTGTGGACGAGCGCGCTGATTTGGCATTTGCATCCTGGTGGGTTATTTGATCTTTGCTGTTAAAAGCCTTTTGAATGTATATACTCGGACACAACTTTGAGAGGAGAGAGTGTACGAGATCATGTAAGATGTCTTGTACAAGTTACAACTCATGTACAAGATCAAAAATACCCACATTGAAATCATCAGTGATTGAAATTCCTTACTAAACCCTTGCATCCTGCGTGCCTCTATCTGGACTATGTACACAGGAGCAGCAACATGCAGAGCTGTTGTTAAGATCAAAAAACACCCACGTTGAAATCATCAGTGATTGGAATTCCTTGCTAAACCCTTGCATCCTGCGTGCCTCGATCTGGATTTTGTACACAGGAACAGCGACATCCAGAGCAGTTGTGAAGACAACACCCAGATTAAATGTTCCGTGATTGGAATTCCTTACTAAACCCTTGCATCCTACGTGCCTCTATTTTGACCATGTACACAGGAACATCGACATCCAGAGCTGTTGCTAAGATCAGAAACACCCACATTGAAATCATCAGTGATTGGAATCCCTTACTAAACCCTTGCATCCTACGTGCCTCTATCTGGACTATGTACACAGGAGCAGCAACATCCAGAACAAGAGCAGCGGTAAAGTCTTCACGGTCAGGGAGATGGAAGCCATAACGCTGCACCCCCCCACCCAAGATGAAATCGTTGCTGAGCAGCGTTGGAAGGAGAAGCAGGCGCGGCAAAAGCAGGGGGAGCAGGAGCAGGAGCAGGAGCAAGAGCAGGAGAAAGAGAAAGAGCAGGATCACGAGCAGGAGCAGAAGCAGGAGCAGGAGCTGGAGCAGCAGCAGGGGCTGAAAGGGAAGCTTGGGGGGGTATTGGAGCAGGGAAAACGTCAAGGGTGGAAGCTGCGCAGCATCTGGAGCATTCGCGACCCTCTGGACTACGAACGAGCAGTGCTCTTGCGCCCGCACAGGCCGCCAGTCGAAGCACAGCCAGCTCAAGGTTGGTGTGTCCGTAGAATGTTGAGACTATTCCCGCGGCTCAGATTCCGCCGCTCACTTGAAGCAACTCTTTCTTGTGAGCTGATTCATCTTGGGATCGCCACCACATCCACAGCCGCACTTGCCCCATCACCTCTAGCTTACCCAGGGGGATGTCCTCCAATCCATTGCCAAAGCATTCATCTTGGGATCGACACCACATCCAGGGGGATCTCCTCCAATCCATTGCCAAAACAATCTACCAGTCACCATCGCCCATTCATTTCTACAAAGCCAAATCCCACACAGGTATTATAGGCAATGCATATGCTGACGCTCTTGCTAAAACAATCAATCACAACCTACTCTGACGTTGCGGATACTTCTATCAAAACAGCCGGCCCTGAGGAAAATCCTCTCTACAACTTCTACTGGCTTGCAAAAATATGAAGAACACCGAATCACACGAAGTCAACCAAACACAATCCAGTAACTTACCTCAAGGCTCTGGTACCTATCAACTACCAAGACGCCTTGAAAATGGATGAGGGAAATCCCCTCCACAAACTAGGAAATGCCAATACCGCAGTAAGATACCATGAATATTATTAGACCCTTATCAAAAATGGCACTGCCAATGGAGCCGCTAGCAACGCTTACGTAACAGCATAACAGCATCCTATATCCCTGTTAAAACCAGGTGCATCATTATGAAGTACAGGACAGGAACCCTGTACAACCAAAAGCATGCGGTATGGTTTAAGCACTCAATAAGCCTAACTTGCCCCCTCTGCCTTCAACTAGACAGTGCCCTGCCTATCCTTTCTGGATGGCAACACAGAAAGAAATATGGTCACTGAAAGACACAACTTAGCATGCAGCATGAACTTCAACGCCATGAGCAAGATAGGCTCCCTAGGATCCTGCTTTGTCTGCATGGACATAGGTAGCAGGGGACGGCTGGCTATGCAAAATCTTCGAATTTCCAATACAGCTGAAACTACAATTATAGCAATGTGGCTCTTTCCACCCCGCTTCTCAGACAAAAATAGGATTACCTCCAGCCGTCCGGATGCTGTACTGGTTGCTCCCATCGCCGCGAAAATTAAAAAGCAACAGACTTGCAATGAAGAGGGGTGGGTTCTTAGGAGTGACATGGAGCAACTGAGGGAGATCAGGAGCACCTCAGCAGCACCGCCAGCCATTAGCAGATCCACCTTCCCCAGACAGCACCGACCCAAAGATCTCAGCATTCTTCAACGTAACATTACTTTCATCGAGGTCAAGTACTGTGAGGACACTCGACCACAGAACTAGCTGAGCGCCGCGCAGGACAACACAAAGGCCTCTGATTCACCCATCAAGGAGCCTCTGTTTCCCTCCACACCATCCTTTTGGGAGTGGGTGACACCATCTACAACAATCACACGCTGGAGCCTTTAAAGGAGCTGGGTCTTGATTCTCAAAGAGATAAAAAACCTGCTTCTAAGCTTCATGTTCATTCTGTCAATTACGCTGGCAAACGTGTCCATACCAGACGTGCCCTTTTCAGCACGATGAGAATTGATATATCAGCCAAAGTGGCTTTTTCCCTTAATTAATGTGGGGAGCGGTTTTTCACTGCCTTCGTTATTTATTTTTTTCTATTCCTTTGCATCTGAGGTAGTTTGTGGGTTTTATAAATGCAGCTTTAACCAAATTTATAAACCTCCTGAATTTGTCTGCTGTGTCATCACTATCAGGATTTTTTTTCACTCCTCACAAAGAGAAGGGCTGTTTTTGGTCTAGATTTTTTGCATGTGATTTCATCCACCTCTGCAATTCCAGGCACTTCCGTACAAAGCCTTCTGGCTGGCTTTCCCATGGTTTTGATCCGTGCATTGCACTTGAATTCAATCACCCATGCAACTCCAGGCATTCCGTAGAGAGCCTTCTAGCTGAATCCCTTGGTTTTTATCTGCGCCCTTAACTAATACAAAGTTCATCCATCTGTGCAATTCAGGCGCCTCTAAAGAGAACATTCTGGCTGGATTTCTCGTTGTTTATATCTGTACATTTTATTTTTATTTTCATCCTCTTGTGCAACTCCAGGCGCCTCCATAGAGAGCCTTCTAGCTGGCTTCCCAAGCCCCCATGACGTTATATCAGCCATGCAGCAAAAGGTAGGTCGAGATAGTTGTTGCGTGACATCGTATCAGTATGTATGTATCTGTATGTATGTATCTGAATGTAGCAGTATGTATGACGTATCAGCCATGCAACGAAAGGTGGGTCAAGATAGTTGTTGCGTGACGTCATATCAGTATGTGTGTATCAGTTGTATCAGCCATACAAAAAAAGATGGGTTAGAATAGTTAACTGAAGGGGCAGCTGAACCAGCAGGAAAGGGAAAAGGAAAAAATAAGCAGGCAGTGGAAATTGCTCCCCATGTTATATAAGGAAAAAGAGCCAATCTTTACTAAGTACAGCTAATAAGTGATAAGAAAGGGAGGTTTGGTGATATTATGTAGCAAAATGGTGGACATCTCTATGAGCAGTAGGCTGTACTGCAGTCTGTGACAGTGAATATATCTGACACCTCAGGTTTTTTTATGCTCTCTGCCGAGGTTCATGTCATATCATCTCAACAAAACTCTTACATTAACTATTCAACTGGACTGTCCCGGAAAAAACCATCGTGGGTTCGACAACCTTTGCAATATCTTGCGTGAAGCATCTGTACACTATAAAGTTCAACACTGACACACTCCTAATGGGGTAGCACCAGCTACTGGCTGCCCTTGCACAGAGCATGCATGAGTTGGCTTCTACATTGTTTCCTTACATTGAGAAGTTATAAACTCTCACACACAATGTAGGTGGGCACCACCGACTACTGGGCTGCCCTTGCGCAGAGCATGAATGAGATGGCCTCTGCCTTTTCTGCTGCAGCAGTGGCTGCAGCTGCACGAGCTCAAGGGGGGGCGCCATCACAGGGAGGAATGCCTCGTGTGCCTGATGATGATGCATCTGCAGCACGCAACCGCGATGAAAGGTCGCCTTCGCCCCCTCCTGTTACTGATGCTGAGCAGCAAGGAGAGGAGATCGCTCAGAAATGATGGGCTTGCGAATGCTGATTGAAAGTCGCCACTCCTTTAACTCATGCTGAGCAAACTGGTGCTGAGCAGCAAGGAGAGGGAGATTGACAGGAATAGGTTTGCTATGTTATGCTGAAAGCTGAAAGGAAGATGAGGGATGAATTCTGGCCTGCGTGAGCCAGTTGAGATAAGCATCAGTCTGATCTTTGAGACATGAAGGATGGACATGGGTAATGGTATGCTTGTAAGGGGGTGGGCAGGTGCGTTGACGAAGCTAGTCATGATTTTTAGATCAAACCAGAAGATTGTGTATTGTGACATTGCTTCTCGTGTGTGTTGTTTCAAATGATGGGGAAAGGTTCAGCGTTTAAGACGGAGGGTGACCATTGTTTCCCAGTATGTTTGTTATAAACTTTGGTGATTGCTCACGCTCTAATTTCAGTTCCGCACTGTCTTTCATATTCATCTGTCGCACAACATGTAACAAAGCTACAAAGCAAAACACTTGCTGGAAGGCATAAGGTAATCAGCTGTCACTGAAGCAAGCTATGTTTCATAGACATAAATAAGAATGAAAGCTAATCAGTGGAATGGACATCTGGGCTGAACAAATCAACCGTTTAATCTATGTTGCATTACACATGCAAAAATAACATGAACATTATTTCTTCCTCAACAAATGAGATGCTACAAGAGGAGCAGCGTTTATAAATTCAAGCCAATAACAACCTTATTGATCCTTGTGAAAACAATCACAAGAAAAGAACTCTGCGCTGGTAACAGTCTGCATGCACGACAAGTGGACTCTGAACCATACACAACTACCAGTTGAGAAGTTGTAGCTGCAGAGCCAATCAATAATTCTACAGGGTTTTCTTCTCAAGGTCAATGTAATGAAACATGCATGCTGACTTAACTTACAAAAGCAACCTAGCCAGCCATGCTTCCGGTCTGCGACGGAAGAAATTGAGGACGTTTGTACATAAATCACTCCACCCCTTACGCTCCACCTCCCTCAGCGGGACCCCCTCTCTTATTTGCATTACCACCTTTGGACACAGGTACACAAATCAATCAATTTCTTATGCTCCACCTGCCTCAGTGAGATCCCCCCTCTCATTAACATCACCATCAATCCACCCCTTATGCTCCACCTGGCTCAATGAGACCCCCCCTCTCATCAGCGAGACCCCCCCTCTCTTTGGCATCACCACCCTTGGACACAGAAGACGAGGCATTCATGTCAAGCTTGTCGCCACCACGCACTAGCTCTGCTTCAGCATCAGGCGCGGACGCCTTACGACGGACATGCGCACTCAATCCAGTCAGTGTGACCTCAGCAACCAGCAAAACGCCAATAAAACCAGTGACAGCTGCTAGCCACGCTGCCAGATCTCGATCCCCACCCCATTTCCGTGCGTACAGCACAATGCCAATATACACGTTCGCAATTGCCAGGGCAGTTATGGCTCGCCCCCAGTTGTGATGTGCAAAATTCCATGCGGTGCGTGCCTTGGAGGATGTCTTGTTGGTAGCGTTGTCAGGAGTAGGTGCTGCTGGCTTGGGACGTAGGAAGATGGCTGCCAAGACCTGGTTTGTAGTGAAAGAATATATTATGTTGGTAGCGTTGTCAGGAGTAGGTGCTGCTGGCTTGGGGACGTAGGAAGATGGCTGCCAAGACCTGGAGTTGTAGTGAAAGAATAAAAGAGCAGCCCGTATTTTATGACTGACCTTCGGCACGCTTCAAATTCACGCTTCAATTTCACGCTTCAAATTCACCGTTCAATTTCCCCGTTTAAATTCACTGTGTTTGTTTGACTGACCTTCAGCACGCTCATAATTCATATGCTTTGCACTTTTGGTGGACTATTATAAGGTTGAGGCAAAGATCAGGATGACAAAATTGTACCTCTGTGCCTAATCCTGTACTCACACACACACGCACCTGGGTGGCAAATGCTGGTATCTACAAACTGTACCTTTGTGCCGAATCCTGTACTCACACACACACACACACACACACGCACCTGGAGGGCGAGTGCTGGTATCAAGATGATGCCAATGACCCAGTGGGCATATCCCAGATCTTCAGACCCACTTGGATCTGCATGAAAGGCAAGCCAGCAAGCAATGAGGAAATAACATACTAAATAGGGCAGGTGAAATGTCAAGGAAGGACGCCTTGCTTTCTGGTAGATGGCAAGTTCATTGGATATGTTATTGCAAAATATAAACCAAGAAACGCTGACGATTTGCACTCCCGCTTCTGCCCGACAAAACAAGCTGAGAACAGTCTCACTCACAGTTGCTCCTGAACTTTGTGAGCGCAATGGCAATGCCGGCTACAAAGCAGACAGTGCCCAAAAGCTGAAGGGCAGAGTGCATCCAAAACCAGGCAGCTTTGGGCCCAAGCTTTACACCAGCGTACAGGCTCCTGCAGCGAGTGATGATGTAGAGGCCAGGTTTGTGATCGTTTTTTAGTAACAATGCCACACACGATTGTAGGCATTGCCTTACACCAGCGTACAGGCTCCTGCAGCGAGTGATGATGTAGAGGCCAGGTTTGTGATTGTTTTTAGTAACAATGCCACACAATTGTAGGCATTGCCTTACAGCAGTGACGCCCTGCACCGGATTTCTTAACAAAAGATGATACATGGTAGTGATGAAATGAGCGGCCTCTTTTTGTACTGATTCCGCCGAATGAAGCTTGGAAAAGTCTTCTTTGACAGCTTGGATGTTGAAGTGATCAGCTGGTATCAGTGCCTGTAGGTGTATTTACGTGCCCTGATATGTGTAACTCACAACCTAAAAGAATGCGTAGTTTTTCCTTTTTCTTTTCTTTGGATAAGGCAGCCATATGTATGATTTGAGGGTGTTACAGAAGTCAAAAGGAGATAACAAACTCCCTGCTAGGTATACGGGGCAAGGGGAGACGAAGGAAAAGCAAAAGGGAGCACGAGGTGCTGACTGGGTGAAAAGATGCAGGGAAGCCAACCAGAAAGTGTTCTAGCTTATTGAGAGGCAGGTTGTAAAAAGGAGAAAACTGGAAATTAGGTCTGAAGAAAACAAGAAAAGAGGATAGGACACTAGGACCTGCGCGTCAACTAGGTCTAGATCCATTAGTTGGTCTGGACTAGCTGGACCAGTAGCTGGACCAATAGCTGGACTAGACCAACTAAATCAGATCCATTAGTTGGTCTGGAATAAAGGCTGGAGGACAGCAGGGTAAGCAAAGAGGGGCGCCAGGTCTGAAGCTAGGACTTTCACACTACTCAGGGGCACTCAGAGGAAGGGCAGGAGTCGAATGTAGGAGCAAGGTTTGCCAGGAATAAGACATTAGGGTTGCAGCGGTAACTGGTGCGCCAAAACGAAACCTGGTGTCTACACTCCCCACTTTGTTAGTTAATCGCAGGGAGTAGATTGACATGTTCTGTGCCGTATCGAGAAGATGCATTTTATAACCAAGCAGCTTGTTTCGATGTGAGTTTAGTCTGTTTGATGCATCGCAGCTCACAGTTCACCCTGTTCCTAATTGATATTGAGTGTGAGGGTTTTACATAGATTAAGGGGAGATAGCAAACTCCCTACTACGTGCCGTACCGAAGCTACATTTTATAACCAAGCAGCTTGCTTCGATATTAGTTTAGTCTGTTTGATGCATCGCAGCTCACATCTCACCCTGTTCCAAATTGATTTGATTTTGAGGGTTTTACAAAGATCAAGGGGAGATAGCAAACTCCCTACTACTAATCGAGCAGACCGAAAGGTTTGTCACGCTACCTCATACGCACTGCCAACATAGTTGGTCCTTTAAATTAAAACTCATTCAAACCAGTGTTACTAAAGTAGAGCAGCAGTTATTTGCGATGCTCTTTAACTCACTCCCACCTGTGCCTGGCAATAATGAGCACTCCAGTCGGTAGGAGGAGCACGAAGGCCAGTGTCATCAATATGGACTATGTAAGTTGCGCTAAGCTCTGTAATGCACTCCCACCTGTGCCTGGCAACGAGCACTCCAGTCGGTAGGAGGAGCACAAAGGCCAGTGCCATCAATATGGAGTGTGCCAGCACCCAGTTCTTAAGGTCAGAGCGCACAACCTGAGAGGGAGAACATGCAAGGATGCACACAATTTGATAAGCATTGAGTATTTTGTGATGGTGGATCAGATAAGGCAGTAAATGGATGGCTAGAAAAACAAAATGTCTCATTCACATACAAAGGCTGGCACATGAAAAGGCTGGCACATACAATGGCACATACAAAGGCTGGCAGGAAAATGTGCACAGGCTGGCAGAAAATGTGCACATATGCATACACATACACATACACAGGCTGGCAGAAAATGTGCACACACACATACAAAGGCTGGCAGGAAGGATGATGCTGTACACGCAGATGCTGCATGTTGAGTCTATCTTGCATTGTTTGCTTCTCATTTGAGGGCATCGCTCGTCAATTTGAACTGCCAAAGCCAGGTTTATTGATGCAAAAAAGCCATGCTTTCTGACATGGGAATTTAAGTATAATATTGCATGCAGCTTGTGCCAGTCTCAGCTTTTGAGGGAAATTAAGAAAGCTCCTGCTGGTAGACAAATGTCGCAGCAGTATTAAACATTAAACCATTCTCATAGGCAGCACTGAATGATGATGGTGTAGTTGAGAGCGCAGCAAGGCAGCAAGCAGAATAACATAGCACTCAGCTAGCACTGCGCAGTGCTGGCTGAATTGTTGTTGTATTGTTGTTGTATTCTTGTATTGTGATGTGCATTGTGTAAGGCTGGCAATGGCTGTTACGGATGGCCTGATTAACAATCCTCAGATGTAGTGAGTTAGTTATGCAGGGAATCTTGGAACACAGGAGGCCTGATCGACGACGTCAGTTTTAGTTTAGAATATATCTGAGATCAAAATGCTTCCGCTATCCTTGCACCCAAAGACAGTCCTTCTTGACACATTAGGAAGAAGGTCTTTGTCTGTTTATATTTTCTCAATTGCGACAGCAGGCCAGGTGGTATCCCAAAACAAATTTAGGTCTAAAACAATGCATCATGGGCAAGGAGACTCCCCTTGAAGGATGTTGTGCCACTCTCTCTAGATAAGCAAAGAAATGACTTTTCTAGCAAGCTTTGGGTGCTTTTTAAGAAGTCACCTTAATGGTGCGTTTATTTAAGGAGCAGTCAGTGGGGAGGGGTTTTCATGATTGCCTGCACAGTTCTTTTTTCTTACGAACATGGTTCCTTTTACTTCTAAACCAACCAGCCTGCACAGTTCCTTAATCTTTTAAACATGGTTCTTTTTACTTTTGAACCAAAACATTACTCAGGCAGGCATGTTCCATCAGACTTACCTTGGCTGTGCCACTTCCAGGGTCCAGCACAAAAGATCCCGCGGCTGTATGAGCTTGGGATCGCGTATCAGAGGCAGAGTGCAATGCCCAGTTCATGTGCACTTCATCTGCATGAGAGGTGCACGTGCCTCGTACAAGTCAGAGTATTCCGCGGCTGTATGAGCTTGGGACCGCGTATCAGAGGCAGAGTGCATTGCCAAGTTCATGTGTACTTCATCTGCATGAGAGGTGTGCGTGCCTCGTGCAAATCAGAGTATTAAAAGAAGTGTGAATTGCCTACTTCATGTGCACTTCATCTGCATTAGAGGTGCGCATGCCTCGTGCAAGTCAGAGTATTAAAGGAAGTGTAGATTGCCCAATTCATGTGCACTTCATCTGCACGAGAAGTGAGCGTGCCTTATGCAATTCAGATCCTGCTGCCTCCTCATATAGGATCACTGCAATCTGGTCAAAGAAACAATGCACAGGCAGTGAAAAACCGCTCCCCAAAGTAATTAAGGAAATGGAGCCACTTTGATTCCAGGAATTGCAAAACTGTTTCACCGTAGCAATTAAGGAAATGGAGCCACTTTGGTTCCAGGAGCCGCAAAACTATTTCACCGTAGTAAGTAAGGAAATGGAGCCACTTTGGTTCTGGGAGCCGCAAAACTATTTCACCGTAGGGTTAACAAGGGGTCAATTGGAAGGGTCAATTTGATCAAATGGATCAATTGGATCAATTGGATGAAAGGGTCTATTGTAAGGGTCAATTGCAAGGGTCAATTGCATGGGTCAATGAAAGTGGAAACTATTTCACAGTAGGACGAACAAAGGGTTAATGAAAGTGGAATTTCCCCCACTAGTTGGCTTCATCATGTAAGGCCTTCTTTTCCCTAATTATTGTGGGGAGCGGTTCTGCACCGCCTGCGTACTGTTTTTCTTTCTTTTTCGGCCTCTTGTGAAGATGGCGCGTAAGTTCGATTGAGGGAGGAAGAGCATTGCTTTGCAGCAAGATCAGGACTATGGGAATGTATTCTAGATGTGCTGTTTCATCACATCCATTGTTTTTCTTATCCGTAGTGGAGGTATAAGGTACCCAATATTAAAGTAGCTCTCTCTCCTTGATTGATGTGGGGTGTAATCTTCGCTGCCTGCATACCAGGTAGTTTTCCTTCTCTTCTTCTCTTTTTTTCCCCGCCCATTCCCCTTGCTTTCATCCTTAGCCATAACATAGAATGGCATGCCTCAACACAAACACCTCTCACCTCCATTCCTTTCAAGCTCAGGTGGAAATGACTGCAGCAGCTGCCGCTGACCTGCAGACAGGGTCCAAAGAAAGTCATGAGAGTAGAGGTCCAGGCACAGTTAGGGATTTCAAAGCTAGCACCAGGGGCGTATACAATTGTATCAGGGTAGGGCTCTGTCATTTTAACCAAGGAGAACACAGCAACTCGGAGAAACCGGAGAAACGGGAGAAAACTGAAGACTAAAATATAGAAAAGAGGTGAGGGAGGGGGGGAAGCATGCTAAAGAGAGAGTTGTGTTCTCCAAGGAACAAAAAGAATGGAGAAGGGAAGCACAAACCGGAGAAAAGCAGAAAGTGAGAACATCTCACTTTGTGCTACACTTCAAGAACCTGAGTTCAGGTGTTTCACACTGAACTCATAAGATACATGCATTTTGTATCGCCTCACTGCAGGATTGATTGTTTGCATCCAAGTTGATCATTCCTTGCGACTGCAGACCAAATATTGAACTGGATAAGGAAAGAGAGGAAGGCAAAATTAGGCAGCATTGAGGCTCCGCGTCACATTAGATTAAAATAATCCCTTTTGGACATCAACAGGCACAAGTCCGTTCAAATCTTTACTGACAACTCCAACGTGGTCAGAGTTATGGGCCAAGGCAGTACACTTGCGATTGAATGACATTGTACTCAGATTATATCACTCACAATGGAACAGGACATTACCCTGCTTCCCACATGGGTCTCACGTGATCAGAACAAGATTGCTGATGGCCGTACTCACCTTGAAGACCCTTGTGACTGGACTCTGAATGCTGTCGTCTTCCAAAAAATCGTTGCACAGTGGGGCCTTCCTACCATTGACCGATTTGCAAGCCACTCCAATCATTTACTTGACAGGTTCAACTCTATGTTGCGGTGCCCAGGTTCAGTCGGTATCAATGCGCTTGCTCAAAGAGACTGGTCAGAACATTTCAACT
>Ga0307968_1000341_pt1 | contig 31620 bp, 36 predicted proteins | sample OrgLakmetagen650_FD_201834 | JGI IMG/M metagenome (GOLD analysis project Ga0307968, IMG submission 201834) | Saline water microbial communities from Organic Lake, Antarctica - #650 | ecosystem: Environmental > Aquatic > Non-marine Saline and Alkaline > Saline | place: Antarctica: Organic Lake...
ATCTCTCTCTCTCTCTCTCTCTCTCTCTCTCTCTCTCTCTCTCTCTCTCTCTCTCTCTCTCTCTCTCTCTCTCCCTCTTTCTCCCTCTCCTCTCTCTCTCCTCTCTCTCTATCTCTCTCTCTCTCTCTCTCTCTCTCTCTATCTCTCTCTCTCTCTCTCTCTCTCCCCCTCTTTCTCTCTCTCCTCTCTCTCTCTATCTATCTATCTATCTCTCTCTCTCTCTCCCTCTTTCTCTCTCTCCTCTCTCTCTATCTCTCTCTCTCTCTCTCGCTCTCTCTCTCTCTCTCCCTCTTTATCCCTCTCCTCTCTCTCTCCTCTCTCTCTCTCTATCTCTCTCTCTCTCTCTCTCTCTCTCTCTCTCAAATTGCTGCTCTTTTTTCTGCTTGCACAGAGAATACGAGGTCAGAGGCATCAAAAGTGCGCAGGCAGTTGGACCGGCAAGCAGCACGAGCAGCAAGGAAAAAGGCAACAGAGGTAGAGAAGGAAGGAACAGGTGTTTTGCACAGTGCCCTGGATGTAAAACGTATAAAGAGAGGGGTGAGGAAGGGGGCAGAAGTTATAAATTGTGCGTTTTTCCATTTTAGTCACGTCAACATGCATTTGTATATTCTGGCTCTTCAGAAAAGCCCTGAGGCTACTGACCTGCCTCAATGAGAAGTCCTTATTACATATCTTAAAAGGAAGGGAGGGAGTGAAGTGACGACGATGATGAGGGCATGTTGCTGCTGCTACTGCTTCTGGTACTCCTCTAGAGGAATATAGTTGTAATACTGCTGCGGCTGCTGCGGCTGCTGCTACTTCTGGTACTCCTCAAAATGAATATACCTCCTCAAAAGGAATATACCTCCTCAAAAGGGACATACAGTGGTTGCACTGCTGCTGCTGCGGCTGCTGCTGATGCTGATGCTGATGCTGATGCTGCTACTGATGCTGCTGCTACTGATGCTGCTTCTGGTACTCCTCCAGGGAAACATAGTTGTACTGCTGGAGAGGGTGTGTGTGTGACTGGTTGCATGGACAATTGCTGCTGTATCTCCATCCCCTCGTTTGCCTGTGAACTGCTGGAGAGGGTGTGACTGATGCATGGACAATTGCTGCTGTATCTCCATCCCCTCGTCTGCCTGTGAAATGGGAACATCATGCAGGCACCGGTTAGAGGATAGATCTTGCACAAAGTTTTCGGGTTTTGAAAGGCAGTAAGATGCATGCCGGCTAATTTGGAAGGTGACTGCAGCAGGCTGTCCTCTGGCGCTGGACAGACTCAAGAGAAATCTGCCTAAACTGTTGGCCGCTCATTGTTCAAATCATCCCATAAAGAAACCTAATCCCACTTCTCAGGTGGAGCTCAAATAAAAAACTTGCTCCATAATGGCTAGCACGCATGGAGCTTGCCCACAGGTGGTGTGAAGTTCCTACACACGCAAAGCCGCTCATGTGTTAGTCATTCATTCTATTAAGGCTAGAGGATGAATCCATATGTGTTCGTCATTCATTCTATTAGGCTAGGGGACAAATCCATACGCAGAGATGCAGGCATGGACTCGCTAAATTGTGTGCTTTGTTGCAGGCTAGGGGGCGAGAGCCCTTTTGGTAGAGATGCAAGCAGATGGCTTATGAATCATGACACTACACGTAGCAATTCCTAACATATTTTGTTCATTTTGTGTGTGTGTATGTGTGTGTGTGTGTGTTTGTGTGTGTGTGTTTCCTGCAGGCAAGAGACGGGCAGGACACAAGGGATTGAATGCAAGAAGGTGGCCATCGTTGCGCTTTCTGACAGATGTGCTTGTTTGTGTGTATGTCTGTGTCTACTGCAGGCAAGGGGGCGAGCCCAGTGGGCGGAGGTGCAGGCAGAGGGCCTGCAAGATCGCATCCGGCAAGCGCTTTTGGAGCAGCAGCAGCAGCAGCAGCAACAGGAACAGGAACAGGCAGCTGGTAGCAGCAGTGGGGGTTCAATGACGCATGCTGAGCTGAGGCGGAGGAGGAGGCGGGAGCGGGAGTGGGGTGCTGTGCGGAAGGGTAGGAGGGCTGAAGGATGGCAGTGGCCTGGGAGGGAGGAGGAGATGGAGAATGCACAGCCTCAGGAGCAAGTCAACGACAACAAGATGAAGGGCTGGCAGTCGCCTGCAGAAAGGGAGGATGGAGAGGGATCTGGGAAACTGGAGGTGAGGATGAGGTTGGTAGCTAGACAGGGTCAAGTTTTTCTTTTGCAATGCACGAACGCAGTGAATCTCATGCAGTTAACATAAATACGCTGCTGCGTAGATTCCTGACCTGTGAATTTTTGGAAGAAAAGTGGCTGCTGCAGTACTTTGAATGATAAATTTCATGCAGTTCACATTGATACGCTGCTGCGCAGATTCCTGACCTGTGAAATTTTGGAAGAAAGTGGCTGCTGCAGTAATTCAAATTTAAATTACTTTTGCATGCAAGGGAATGGATTCCCGTGTTTCCCTTTTTCCTTTCATAAGCTAGGTTTAAAATAATGGCCTTGCATACGAGGAAGGAGGCACCTAATCACGGGCGACAAAATCATGGGTGAAAGGATTTTTGTGTATTGTGTGTCATCACTAGCTAGCAATGGGTACAATGTAACGACTTAGCTTCCTGTCCCGCTTCCAGGGAGTAGTGTTGAAGGGGTGAAACTATAGGTGCAGATAGTCCCATTGTGCACAATGCTTGCACTACCGTTTCCCACACTTTGCTGAGGAATTTTTGAGCGGGAGCGGGTGTGCGCGCATTTCGCTGAGGAGCTCTTGAGCAAGAGAGTGTGTATGCGCACTTTGCTGAGGAAGTCTTGAGCGGGAGCGTGTGTATGTGTGCAAGCGTGTGCAAATTGGCTGGTGTGAACGCCTTAAATCAAGCGTTTTGCACCTTACACCTAACTCACACTGAGTGAGCTAGGTAAGGTAAGTTAAGGTTACATCGCTATACATGCCTCAGAGGGCACTCACACTGAGAGAGCTAGCATTATTTTCGTAGCCTAGCTTTCCATGTTTCAAGCCAGATGAACTCGTGCCTGCTTTTGCTTGAGCAGGAAACGAGCCCTGACACCAGAAGAACTGGCTCGACAAGTAGGGTGCAAAGCCAACAAGGATATGGAGACGACAGTGAATTAGGCCATGGAGGCCCTTTTAACCAACAGATTAGTGGCATTCACATGTCCGAGGGTGCTTTAGTCTTTGAGGAAAGGAGTGGCAGGGCAACACGAGCAGAGCAGCAACGCAGGCCCGATGATAGCTGTAGAAGTAGTGGCATACTTAGCGCAGAAGCTAGAAAACAAAGCCAAGGAGAAGCTGCGGGAGATAGAGGAGGCGATGTGGAGCACGACCAAGCGGATAGCAAGACTTGGTGCAGCTGGTAACGGTCATTGTCAAGGACAGGCACCCTACTGGAATCCTACCAGCCTCATTAAGAATGTGCTTCTTTCATTGTTGTGTTGCATTCGCTAACATTTGCAGAGCGCGCAGCTGCGCCTCATCCCCATGCTGGCCACCTGCCTATGGCCTGCACTTTGCAAAGCAGCTGTAGACCGGTTCTGTGAGATGGGGTAGGGAACACCATCGCATTAGGCGGCCTGGTAATACCCGTACAGAGACGTACTCCAGTAGAGAAAATCCTCTTGCCGGTCTTCTCTGTTTCTATAGTCAGCCTATGTCTTCCTTCAAAATAATTCATTGTAACACTTCATCTCATGCCAAGAAGTGTGTTTCTGCGTGATGCATTATTTTATGATCATGGTTGCAAGTTGAACTGTTTAATTTGTCCCCTTTGATTAGCTTAAGTTTGTTTCTCTCCTGATCTAATTATAACTTTGGCTTGACGTTGTTACTAGCCTTTGAATGTCTTATTTTCTTAAATCAGACTACGTTTATTACTTCTTTGAAAGACTGTGGATTTCTTGGACTTGCAGACTTAGAGGGCCTATGGGTTTCACGGTGAAGGAACAGGAAAACTTCCACACGCGTCTGGAGGAGCCAGCAGGTTTACCATTACCTTTGCTGAGCAAGTGACATCCGATGTCAGGTCAACTCAAAGCCTTCCTCTCTTCCAGCTTCGAGGTAAAACCATCACCTACTTGTATCCAGAAGCGCTGTGTCAACATGAAAAAAACTGCCAGTCTCCACATCTCCTTTATCAGTTGAATTGTTCTTTAACGGTTTTAACACACCCCACACACACACACACACACACACACACACACACACACACACACACACACACACACACACACACGAAGGTCACTCAATTACATAATTTCATAAATTCATTACATACAAGCTTCACATAAGGCAAGAATAGTGGGCTTCCAAGGTAAAAGGATAAAAATTGGTGTTTCAACCGCATTTCAACCGAGCCTGATTTCTGACATACAGAAACTTGTTTTGTAACTACCGGTATGTTAAAAGAATGCTTTACAAATGATCAAGTTTGCTCTACATATTTTTAGTCCTGGCTGCACCCAGAGATGACCCTATCAGCTCACCACGTTTTGCCTTCTTTTCTAAACCCTTTGCAACCCAGGTGAAGATGTTCTTCTGTCCTTTTTTTAAAACGTGGGGGAGACTCACAGCATTTTGGGCCAATGTGTCTCCTTCTACTTCTTTGATGCAGGGAGTATTTTGCTGCCTGCCTGCGTAACTTTTCTTTTCTTAGAACGTACATGCTGGTGCGCTATTGTAAGTCAAATGTTGCATTTGGACTCAGCCTCCAATTTGTTTGCATGAACAGTCATGGGTCTACAACGGTGGCAACTTATTAAATCCCTTGGGTTATACATTCTGGTGTTCGGTTAGCACGCCTGATCTGCTGCGTTGTGGCTCTCCACCAGGCTCTTTTTATTTGTCTCAGGTTTAACCTTTCATCATATCATCATATCATCACCTCTTACTTATTACTTTTCTAAGAAAAGCAACATTTGGCACTGGTTGAGACCAGTTCTTACTTTATACATCCTTATGTTTACTTTGCGCTGGCTGATCCAGCAATGCCTATCAGCCCAACACAACTATGTGGCTGCCGACTATCCCCTTTGTAAACCCTTTCACAGCATGTTTTGTGAATTAGCATGCATTAGCTACGAGCAAAACCTATTTTCAATTTCTTTGTGTGAAGTTGCTAGTAGCCTGCGGCAATAAAAGGCAATTCAGCCTGGAGTTCTACCATTCAGAACTTTCAGGTTCAACAAGGCATACAGTCAGGACTTTCACCAACGTATCAGGGTAGCATTACGATTTTGTATTCTCCCTTTTTATGCTTTATCCTGTTCTGCTTTACAAAGGTCCAGGAGTAGGCACGCTGCAGCCAGGGCTTCCATCTACATCCATCGGAAAGCACAAAGCACAAAGCACAAGTTCCACCACCACGGCCCCCAAATCAGAATTATAAAGAAAATCCTAGCAAGCTAGTCCGGGAATTAAAGGATAGTAAGATAGAGTTCGAGGAACAAAAGGTCTGAAATCCACGCAAGTTGTTAAAAAAGCCATTTTCAATTAAGTATGTGTGTGCTTCCTGCATGGACTGCACAAGAGCGCTCAAGCGTTTGGTGTATAAAAGCAACACGGGTAGAAAATGCTGGAAAATTGGTCGACATAGCCACTGCTACACGAAAATTGTAGGCACCTTAAATGTACATTGCCACTCTGTAGGCATCAGCCGGCCCTGAACTGTGATAAGCAGCAACAAAGATAACAGGACACAACAAAATTTTAAAAACCGGCGCAACAGGCCGGCCTGGTGATGGGACCCTTACGCAATCCCATCCAAGATTTTTCCAGCACAGAACCATCCGAGCCCCACCCCCACTGTCTCAAGATAACTACCACTGACCTGCCCGTGATATGCAGGTAGGAGAAAAATGCACACCTTTTCTTCACCGCCAAGGGCCTCACCTAGGCGATTGCTATACTTCTATTAAACACCTATGTTGGAGTGCAGGGCTGCTGCTGCTGCTGCTGCTGGCAATGGTTTAATTCTTCCCCACCTGATCTCCGCTGCCAAGGGCCTCACCAAAGCGATTGCTACACCTCTATTAAACACCTATGTCGGAGTGCAGGGCTGCTGCTGCTGCTGATGGCAATGGTTTAATTCTTCCCCACCTTATCTCCGCTGCCAAGGGCCTCACCAAAGCGATTGCTACACTTCTATTAAACACCCATGTTGGAGTGCAGGGCTGCTGCTGCTGCTGCTGGCAATGGTTTAATTCTTCCCCACCTGATCTCCGCTGCCAAGGGCCTCACCAAAGCGATTGCTACACTTCTATTAAACACCCATGTTGGAGTGCAGGGCTGGTGCTGCTGCTGCTGCTGCTGCTGTCGCTGACAATGGTTTAATTCTTTCCCGCACAGCAGCTGCTCCCGTGCAGCCCTCCTCCTATTGCAGCTGCTGACACAGCAGTTGCTCCCTGTGCAGCCCTCCTCCTATTGCAGCTGCTGACTGTCAAGCAAGCCCTCGTCATACAACTTTTTTTGCTCTGGGTCCTTGAGAACCTCGTACGCGCGTGCTATCTGCAATTTGAGTGTATGCGTGTATGCATGTGTGTACGGGTATGCACGTGTGTGTATGTATGTGTGTTTGTGTGCACGCACGTGTGTGTGTGTGTTTGTGTGTGTGTGTGTGTTTGTGTGTACGTGCGTGCGTGCGTGCGTGAGTGTGGGTGGTGGTGGTGGTGGTGAGTGTGTTGACCTGCTTCTCGCTCTCTGAATTGCCTTTGGATGAATGCATGCACAAACTCTCTGTGTACAGTATGGGCTTTGCTTGGGTGAGCATAAGTCTCTGTGTACAGTATCAATGGGCTTTTTGCTTGGGTGAGCACAAGTCTGGCCCAGACCAGGAGCTTCTCCTTCATACCTAGGAGTGGCCAGAACCATATACATACGGAGGACATGCGGTGTTTGGCAGGGAAATCACCATATATACGGTGTATTTATACGGTTCTGGCCAGCCCTATTCATACTCCCTTAGCATCGCCTGCATGACATGGTATACATTCCAGCATTCAGGATGACTCCTTTTACATTCCAGGACTACAAATAGCAATACGTCCCAGGCTTGCTTCTTTTGTGTGCAAGTGTGCACCAGCATAGGTTCAACTGCGCCAGATTTTAGGTGGTACCTATGGTACTGTGTATGTACATACAACTTTGCAGGAGAGTAGCATCAACACAGTGAACCTACAAGGAGCACGTGTGTTATCCAAGCGTGTAATGTCTGCCACCAGCATTCTCTATTCTCTTGTCCCCCACAAGCCGTACGAGATTTTTATCACCTTCCTAATGGTGCCACTCCACTTCTGCTTGACGTAAATGCGGCGTGGCACCTCTGTAATTGACACAGCTCTTAGGTCGAGGCGCGCTCAAAACAGCTATGCCTCACCAGCTCCCTCTCCCTGCAACTTCTGAGAGCAACTTCTAAAACAGCTGTGCTTCACCAGCTCCCTCTCCCTGCAACTTCTGAGAGCAACTTCTAAAACAGCTGTGCCTCACCTGCTCCCTCTCCCTGCAACTTTTGAGAGCAACTTCTAAAACAGCTGTGCCTCACCAGCTCCCTCTCCCTGCACCCTCTGAGAGCAACTTCTAGAACAGCTGTGCTTCACCAGCTCCCTCTCCCTGCAACTTCTGAGAGCAACTTCTAAAACAGCCGTGCTTCACCAGCTCCCTCTCCCTGCATAACTTCCCTCGTTTCTGCCTAACTTCTCCAGTTTCTGCACAACTTTCCCAGCCCCCATCCCCCCGGAATTGAAATCAAATGTCTAGGGTTGGCCAGAACCGTATACAAACACCGTATATGACCATATGTATGGTGATTTCCCTGCCGAAAATACCGTATAAATGTGTAAGTATGTAAGGTTTTGGCCCACCCAACAAGTATCGTCAATGGTTGTCAGGTGACTAAAGGACAGCTTACACTCGAAAGCAAAGCAAGACCCATACTCTCAGAGTGAGGCAGAGGGCCAGAGGATGGGGTACAACACCTGAGTGCTCGCACCTTTTTGTAGTTTTCTTCCATCTCCGTACGTCGCGCATCATCCGCCATCAGCTCCTCGTCCATGCTGAACTTGTCAGGGTGCATGGTCTAAAGGAGAAGAGCACAGGAGCGCAAAGACAAAGCAATGGTTGATTCTGGAACTGAAAAGTGCATCATCCGCCATCAGCTCCTCGTCCATGCTGAACTTGTCAGGGTGCATGGTCTATAGGAGAAGAGCACAGGAGCGCAAAGACAAAGCAATGGTTGATTCTGGAACTGAAAAGTGTATCATCCGCCATCAGCTCCTCGTCCATGCTGAACTTGTCAGGGTGCATGGTCTATAGGAGAAGAGCACAGGAGCGCAAAGACAAAGCAATGGTTGATTCTGGAACTGAAAAGTGTATCATCCGCCATCAGCTCCTTGTCCATGCTGAACTTGTCAGGGTACTAACTTTAAGGAAGACCAAACGAGCGCAAAGACAATGCATTGGTTAACTTTGAGAACCAGGTAATTGGGCATGTTATGCTGCCTCAGAGACCTAAGCTGTGATCGCTAGAGGGTGCATGGTCTGGGGGAAATAGCGAGGGAGAACCCTTTATGCAGAGCTGTTCTGTTTGGAGCTGGGATGCGTCATACGTAGGGTCGGCCAGGACCGTAAATATACAGCGTATATACGGTGTTTTTGGCAGGAAAACCACTAGATATTCGGTGTGTAGGGTATATATGGTTATGGCCACCCTAGTCATACGTCATGCAACGTGGCAGGGAAACCACTAGATATTCGGTGTGTAGGGTATATACGGTTATGGCCACCCTAGTCATACGTCACGCAACGTAATTTTAAAATAAACCATATCGTGTTTCACGCGTATTTTACCGTATTGTACCGTTTTGTGTTCTACGCGTGTTTTACCGTGATACAACGTACCGTGTTCTACGCGCAATCTACTGTATTTTACCGTACCATGTTTTATGCGCATTATACCGTTTTTTACCGTACCGTGTTCTACGCATATTTCATAGTATTTTACCGTATCATTTTCTACGCGTTATTTACTGTGATGAACGTTCCAAATGCCTGTATGACACATCCCTGGTTTGGAGTAGATTGGGAAGAGCGGCTGCATGGTTAAAAGGGAGGAGGTTGAGATTACGATGTTGTGATGCTAGGTAGAAAAGTTGAAGGAAGCTTTGCAATGGGCTAAATTATTTTGATTAATAGAAAATAACGGGGTGTGTGATTGGAAGGGAAGAGGGTCGAGATTGATTGTAATGCTAAGGTGTACAGATCAATGTATAGACACACAGTCTTTTCAGCCACCATAGGCTCGCACTTGCAGGAAAGACACGGTGTTCACGCATTTTCACCTCTTCCTGTGCAAAGCCAGCGCTGCCTCCGAGATAAGACGCATGACTAGGGTTGGCCAGAGCCGTATATATACACCGTATATGAACGTACATTTGATCAAATTTCTGCAACAAAAACCGTATATATACACCGTATATATATACAATTTTGGCCAACCCTACGTGTAACCCACCATCGCCGCGTTCCTGAAAGCACTTTTCACGTCCTGAGCCTTCACCGTGCGGTGCCTCTTTCCATCCAGGCCTAAGGCAGCATAGTAGCCAAGCGCGTCTACCTGTGGGTGCATGTGTGTGTGTTTGTGTGTAAGTGTGTGTGTAAGTGATTGAGTGTGTGTGTGCGTGTGCGTGTGCGTGTGCGTGTGCTTGCTTATCTGTGTCTGCATCTGTGTGTGTGTGTGTCATGTATCTGTTTGTATATAATTGCGTACGCATAACATTCCAATCCCTAAACCTCAGTACCTCTAATTATGCAATCGTTGAGTGCGACATCCGTGATGGGCCTTGTTTGTTTTTTGTGCGTGGGCAGCCTACACTTTTTTGTATGTTTTTTCTGACGCAAGGGCCACCCACTCTAATTTTGTTTCGACGCAAAGGCAGCCCTATCCCTACGTCAGCTAGAGGTCAAGGGCCAACCTCAAGTCTTCCCTTCACTTTAACAGGGAAGACTTCAGGTTGGCCAACAAACGGTTGCTGTAGCTAGAACGACACTAGCGCTTAGGATCCCTAACATACATCGCACACCTCCTGCTTGCCACACATCAGTGATACTGCGATAGGCACAGTAAATAGCCCAGTAAATGGCACAGTAAATAGCACAGTAAATAGCACAGTGAATGGCCCATGCATCCCAATTCAGTGAACTGCGTCTCACAAAATTTGCCTCAAGGATACCTCTCACGTAAAGTGCTTGAATATACAGAGCAAATGAGCGAATGAGCAAATGAGCAAATGAGCAAATGAGGTAAGGATGCTGCGTACCAGAGGGATAGCCAAACCATTATCAGAAACGAGCAAGACACAAAAATGCGTACACGCCACGCACCTCTAATCTGTCTGAAGTCGTGGTCACCTTTGCATCTGCTCTTCGCCCTGTCAGCATCAGAGTGTGTGTGTGTGTGTGTTTGTAAACAATGTGTGTGGATTGGGAAGAACTGCACACGTGAACGTGCACAAGTTTGTCCCCTCTTATGCTTTATAGCTGTTGTTTTGATAATATATACAGGCTGAATGTTGCCATCACGTCAGCGGTTACTCCCCTGCCACCTTCTTCACGTGATTGTCAGGGCTTGTCAGGGCTTGGCACGCAAAAAGCAATATATACAGGCTGAATGTTGCCATTACGTCAGCGGTTGCTCCCCTGCCACCTTCTTCACGTGATTGTCAGGGCTTGTCAGGGCTTGGCACGCAAAAAGCAATATATACAGGCTGAATGTTGCCATTACGTCAGCGGTTGCTCCCCTGCCGCCTTCTTTACGTGCTTGTCAGGGCTTGGTATGCAAAAAACAATATATACAGGCTGAATGTTGCCATCACATCAGCGGTTACTCCCCTGCCACCTTCATCACGTGCTTGTCAGGGCTTGTCAGGGCTTGGCACGCAAAAAGCAATATATACAGGCTGAATTTTGCCATCACATCAGCGGTTACTCCCCTGCCACCTTCTTCATGTGTTTGTCAGGGCTTGTCAGGGCTTGGCACGCAACCTTACGTGCTCGGTACGCAACCTTACGTGCTTGGTACGCAACCTTACGTGCTTGGTATGCAACCTTACGTGCTTGCTACGCAACCTTACGTGCTTCGTACGCAATCTTACGTGCTTCGTACGTAGCCTTACGTGCTTGGCACGCAACCTTACGTGCTTGGCACGCAACCTTACGCTTGTCAGTGCTTGGTATGCATAAAGCAAACGAGACAGGGGTGCTTAGCGCACGAAAGCAGGCACAGAAAGGGGGGGCGCTCTGTGCATAAACGCAGCCTCCCCAACCCCTCCCCCCTGGAGATGTGGATGATGGATATGCTAACACAGATCTAACACACTCTGCATCCCAAATCCATCCTAAGCAGGTTTTCCCCTGATGGCACTGTGCTTAACCCACCCCTGCCCCCTTCACCTGAAAATAAGTTGAAGAATGGGTTATTTGACGCTGCTTGCCGCTTGCTGTTGCTGCTGCTCCCCCAAGTATCCCTCAGAGGGGACTTGGAACTATTGAGCAGTGCTGCCAGCTGAGAAAGGTTCTGCTCGCTGCTGGCCCTGAACGTGCCTGTGCAAATGAAACAGTGACAGTTTGCTTAGACGTGTTTGTGTGTGTGTGTGTGCGCGCGTGTGTGTGTGTGTGTGTGTGTGTGTGTTTGAGAGCGCCAAATCAGCAGTTATAATGCCTTGCTGCCACAGTAATCCATCTCACAGCTCAAGAGCTGCAGTAGAGTTTCCAGAGCCTCTGCTCCACATTGCTTGAGGACACCACTATCTGAAACCATTTCTTGTGTGTGTGTGTGTGTGTGTGTGTGTCTCTCCTTCAGCATGCAAACCATGATATCACAATGTAACACAGAAGCCAGCTTAAATTTTGAGTGCGTGTCTCTCCTTCAGCATGCAAACCATGATCACAACGTAACACAGAAGCCAGCTTACATTTTGAGTGCGTGTCTCTCCTTCAAAACATGCATACATGCATATCATGATCACAACAAAGAAGTTAGTTCATCAGTCATGTTTAGGGTTGGCCAGAACCCTATATATACAGAGCATATACGGTATTTTTGGCAGGGAAATCACCAAATATACGGTCATATACGGTGCATATATACGGTTCTGGCCACCCCTAGTCATGTTGGGTGCCGTGACAGCGTGCATTGAACATACCCTGGTACAGATATGCATATAGGAGATGTTTCTGACAGGAGGATCTGCCGTAAACCGTCATATGCTGTGTATACTTAGTGCATATATATGACCATCCTTACTAACAATAGGAATAGAAGGCTGCACGCTCGGCAAAAAGGGGACGTCATCAGTACTTTGTTATTTTCAATTATCAGCGCAGTGTCTAATTTGCACAAATTTGCACAGCACAAAATAGCTAACAGCTTGATGCACGAGATTGCCAACAAACACTGCTCGTCCAGTAACAGACCAAGGCCCCCACTGCAACTCCCACCTGCCAAGAACGGCTGCATCGCTCGCTTCCACGCATTCAGTTCAATGCTGGAGATTGAGCGCACGATTGTGAAGGAATCATCGTTAGGGTCAGGCATGAATACCACCTGCTCTGTGCCTGTGTACAAGTCTGAGCTCAATTTGTAGGCCACGCGCCGGTTGGGCTGCAGGTCAACAATCTCGTACCTGCAATGATGAGTGTGTGTGTGTGTGTTGTTATTGTTGATGTGTTTTTAATTGCGTGTTGTATGTACGTACGTACGTACGTACGTATGTATGTATGTATGTATGTATGTATGTATGTATGTATGTATGTATGTATGTATGTATGTATGTATGTATGTATGTATGTATGTATGTATGTATGTAGGGAGAAAGTGTATGCAAAAGCATGGTGCATGTGTGTGCAAGAGTATGTGTGCACATGTGTGCGTATGGTGTGCAAGACCGTGTTTGTGTAAATATTTGTGTCAAAGGCGTGTGGGCGAGATTGGTGGGTGTGTACTTAGGTGTCATACCTATGCGCACACGCATAAGTGTGTGAATGTAATTGTGTGTGAGTGAGAGTGTATGTGTGTGTGCACGTGTGTGCATGTGTGGGTGACTTTGCGTGAGTATGCATGCACGTGGTCTTGTGCACACATGAGTGTGCAGGCTTTTGTATGTGTGTGTTTGCATCTGTTTTGTGTGTGTGTGTGTGTGTGTGTGTGTGCGCTCGTGCGTGTGCGTGTGTGTGTGTGTTTGCTGTATGCTACTGTATGTGCGTGTATGAGTGTGTGTGTGTGTGTCTGTAAGAGGACACGTGCATATGTGTGTTTGCTGTATGCTACTGTATGTGCGTGTATGAGGGTGTGTGTGTATGTGTTTGTGCATGTGTGTGAGTTCGCCGTGCCAGAAGTTGTACGCACTTGACCTCAACCTTCATTGAGCCAACCCTGCGGCTGATCTGCCACTGACTTCTGATGTTTGGCCCATAGCCTTGCAAGATGCGGCTCTCGGTTATGGCTGCACATGAAGGTCGGTTAAAAATTGCAATGTGCACAGTCACATCACACACTTTAACATCTACGATATCTGATTGTTGATGCAGGCATCTATAACTACAATTACAACACATAACGCCTTGATAGATTCAACAGACCCTTTCCTCCTCTCTTAAGAAGTGCAAAGTGTGTTGCAAGTCAGATTTTGCTGTACCCTCCAGTGCAGTCGTGCTGTTCTAGGCAGCTGCACGCAGCACCGCACCTGGGCTGCAGTAAGCAGGGAAGTTTTGTGGATTTGACACGTAGCTGTAAACACTAGCTAGACTGCCTTTTACTCTTGCTGCTGCGTCTGAAGAGAGGGCGGTGCATTGAAGTCTCCTCCTTCCCCGCGGCACTGACAGAGCTGAGGCAAGCTGAGGCTGGAGAACTTGCATACAGTTCTAAGCGTCCTTGCTACAACAGGCTGACGAGGAATGGACCCATTCCTCCTTTGGCGGTACGTGCAGGATCGTGGGTTATAATAATTGACGAGCTAAAATATTATTGCGAGGTATCTAAGGATGGGTGAAGCCCGCATTACTCAATTTTGAATGAGAAGCTTAAAGGCCACCTTGATCCTGGGCGGATTTGGTATTGTGTTGGGAGCTTTTTTAGGCAGCTTTGCACAGGGTTCAATGCTGTCCGCACCTCTCCTTTCCGTTTTGGGTGCGTATGATCTACTACGCCGTAGATCAATCAGTAAACAAATCTAACTCAACTCACGCAAACGTGCACACATTTGGGACATATTTCATGAAGTCTGAAACCATGAATGAACAACAAAGGTGCAGCGTTGTGGGTGCCGGGCCTCAATGATTGAGGAGTGACTTCGACGTGCGTAATGCGTGCAGGAGCTGCTGCCGGTGGCTGGATTGGCTACCTTATTGAACAAGCGCTCGCCATGGGAGGCCTGGTTGAGTCACAGGCAAGTGCAAATTTTATTTTGTATGTGGACTGACTTCTGCCACTCGTAGTTGCGAACCCTTATTGCTTTTCTCTTACTACGCGCACAGGATGCTTCAACTCGTCAACGAGAGCCCCAATATTATACACAAGAAGCTGAGTTTGTGGGAGAGCCCATAATGGATCTTAAGAAGGACTAAGCTTTTGCTGTGGTTTTGAGGACTAGATGATAGATGAGAGGTGTTTGGAGCGATGCTGAATGCTCAGTGGACCTTAACATGTACAGCTTTAAACTGGCCACTTGTCGCTCTCGTTCAAAATAGATTATTCAGGTATCAGTTTTTTTCCCAATTTTTGCTGTCCAAACAATTAACCTTTGGGAGTGTGGACCTCGTTCCCCCTAAAAAATACCGTAGATGTACTGCGATGTTTTATCTCTGTACTTAACCAGCAATGCTTTCTATGTACTGTCAGCTTGCAGGGCGGAAGGGTCCATAGGAGTACATGCTGTGAGGTATAAATACAGTGCAGTCATTATAAAGGGAATCAAAACGGCTGCAACACAGGCAACAAGGTAGATTGACCAGCATGTTTGGCTGAGACTCTGGCTGCAGCAATGAGCGAGACCGCCTTTGCTTACCAATAAATGGGGGGAGGATTCCTTCCAAATGAGGAAGCGCTGGCAACTTGTGATTTTATGATTATATATAAGCTAAATACCAGTGTAAGCACTGCCAGGGTCATTTGCGATTGCAAAATAACGTCAGTATTTTCCGTCAGACAGCAGTGCTTGCAATCACCAATTAAGCAGGTGCACTGCACCTTGTCTAACCGCTTTGGCACCCTGTAATAATAAGCACGCAGATGTAGGTTTGCGGTGGCCTGCTCTGCAATGTGCAACTTGTTAACCAAATCAAATCATTCTTGACCATTTTTGAGACGCACCAAAATCCATCTTCCGGTAGTAAGTGTTCCTCTTGCTTGTTTAATACAACTGCATGCTTTAAAGGCTCTGCTTCTTGAACATGCCATCTTCAGAGCAGTAAAGGATTGCGTGATTGCCCGGGCCCATGGCTCAGCCATCTGTACTCACCACCACGGCCCCTAACAAGCATGCACGTCATGCAAATATGTACAGGGAAATAAAGACGAGGTAAGAGTTCAGGTTTGTATGTTAAAGAGGACCGCAGAAGCACAAACTCCGATATCGCATGGCATGTGCACTGGACTGTAAGCGTAGGTTTCATTGGCTCCAGTGCTGTGCAATAGTTGAGCACCTGCATGTTAGCAAGCAGGATGTACTTAGCCATGCTAAAATCTGGCACATCAATACGTTGTGAGAGTGACACAAGGCGCCTCCTCCTGCTCTGAGGTATCCAATTCAGTAAAAGTCAAAATCAAAAATTTTTCACGCAAGAAACACTTCTCATAACCATAAGGTTCAAATTTGCATCATTTTTCTTACACATCATCCAGTGCATGCAAGGCCAAGGAGAAGCCATAAAATGCTATGGCATCCATTAAAAATGCACGAACAAGGGTGGGTTGAAGCCCTGTGATCAAGACAAAAAATATGTTATAATTAAAGACTTCCATTGTACTTTGCGAGAAGCAGTTCAGAAATGGCACTTGTGTGCTTCTAATGCATGCGTAAAATCCCTTTTTTCCTTGACAGATAAAAATAACAAACGATATTAACACAACTTTAAAGCAGATCAAAAAGAAGACGGCACAGTTTGCATGACCATTTGCAGCAGGCCACTCATTCCTTCGATGAACATCAAGCCTGCACAAGTGTAGCAGTGTGAAAATTTGCGACCCACCTTTTGTAAAGCCTCGTACGCCAGCTTCGTTGTACACCTGAGGCGAAAGGAGTGTTTCCCTAGATGATGCTACTCCTGAGCACTCGTCAAACTTGTGCGCCTTGTGTGCTTGTGTGTGTGGGTTTGTGTGCACGCACGTGCGTGCGTGTGTGTCCGTGCGTGTGTGTGTGTGTGTGTGTGTGTGTGTGTGTGTGTGTGTGTGTGTGTGTGTGTGTGTGTGTGCATCCCAGCGGATGTAGCCAGGGGTGCAATACTGTGGTGACAAAAGCCACACCTGCTTCCCGTAATCCATCCACGTCTTTCCTGGCGTTTTCTGTGCAGTCTCCATCTGCATCCTGCTTTTTATCACGTCCAAGTAGTAGATGCTCGTCCACGCAAAGGTCCTGGCATTCACATACATACAAGTGGGATTTACGCAAGAACACATAAGCATCATCAAACTTGGACACAGAATCTGGATCTTTGTCTTGGCCGCTGTGAGGGGCAGCATTACTGCCTGCATCATAATTCCGTGTCTAGCTCTTCCTTTCTAGATAATAGAAACACCATTTGTGGCAAAAGTTTTGGCCACCCTGTTGGCAAAGGCAACAGGTTTGCAAAAAGCAGCAGCAGCAAGTTGCAGGTGCAAAAAGGGTGGCTCCCTACCCTGACAAACCTCCCACAAATATTTGCGTTCCTGGGGATGCATCTTCTGGATGCACGTGCACCCCTCTCTTCCAGCGTTCTAGCCTGTGTGGGGTGTAGAATGCGTACAGTAACGGAGGTACTATGATTTCCATGGCACAAGCCATTTACATTGGCAGTACACACAAAACAAAATTGATAAGGCTCACTCAGGTCTTTTGTAGTGCCTGGACTGTGCTTCCATCAGCGCATGTGGCTTATGGCGCTTACAGGACTAAGTTTGATAGCCTGAACCACTCTTACCATCCATCACGGCACATGTCCTACAACCCAAGGCACATGTGTCCTCTCACTTTGTGCAGATGTAGTAGTAACTTCCAAAGCAGATGCCATAAGAAGGCACGTCACGCAGCATAGTAATCGTGAATCCACGGTACAGGCCTGCACGTGGTAATTAAATTTATGAGAGACTATGCATGGATGTGTGGGAGTGTGTGTGTGTGTGTGTTTGTGTTGCGCATATGCGTACATGAAGGTGACACAAACAGGTAGCAATGCATGTCCGCGGCCTACAAGCGTGCATTGTGTTCAATTTTGCACCTTTCACCGAGCACCCCCTCCCCAATTTCCTCCCTCTCCTTACCAAACGTAACGCACACTTTATTATCCTGCTGGAAGATCCTAATTTCTTTCACAGGGTTCCACCTGTGGACTGTCATCTAAGTCATGCCCTGACAATGTCTCCTTTAAAAACACACCTTGAGCCTATAGTGACCCACCCATCGAACAGTACCTCTCAGACCCTCATGGCGCAGCACATGGCGCAGCATAGCAAAAGACCCTGAAGGTACAGGCCCGCGGCTCCACGCCGCCCTGCCCCCTGCCACAACTTGTACATCCGCAGCGGACTTCTTTTGGAGCTGCAACCTTCAGAATGGAAACAGTTGGAAACAGATTATTTACCAGATTGCATCAAGGTATAACGCATTTGTTTCCAGAGTTTCTAATTTGCTCCTATAATATTAATAGGTCGCAATTAGATTTTACAGAATCTGCAATTTTCATTTCCAGACTTTCTTAATACTTTCAGAATGGTGACACTCTCGATACAATCCTGATATATTTTAAGATATCTGTACCACAGAGATCCGACAATGGTGGTGGTGTTGTGTGATGAGAAGCACAAATGGTGATCTTATGAACTGGGTTCATATACATCTCAACAGATCGAGTATTTACAGCAGACGCTCTAGCAGTCAAGGGATTTACACGTGCGGTTGTTCTGCTCCTTTTGTCTCATCGTTTACAGAACTGATGAAACGGCCTAAAGCAGATGGCTGTGCAATGGAGACACAGAGGGGGGCAGGGGAGAAATAAGCTAAAAAACAGCAACGGCGGAGGGTGGAAGGTTGTTTTTACTCTTTGGAGGGTGTGCTGCACATGCTCTTGCCTTTGCTTGTTGGTCGGCGCACCTTAGTTTGATTAATTCCACTGGACTCCAGAGGAACACCTGCATCACGCAGGAAGAGCAGGCCTTGTTTTGACGTTGCTACGCGCTACGATTTGGAGCAGGAGCAGGCAGTGGGGAGAGATCGCCACAGCTGCCTATGCATACCAGTTAGATACAGTGCACCAAACCAGGCCTCGTTCACTTTGCGTACACTACTTGATCACACAAATGCATGCACACTGCAAGCACGCACCTGCGCCAGACCTGCAGTGCATCCGGCGGCAAAGGCTTGCGGTAGACTGGGTATACTCCTCTTGCCCTCCACATCTTTCACGCGCCCTGCCTCATCTTGGTGGCGGAGCACTGCACCACACGTCTACAAAGGGAGAGAAGGAAGGAACATAAAAGTGGCAATCGTTCTGCCCTTAATAGGCTCTAGGAGCTGTGTGAGAAAATGGCAACAAAGCTGTCGCTCCTGTTACTGCTCTCTTTTTACATCACTACCAGCACTCACACCTGGAACAGGATGGCATTTTGGAGGCTTGCAAACACCAGGGGGAAGGACAATCCCTTCCACCTGCAAAAGTAATGGGGAAAGAGAGCGCGATCTGACCCTGCGTAATTGATGCCATGGACCCTTGCTGTCTTGTTGTGTGCAGCATTTGCAGCCTAAGGCTTTTCTCGTAACAGAGCAACTCGTATTTAAACATCACTTACAGTGCCTTTGGACCTCCTCCTTGCAATTGGGTTCCAAATTCTCTCCATAGAGTGTTTTTGTGGAGCAATGCAGTGTTCGCGCAACTCGTGGCTGAGCCGTTTTGCAAGTTAACTCGAACAGTATCCAGTGGCTGCGTCAGAGCGATGGATAAGGCTCCTGCAACACCCCCTATGAGCAAATATTCCAACCACATGCTTGTGCCTAGAAATGGTTTTAGGCTTTGTGTTTTCCAAAAGAGGTGTTTGCTTAAATGCACGCATGGTTTTAAAGTGCTTTGTTTGCCTGCGTGCATGTATGTGTGTGCGTGTATGTGTGTGTGCGTGTGTGTGTGTGTGTGCGTGTGGAGGGTGCGCGTGTGTGTGTGTGTTTGTGTGTGTGTGTGCGTGTGTGTGTGTGCGTGTGTGTGTGTGTGTGCCTGTGTGTGTGTGTGCCTGTGTGTGTGTGTGCCTGTGTGTGTGTGTGTGTGTGTGTGCCTGTGTGTGTGTGTGTGTGTGACTGTGTGTGTGTGTGTGTGTGTGTGTGTGTGTGTGTGTGTGTGTGTGTGTGTGTGTGTGAGTATGTGTGTGTGTGTGTGTGTGTGTGTGTGTGTGTGTGTGTGTGTGTGCGTATGTGTGTGTGTGTGTATGTGTGTGTGTGTGTGTGCAACTCCTGCCGCACCTGCTATGAAGTCTTTTTCGGTTTCGGTGAGAAATTTGGATCCGACATCAGGAGTCATTCATTGACAAAACAGAGCAAGCCTTGAAATAAAATGGATTTGGATCAGGATGTTATTGCATTAACATTGCTCAGCAGCAATTCTGCCGGCGATGGCGGACGCAGCTGTCCCTCGTCCCTGGTGGGAAACTTGGTTAAAGGAAGATTTACTGGAGTTTTACAGGATCCAGCCGTCCAGCAGCTCCTTTTAGGACCTGGGACAGACGTAAAGAGTGCCGCAGAGTTCTATGATGTGCTCAGCTCCAGGGTGCACACCTGTGTGCATGAGGCACTGGGCAAGGGTGATGCAGGAACGCTTGGGGCAGTCTTGGCGGCTGGAGCCAGCTGCCTGAACATTTTTGCACAGCACAACCTGACAGGGCAAGTTATGCTTGCGCTCCAGCAGAAGATCTGTCGTGTCAATACTATGCCCTGCACGTGTCTTATACTTTGCACCCGTGCCTTACTAACTTCAGGCCTTATGAGCCGGAGGATGCTTCTCCCATTCAGCTCCTTGCCCCCCACCTTGTGCACCTGCCTCCCTCGCCACCCTCCTCCTCCTCTTCCTCCTCCTCAGCATCATCAACAGCAGCAGCAGCAGCAGCACCTCCCTCTCAGTCTCTTCCTGACACACCTCCCCCATCTAGCAATAGCGGCTCGTCTCTCGTATCCGCACCAACAGATACCACAGCACCCGGATCAGCTGCTGACTGGAGAGAGGAGGAGCTTGCTCACCCACATGAGCGCTTTGCTGCCGAGCGCTTGGCCTTGGATGGAGAAGACCTCGTTACACGCAAGATCTCCCACCTGCAGCACCTCCTCCTCAGTGAAGCATTGCTCGTAGGGCCGCTGCTGGCTATAGCCTCCGCCACAGCCCAACAAACCCCTTCAACAACCTCCACCTCCACCCCCACAGCCACCCATGCAACTGTGAGCCCGGAAAATATTCCTACTCCCCAAACAACACCAAGTGGTGCCTTCCGTGCCCCTCCTTCACAGGCCCCCGTCAGCTCAGGCACGTGTGACGCATTGTGCAGCAAGGCAGGTATCACAGGAGGGAGCTGGATGTGGTGGGCCTTGCGTGTGACTCGCATGCACCAGCATGTGCTCGCGGGCCGCTCTGCCAACTTGCTTGCCAGAACCAATGCCTTGACCAAGCATTTGCTGGCCAGCACAACTGCAGAGCATCCGCAGTCTCAACTGCTTTCAGCAAAAGCACTGCCAGCAGGAGGCCCCAAGGATTTAACCAAAGCTGCCACTGCAGCAGCTGTAGCATCTGGGACGGTACCTACCGCGATGGCAGGTATGACCATATGTTTAGGGTTGGCCAGAACCATATATATACGGTGTGTATACGGTATTTTTGGCAGGGAAATCACCAGATATACGGTCATATACGGTGTATATATACGGTTCTGGCCAACCCTACATATGTTTGCTATGTGTGTGTATGTGTGTGTGTATGTATGTATGTATGTATGTAGGAGCGGGTGGATGCTTCCCTGATTCCTGCGCGCATCCATTTGTAACTCTGTCTAAAGAAGATTACACCTCAAAGTTGGACACATTGACCAAAAAGCTCTAGTGGGGCAAGTTTTAAAGCTTGTCCCTCAGCAAAACAGGCAACGGATCTGGACAATTTCTGTTCTCTCGGCTGAGGGCAACATAAGCCTATCTTCAGTGCTTGCTTTCATCAACATACAGAGGACGCAGACACTCACATACCTATACACACTGCAGACCCTGATGCCAAAAAGCCTAGCAGTTGGCCCCGTCTGCTACAGGGCCAGCCCTCCTTACATGCCTGCTTGCTGTTAGAGATGGCACTGGGGCAGTACAGCTACGGCTTTGTGGAGCATGGCCATAAGCTCCTGAACGAGGCAGGCAGTGTGCTAGGCCTGCAAGTGGAGCTGTCAGGTAGGCTGACAGTAGTGGGTAGAAAAGCTGGAAGTGTTAGTGGGAAAAGAAGGATTCTCCATATTAGCTTTGCATTCGCCCTCACGCACCATGTGCTGTCCTTTCAAAGGTTTTCATCTTGGAAAAAGTGCCAATAGCTCAGCAGATTTCCACAATGTTTCCTTGCCCACATTTCTACGTTATTTCTATCCAGCACTCTAATTCGCACACACCCGCACTTCCCCCAACCCCCCTCTCTTCCTAGGTGCCCTTGGTCGCCGCACTGTACACCAGATAGACTCTAAAGCACAGCTCATAGTACGTGCTTCTAGGGCCCGCCAGCCCCCCACACCTGGCCAGGTGTGTTTTGCAGGTGCTTCTGAAACACATATATAGGGTTGGCCCAAACCGTATGACCGTATGTACGCCGTATCCTCGGTACGCCGTATATCCGGTACCGTATATGAACCGGTTCCGTAACCGTATGGACCGTATTTGCAGGTGGTGCAGGATTCAATTCCCAGCAACAGCAGTCTTTTTTGCTCTTTTTGGTCAATCTTCTTTTCTCGCGCCTCTTCTTCCTGAGCTCTTCCTTTGCTTCCCTTTTCTATTGATGCATGTGTTTTGCATTGATAATTAGTTTTATTGGTGGTTATGGTAGTTAAACTCCCTTATGCACTGAAAAGGGCCTTTTTTGGCCTTTTTTGCTTGAAGCAAGCCTAGCTCCCTAACCATTCACTTTTTGGGTATCAATGATTGGTTAATGCGTGCTCAGCACTTCAAGAGCTACAAAATGAACCCCCTATGAATTAATTCTGAGTGAGTCAATTTTCTCCTATGTACGGTATATACGGAAATACGGCGTATATACGGTCATATACGGCGTATATACAGTATATGGGAATCCCATGTACGATTCTGGCCAACCCTACACATATACATGTACCTGTTCTGCATCAACGCATTTGTGCTGTGTTTGCGTTGTATCTGCGCTGCATCTGTACCGCATCTTCTGCATTTGTGTTGTATCTGCACTCTATCTTACTGTGTTTGCACTTATTTATGCTGTGTCTGTGTCTGCATCTGTACTACAGCTGTGTGTATCTGTGCTGTATTTGTGTTTAATTTGCGTTGTATCTGTACTGCATCCGTACCGCCTTTGCGCTTATTTGCGCTGCTTTTGCATCATATCAACACATGCGCATGAACAAGTGCACACACACACACACACACACACACACACGACTGCACATACGCTCAGGACCCTACCGTCACCAGCCTTGGCTTTGGGCCCATTGTGCAGCCACAAGCAATGGGCGTGCCTAAGGGGAACATGGGCAGTGCTGCTCAGCAGGGAGGTAGCACCCCAGACGTAGCAGCAGCAGCAGCAGCAGCAGCAGGCAAGGGAGGCAAGCGTCAACTACTTGTAACGTGCTGGTGTGCATGTCTCAATGTAATCGTGTTGATTGCATGATCTGCTCTCAACAAATTGCAAATCCTTGTTATCCTTGTTATCCTATCTACCCTGTCCACAGATATTGGCACTTCGCAAGTTGACCCAAAACAAACATCTGAATGTTTCGTGTGTTGCAGGGAAGGGAGGGGCAGAGGGGGTTGATAAGTCGGTGGCAAGGCAGCCCACGCATGGCATGGTGGATGAGAGCGATGTGTTCATGGCACCCCAGCTGGTAGCGGAGGATGGGCAGGTGGGACCATAGATTATTGTCTTGTGTTTCGCAACAAATCGGAGGGTGGATGAGGTCTGTGTCTTATAAAAATGGTATCCATATGGGTTGGAATCTTGTGGGTGTTATTACCTGTGCTGTGTGAACAAGGAGGAATGTTGCAGAGGGGGCTAATTGAGGCCCAAAATGGGCAAGTTTTTATATACTTTTTGGCTTATACGCCCCCAAATTAGCAAGCTCCAAATTTACATAATATGAATCCTTGTTCTATAAGCTATAGAACAAGCTGTCCATAGATGTAAAATTTGGAGCTTGCCAATTTGGGGGCGTGTGCTTAATTTGCTGTGGTGTGCAGGCCAATTTTTACCACAAATCCTTCATACCAGATCACCCACTGCACCAATCTGGAATATTTTTGATGGTATAGAATCCTGATCAGAAAAGAATATCATTGCAACAAGAATGAAAGAAAACGGCTGAGTGGTTGATGTTTTATGAGGACTTGAGCCATTTTCCCATGGAAATCACCACATTAGGGTTTACAGGCACCATGTGTGCTTAATCCAATCTATCTCAACACGCAAAGCGACCCGCATGAAACTGGGCACATGCTCAGGTAGCTCTTAATGCCAGCTACAAATTGGTACTGAAATGGTAACTATCGGATGAAGTGGCTGTAAGTGGCTGCCTTCTGAAAGCAGAAATGCGCATTTTCAGGCATTTCCTCCGTTAGCCCCCTCTGGGAATGTTGGGTGGAACTTGAGGGGGGTCGTAATGATGGTTGATTAAAGGAAGCAAGATCAGGTTGAGTGAGGAGTGCCTGGTGTGAATGCTGTTCATACTTTTTCGTAGGAAGATGCTCAGAGCACACTTGTCTCCTTTGCTGAAAATTGAGTTTGCTACCTTCTGCCAGGTCCTGGAGCCACGGTACAGCGCAACAGAGCAAGCCATGCTGCTGGCTTGGGCCACACACGTGAAGAAGGGATCAGCTCAGGTGAGTCTGTTTTTTTTGTGTAAACGCACAGGAGTGACAACAAAAACCACATGCAAACCCCAAGAAGACGGCAAAGGCAGGACAGCGAGGAGCATGGACTAGGTATGCATCAATGCTGCAAACACGGAGCTTTTTGCCTGGTAGAATCTATGAACGTATAATTATGCAGGTCTGGCAACCCTAGGGATTCAGCAGCCAACTGACAGTTGTTTCTACCTGTCAGAGACCACCTTGGCACACATCCAGCCAACTACTGCTAACCTTGGTACCACCCCCAAAAGGCCCTGCGGTTTTCATTCTTCCAAAAAACTGTGCATCAGTGTCTCGCATCCAGCAAGATAGCAAAATGCGCGCATGTAGACGTAAAGCAAAGTGCAGCAGCGTTCTGCCATTGTTGCCTCCCTGTGTGTCACTGCATGTAGGACGAGCTCCAACAGTGGGAGATGGCCCCCTATGTGGAGGCAGTGCTCTCCCAGCCCCAATCCCACATGATGATTCAGGTCAGCAGCCCACTTTCTATGGAACTGTTTCATTACGCTTGTTAAGGTTGCCTTGCCACAAACTAGCATTGCAGTGCAAACATGTTGTTTACCTTGAGCTGTGGTCGGCATACCCCAAAGCCTTATATCTCCCTGCCTCCTGTTTCTATTTCGATAGAATATCTGCTTGTTTGTACCCTGTGATGTGTGAGTTTGTGTTTGCATTTGTGTGGTTGTCTGGTACAATGTCATTTTTGAAGGTAATGACTGAAGTGAGGCGCTGCTGACATACACACATTCACACTCAACGCATCTGCACACTGTGCTGCCGCGCGCATTCACAAACAGCGACTTCCCAGACCCTCGCTCACTTTTCCACTTGCACACACTCACCTGCAGGCCACTGCCCGCCTACTAAAAGTGCGTCATGAGCGCACTCGCAACCGCACTCGTGAGCGTGCCCTCATGCACTTGGAGCAGCTGCATGATGCCTTAGCCGCACATCCTCTTTCCCAAGGCCCAGAGCCAGCAACAGGTAACGCGGTAACGCAGTACCAGTAGATCCGGTTTGAAGGCTGCAATTTTCCTTAGAAAGTATTTGCTATGTGCTGTGACCATGCATATGTTTAGGCACAAGTAGCGGGTTAAACCAAGCCACCTTCCTACTGAAGGCACCAGTGACGTGTGGTGTAGACGCTTGTGCCACGCAAGGTCATGGTTCTGTGTATCTACTCGCACCCCACTACCATGTGACGCAGGCACTCCTGGTGCCACACATCTCCCATCCATTCTTGTATGCCTCCTCACATCAGAACTCTGTGCTCCTTTCGTAGCTCTTTCATAAACAGCGGGCAAGGAACACTACTGTTGTTGTGATATTTGCTCTTGCTTATTGCAATCAGCAAATTTTATCTTTGTGCTGCTGCTACCACTGCCCCTCAGGTATGAGAAGTGACCATTCTCCACTCATTATTCTACTACTTCTTGATCAGTAGGTGGTCCAGCAACTGCCCCAACATCATCATCATTACCATCATTGACAGCAGCAGCAGCAGCAGCCGCATTACAAATGGCAGGTCAGCAAGGGGCAGGAGCAGAGCAGAAAGCGAAGGCACCTGCAGGTGCACACCTGGCATATGCTTATAGCTGCTGGTTTCCACTGCGTGTGCAGCTGCGCAAAGAGCTGGCAGAGCACTACATGTCCATGGGCTTTGTGGGTGAGTTACGTGCGTCTGAATTGCTCATCTGCCTGTATAGAAATGTGTATTTATGGTAGTGTAAGTGTGCATGCGCCAGGAATATGTGCTGGTCTTGCCCTTTTCATGCCCTTTTTATGAACCTTCGTGCTTTTTAGTGTTCAAAACACTGTCTCCTTGAAAGACTTAGTATACAAGCACTCAAAGGGAGTACTTGCTTATGGCGACTTCTATGTTAATGCTGTGACTGTTGTTGGTGTTTTGGCAGTTGGCCATGGCATGCACTTGTTGTAAAAGTTGATGACGGGAGGGAGGGATTTTGTAGAGGTCTTGACCTTGACAAACGGCAGCAGCATGACCAAAACAAATTAAAAAAACAAAAAAACTACGCAGCCCTTAATCCACTGTGTGTGGAACTCACTTCCAGCCATTGAGCGTAAGCAACTTGTCGCTAGATCTAAGCTCTTGCTTCTAAAAAGCTTGCTACTCTGACCTTACTTGTCCTATACCTCTCCTAGACCTCTCCTAGAATGACAACGGGAGGCCTATGCTTTGTACGCATGTTAGCACTGCAATGCCTCCATAAGATGAGACAGTCCACCCTCTTTCCTGCCTAAATCCAAAGCCGGCACCCCCTGCTTTGCTTTTGCTATGTTTGGGCAGGTGCTGCTCTTGGCGTTTACGAGGAGCTACAGCTGTGGGATGCCCTGGTGGTGTGCTACCGGTTGCTGGACAAGCGGGGTGCTGCGGAGAATTTGTTGAAGAGGCGGCTCAAGGTGCTTGGGATGAGCAGGCATGGGTCTGATTTGCTTGCTCAATTAACGATTATGTTTTATGCTTTCTGTCGCTGGGGTCCTGCTTTGTCAGCACAGGTTCTGTGCTTAAGATCTTGGTTGATTGAGTGCGATAGGAATGGTATGGTTAACGCAAGTTATGAGAAGTACAATAACTTACAACAGTGGCAGGACTATGTACTAAAGGCAACATTGAAGTATTTCCTCTCTTTCTTTCACTCCATTCCTTGTCAAGCTTTTGATTGCCTTGTCAAAGCAGTATCTATGTTGAGTGAAAGCAAAGCACAAAGGCTTATCCCTTTGCTTACTACTATAGCATTTCCCTCACGCCTCAGGTCACCCCTGACGATCCTGTCATCTGGTGCAACCTTGGTGACCTGTACAATGATGACAGCTACTATGAAGAGGCATGGACGCGATCCGGCTGCAGGCACAGCAGGAGTAAGCGGAGTTTGGGACGCAGGTGTGAGGGAAGCCACTACTCTGTGTGACTGTGCACGGGTATGAAGGTGTGGCTAGAGTTAGATGAAAGCACGCCCAGCGGGGAGGACGGGTTCATTAACTGAAAGTACCTCAAAAGATGGGTCACTTTAACCAGGGTTTGGAGGACGCAAACCCCATGTTTCATAGGTTGAACGTCTCGATTTGGGTTAGAGAGGATCTGCTGGTAATGGCTTCGACCCCCTCTCCACAGTATTCTTGATGTCCTTGTTTTCAAATGCATTGCATACTGCTTCATCCAACACCAAGTCTCAGACTCCCTTTTTCTTGAAATACTGCACACGCATGCACACACACATATATATACTCACAAACATACATATGTAGGATGCTACTTACACTATAAAACTGACCCACAAACACGTGCACTAAGCACTTTGTCAGAGGACTTTGCTGCTGTTCAACTTATTCGTCTGATTCACATCCGCAGTGCGCTGCGCCGCAAGGACTTTGCTGCGGCTGCTGCTCACTTTGAGGAGGCCCTGGCAGTGAACCCACTTAACCCGGATGCCTGGTTCTCTCAGGGCTATGCATATTTGAAGCTTGGAGAGCAGCGCAAGGCCCTGCGGGTATGTGTATACGCCTCAGGTTACACATTTAAAGCCTGGGAATAAAAAAACTCTACGCTGAGACATTTTTAACTTCCACACGCAATTGCAATCTCCACTTCATTATGCCTTCTAAGAAAGAGAGAAAGGGAGAGAGCTGTGTCAAGTATATTATATATGCAAACGAGAATACATCACTGTCCCTGCTCTACGGCTGTTTCCTGCTGCACTGTGGACCTTTCTTTTCCTTTGCACCACCAATCGGGTGCCCCTCACTCCACCGAAATTCTTCTCTCAGATTTATCTGAATTATTACTCAATTTGTACATGTTCCTGAGGAGGGTGTGTGAGCTTTGTGCGTCTTCAGGCGCTGACCAATGTGACGCAGCAAGTGCCAGACCATGCTGAGGCCTGGAACAACGTGGCTGCACTATGGCTGGAGCTGGGGGAGCCAAAGCGCGCGTACAGTGCGCTGGGAGAGTGCCTTAGGTGGGAAGTGCTTTAATGATTCATCCAGGGCACAAGTTAATGCCTGCAGGTTGTGCTTATATAACTAGCAGTCGTTTCACTGTGTTTTCTGGAATGAGCTTCAGTTGCTTCAACCTGCTGCTTGCATGCACAAAGCCCGGACTGGCATTGAAAGTGTTGTGTTTACTCGTTCTTTCGCACACAGGTACAAGCGAGACAGTTGGCAGATTTGGGAGAACTACGCCCAAGTTGCACAGCAGGCTGGTTTCCACCTACAAGCCACCCGTGCACTTGGACAGGTGAGTGCAAGAGTGGCATTGTTTGATTCCAGCAGCATCCTTTTGTATCAAGTATTTCTGAAGTGATGCAAAAGGGCAAGTCGCTTTCCTGCTGGTGGCAAGGAACAGGCAGAGTTCATGACGCCTCTAAAATTGCTGCTGCCTGAACGCAAAAGCTTTCCCTTACCTCCCTCCCCTTTGCTGCTCAGGTGCTGCAGCTGTCTGCTGGCTCGCGCCTGCACCTGCCTGTAATGCAGCAGCTGGTAAAAGCGGTGGAGGACATCCAAAAGGGGGACAGCGCCACACCACCTTCCACGCCAAAAGCAGCATACCCTGTTGCTGACAGCAATGGGGGCCAGGGGGGTGGCATTGAGGGTGCTGGTCCGAGTGGGGAGGTGCAGACAGAAGATGACGACCTGGCTGGGTTTGTGCTGGACATCCCTGTGTCCTTGGGGCTCCTGCCCTGGGGAGGCGGCGGTGATGCTGGAAGTGGCGGTGGTGCTGTGGGTGGCGGTGGGGATGGGAGCGCAGAGGCAGCGTTGCCTTACGCCTCAAAGTCGGCGTACCAAGCCGGCATTGTGGCGGCACAGCAACGCACGGAGGAGCAGGTGAGGGTCAAAAGATGAATCTTAAATTACTGGCAAGCCGGGTCAGAAGCAGCTTTGTCTGAACAAAGCAAGGGTGCAGACTTCTTTTGCCTTGCATTGTTGCAAAACATGTACATGGAAACTCACGTCAAGTGCTAACCTTGCCGGAGCTGTCTAAATACTCCTGGGCACACTGCTGCTTAGTTTAAATATGTTTCCAATATACTCTTAGCGTTGATGACGCTTCATTTGACTGCTATAACCAAAATCGTGGAGGGAGCCTCTTTTGCAATCCTCACACTCCAATAGACAGAATACTTTCCTGCTACGTACTTTCTCCATGAATTGGCGACCACAGGTGCTGTTCGCAATGTAAAGCAGGAACCTAAGTCATCCTTGCTCTAAAGCTTGTACGTTGGCCCTCTTTACGTAGGTGTGCATGGCGGTTGGCAAGCTGCTGAAAGAGGCAGTGAACCTACCCTGCTGCAGCCCTGAGGTGTGGGGCCTGCTAGGGCGCTACTACAGTTTGAGTGGCCAATTGGAGAGTGCCAAAGAGGCCATACTCAAACAGGTGTGTTTGCCTGTGCGTGGATGGGTGAGTGTTGAACAAGAAGTGAGTTGAGCATGGTTATCGCTTCAGGTTCAGACTTTTAGAGGATGCGGGTTAAAACCCACTCAGTATCGTGAGTTTTTCACTCAAGCTTACGGTAGTGGCCATCTTCGTATTTCAAATTGATAATTGAGGTGTTTTTATTACTTAAGCATATTTACGTGAGTGTCGTTTTGTAGCTGCACTTATATGGGTCACCTGTATTTGCTCAATCAAGCAGCATTGCGCTTGCGCAAGAGCTGCGTACTGGAATAATTTCTCGATTCCGTACCATGAAGTAATTTGTAGGGATTTGGCCAAATCCGTTTTACACTGTCTATGACTGCATGTTTGGAGCATGCCTCCAAATTACTAGGCAATTACGCCGTTTTTTAAATTATTTGCAAACTCTAATAGGAGAGCCAGATTGTTCTAAACTGAACAGTAGTGGCAAGGGGCAACTGAGGGGGACTCGGAGCACCCCAGCAGCACCGCCAGCCACCAGTACAGCCAGCAACCCCAGACAGCTCAGACCTAAAGACCTCAGCAAAACTCGGCGTGACATCCACCTCGTCGAGATCAAGTATTGTGAGGACACCAGACCTCAGAAGCAGCTGAACACCGCAAAAGAACAGTACAAAGATCTCTGCAACATTCTCCAAGGAGCCTCCGTTACTCTCCACATCATCCTTTTGGGTGTGGGTGGCACCATCTACAACACTCACACTCTGAAGCCTTTCAAGGAACTGGGTCTTGATTTCCAAAGAGTTAAGGAGCTTGCCTCCAAGCTCCATGTGCACTCTGTGAACTTTGCTGCTAAACTTGTCCATACCAGACGTGCCCTTTCCAGTACTATTATCAACTCTCATCAGGGGCCGGTTTCAGGCCAAGCCTGCAACCCTCTTGATCCCCATTGATTTTTCCTTTCCTTTACGCGGTGGAGGAGCTTTACGGTACTCGGTACCAAAGTGGCTCCTTTTCCTTAATTAATGTGGGGAGTGGTTTTCACTGCCTGCGTGTTTCTTCTTTTGTTTTCTTTTTAAACCGGGCCATTCTTTCTGTGGCATCAAACCAAGCAACTTTCCGCAATGCAGGTGCGAGCCCTTTCAGGAAGCGCGGCCTTCAGATCCGACGAGGCCCGTTTTGTGGAGGTGGCTGATGCCTCGCTTGCTTTAGCTCAAGCCTACATGCAGCTCTTCCGAGGCAGCAGTACCCCTGCAACAGCTGAAATTGCGCCACACAGCAACAGCAGCAGCAATCTTCAAGAGAGCACAAGCGGTGCGCCTGTTCAGCAGGCGTCAAGTATTAGCACACCATTTCCGGTAGCAGGACCAGAAGCAGTGGCCATCAGCAAGCCCATACAGCCGGGCAGTATACGAGAGCTTGCAGCTGCACGCATGCACCTGCGTGGAGTGTTGAAGCAATGCGAGCCTGTGTTTGGGGAGCATGCAAAGTGGCAGGCACTCTCTGTTGCCTGTGCTGACGTCACCGCTGCGGAAGGAGAGGCCAGGGTGCTTGCCGACACGTGAAATGTTTTTCCCTTCATTTGACTAATTAATGGCGCTTGCTAGTCTATTGGACCCTAGGACACGAATTGTCTAGGGCTTATGGATTGCTAGAGAAACTGAGAGCCTTGAAGCTTATTTTGTCTATTTTGTTTAAACGACTATATGTCAAGCTTTTGATTTTTGGAATGCTTACCCAAAGTGCTTTTAATTTGCTTGGAATCATTCCATGATGATTGAAAAGGAAAAGAATTAATGGGGCACGCAAACAATATGACCATTGGTTACAATGGTTACAATGGGGGGTGACCTTCAGCCAGGTTGTTTGGCTGATCGGCTGCTGACTGGTCTCGGCCAGCCACAAATAAATCCATAAG
>Ga0307968_1000342_pt1 | contig 31593 bp, 37 predicted proteins | sample OrgLakmetagen650_FD_201834 | JGI IMG/M metagenome (GOLD analysis project Ga0307968, IMG submission 201834) | Saline water microbial communities from Organic Lake, Antarctica - #650 | ecosystem: Environmental > Aquatic > Non-marine Saline and Alkaline > Saline | place: Antarctica: Organic Lake...
GCGGGTATGCGCGCGCGTGTGTGTGTGTGTGTGTGTGTGTGTGTGTGTGTGTGTGTGTGTGTGTGTGTGTGTGTGTGTGTGTGTGTGTGTGTGTGTGAGAGAGAGAGAGAGAGAGTGTGTGTGTGTGTGTGTGTGTGTGTGTGTGTGTGTGTGTGTGTGTGTGTGTGCGTGCGTGCGTGCGTGTGTGTGTGTGTGTGTGTGTGTGTGTGTGTGTGTGTGTGTGTGTGTGTGTGTGTGGAACAATGCTGTCACCTGCAGGGTTAACGCCTGTCTCTTGCCAGCCCCCCACTCCATCCGCCACGCCCATAGCGCCCCCACAGGCCTCGCTAATGAAGTAAGCGTCTTCCCCACCGTAGTGCAACTGCGGGGCGGGGGGGAGCAGCAAGCACTTCTGTGTCGGGCCATTTGGGCAACGGCTACGTGCAACTCGACGCGATGGTTCCCCCTGGCAGCACTACCGACGCACGTAATATATCTCGTTTGTCATCTTTGTATCGCTCCTACTTGCCTTGTCAGGGTGCGGCAAGTAGCTAGCTGCACATCTCAGCACGATGTTCTTTCCGCTGGTTTCTGCTGGAACAGGCTCCTCAAACACATAGCGTTTAGAAAAAGCGCTTCCCTCGACTTCGTGGACCACAGCTGGAGTCGCGATTTGCTCTGTGTTTGGGACGCCCTTATTGCCCTTGCCTTTGAACAGCTTGAACATGTTGCTCCTCTGGTTGCCAGGATTCTTAGCTAATCGAGAGCCCGCATGTGTGCTGTTTGCAACTCTTAACATTTAGCAGGCATAGTTATGACTAGTTAAAACATGTAGTACTTTTTAATAAAGTCGTGGATGATTTATTAATATTTGTGGGATGTGTCCACGTCCTTCCAGTTCTGCAGGAGGAGCATTAACGAACAATGAGGTCTAACACAGTGTACACACGCTGGAGGTTGGAGGTTTCCATTAAGAGCGAGGTGGGTGGTGCGCAGTATGACCTCCAACTATTGTTTTGGGGGGGGGTACTGGTTCACCGGTGTGATCCTCTGCATGTTGGCTAATTTCTTCAAAGAATTCAGACCTGGATTAAAGTCTGATGCACTTGAAAACAGGCAGCCAAATGATTGCCTGTTATAAGAGGTGCTAATTCATTCAGTACGAACTTGAAAACAGGCAAGTACAACGCTGGCAGAGAAACCACTTTGTTAACAACACAGCACGAGGTAAAAGAGCTGACGTGGGAGGTGTTGCTCCAAGGCCTGCATTTTAATTCCATCTTCATCAACAGGCACAGGACGATCACCTTTTTGAGCTACCATAAAACGAGTACGAAAAGCATTTGAATTACTTAATAAGCTAATGGTAACCATCTTCATCAACAGGCACAGGACGATCTAACTGCATACCATACCTGTGTTGCCATTGTCGGGCCTCATGGACGGCCCTAGTCCCCCAGCAAAAATACAAGATGCCCGGCTCCACGGGCTGGCTCACTGTTCCTCCTGCTACCTCATGTTCATAGAAAACAAGTTTTTATGTGGCCGCTTCTGTATTTTTCTCAGGCGGACGCACAACTGAATGGTCGGTTTCTACGAGAACAAGGCATTCGGCGCGTTAATATCCCAAATAAGGCAAAAGGTGAGTAAGGCTATTCAGTTCTTCCAGAAAATGTAGCTGCTTAACGTTTTTCTCTCTTTTGCTTAAATATTGGCAAGCTTCAATACTACACGTGACACGGGGACCATACCAGTCATGTTGACAAGGGTTTAAACCTTTCATATTTTGGTCGTTACTCCAAACAACATTTTTTGTCTTTGCTTGGTGATAGGAAAAGGTCAGATGGGGGAAACTGGGCAAAAGCCAAAACATGCTCCTTTTTGCATGAAAGATGCAACTACTCACACGTCACTTCATCAAACTGGACCTAACCTAGCTTCAAACCGATGCTGACTTTATAAGCTACCCGAGCATGTGCTCAGATTTAAACAAGTCGCCCTGCGTACAGCATGACAGGACTAAAAGCACACGTCGTGCACCTGTACCCTAGATGGGTGCTTTCCAGGGGGAATGGCACATTAATTTGCATACCTCGCCAACCACTTAGTCTTTTTGCCCCATTTCTCTTGCAATGATCTTAATTTACTCTAAGGATTCCAAAACACCAAAAATCACTCAAATTGGTGCGCTGGCTAGTCAGATACAGCATATGGCTGCTCCAAAGTAGGGTTCACGCCGCGGCCGATTAGGTATGGCTCCCGTAATTTGCACGTTTCAAGCTCAGTGTCCTCCCTCTGGGAAAAGGTTTACAGCATATATGTGTGTGGAGAAAGAGGTCCTTCCCTGGCTTACATTCTACCGATTTAAATATTTAAACATTCTAAATATTAGTTCAAATTCCTGCCTGATAAGGTTCAAAAGGCAGCCCCGCAACAGCCTGCCTGACCCCAAAATTCTGTGTACCTATATATGTTAGGTGCAGGGCAACTTTTACAAAATTAACGTTGTAGAGAAGTTGCTCAGTTGACCTCTTGGAACTGCCAAGTACAAAATGCCATTCTTTTGGTTGAGACACTGATGGCTCAATAAGCTTGATACGCAAAGACATCTATGCCCTGATTGTTGACTATACCTCACTCAGCCTTAACACCACTGACCATGACCGTAGGCTGTGGATTGTGTATGACCTTGGCTTTCCTACTGATGCCATAGATGCTGTCAGAAATCTCTATGAACATACCACCGCTCAAGTATATCTCCCTTCCAGGGTATGCACAAATAAAATAACCATAGAAAAAAGTACTATACAAGGGGACAATCCTTCCCTTTTCTCTTCCTTCTCTATATGGAGCCCCTCCGCCCTGTGCCTGTAGTGAAAAGGCGGTTCTACGTGGCTGAGAGACCACACCCGGTACGTCCACACCTATACGTATTTCCTCAACAGGCACAGGGTGGAATCCCTCCTTCACAGGCCTCCAGGACACACATATCAACATATACACTGAATCATCATGATGACGTGCCCCCTGATTCCGCAGACACTCAACCTCAATAGAGTGTGCCCACCCACACAACACCTGCACCACAACCACAAACACATTATAGGCATCCTAATACCAATAACCTCATAAAACGGCCACCTCCCACACACACACAGACTTACCGGCTGATACTAGGCGACTAAACCAGACCTCTATGCTTGAATCCTACTGAGAACCACACACGTCCCCTTCTCCCGCCACAATAGCAGCCGGATGCCCATAAGATCTCCAAAGAAATACCAGTCAAAACGCACCAACACCATCAATACAAACGTTCCCTCCAGACGCCAATGCTCGGCCCAGGAACACGCAAAGATATTGCTACCTCCAAACATACAAGCCAAAAGATCAAAAATTCATTCTCACGGATGCTTCAACCCTACATTATAACCGCCCTACAAAAATGGGCCCTAGTCACTAGAGAATATGGCATTACCCCTTGACCATGACCCCACACTCCCTTATTACTGGAGTGAACATCCAAGAGATAAGTCCTTTGGAGCATACTGCAACGCCTCCCTTTCTAAGTTCACTGGTTACTCTGTTTGCCATCCCATTTACCATGAAAGCACCATGTATCTAGCAACAGGGCATGCAATTTACTCTGCTGCCCTTAGCACAGAGGCAACAGCTACCTTGATGTTTCTTCCCTCATGGAATAAAAGGATGACCACAATTCCGTACTCATCGCTCTACCGCAGATTCCCGCACCTATGTAAGTTCTTGGGATCAATACCATCAGACCAACTCCAATATGCAGAAGTACCCTTCTGGAACAATATACAGACGCCCCTTCCCAAACACACTTGGGAAGTGCATATCATTGCCATATGGAATACTGAAGGCAGAAACTGCCTCAATGCTTGCAACGAAAACTGGCTAAAAGAGCTTGCCAAAGAAATTCCTGAGGCAAAGTGAGAAATTAATTGCATCCATAACAATCTCTACCCATCTGCACTCAGCACCGAAGAGACCCCTGGCCTTAATGATTTAAGGAAACTACCCAATGACCAACTTCGTCAAACCCCACAAGGCCCCCAAGATAGAACAATTACCTTGAATGACTTCCGGTGCTCTAACAAAGCAACCCAACAGGGCTCCAGCCCAAACCTGATCCGTAAAGTACAAGATTGGCGGGACTGGACCTACACTATTGGCAGTTTAAAAATATACGAAGAATGGCAAGACACAGGATCAGGTGTATACCACCCTTGCTTAAACGTATTTTATGACGTGAACCCAAGAGGCGTAGGTATAACTAATACCATCTCACGTGCAGAGCTAGCAGCTATAGCAGCCGCAATCATTCACGGATACTCCCATATAGCCACAGATAGCCTAACCTCAATGCACCAAATTAAAAAGCAGCTCTTACACACAAACCTCCTCCGCCACTACATCCAGGGAGATGCCCTCCAATTTATTGCCAAAGCAATCCACCAGTCACCATCCCCCATTCATTTCCACTAAGTCAAATTTCACGCAGGTATTATAGGCAGTGAATATGCTGACGCTCTTGCTAGAAAATCAATCACAACCTACTCTGACGTTGTGGATACCTCCATCAAAACAGCTGGCCCTGAGGGAGATTCCTTCTACAACTTTTACTGGCTTGCAAAATAATATGAAGAACACCGAATCATATAAATTCACCCAAACACAGCCCAGTCACCTACCTCAAGGCTCTGGTACCTATCCAATTACCATGACGCCTTGCAAGCACACATGCACCCCCTCCACAAACTAGCTAGGAAATGCCAATACCGTAGCAAAGTACCCTGAATACTACCAGACCCTTATCAAAAATGGCACTGCCAATGGAGCCGCTAGCAACACTTACCTAACATCATCCTGTTTCCCTGCTTAAATCAAATGCATCATTATAAAGTACAGAACAGGGACCCTGTACAACCAAAAGCATACAGTATGGTTTAAGCACTCAATAATTCTCACTTGCCCCCTCTGCCCTCAATTAGACAGTGCCCTGCATATCCTTTCTGGATGCCAACACACGCAAGTAAGAAGTGTGGTCACTGATCTCTGAGAGACACAACTTAGCATGCAGTGATCTTCAAAGCCCTCAGCAAGACAGGCTCCCTAGGATCCTGCTTTGTCTGCATGGATGTAGGTAGCAGCAAACGGCTGGCTATGCAAAATCTTCAGACTCCCAATACAGCTGAAACTAGGATTGTACTAAAGTGGCTCTTTCCACCCCGCTTCGTAGATAAAAATAGGTATACCTCCAGCCGTCCGGATGCTGTTGCCCATCTTCGCGAAAACAAAAAAGCAACAGAATAGCAATGAAGGGTGGTGGGTTTCAAGGAGTGGCAGGGGCAACTGAGGGAGACCAGGAGCAACTCAGCAGCACCGCCAGCCATTAGCAGATCCACCTTCTCCAGACAGCGCCGACCCAAAGATCTCAGCATTCTCCAACGTGACATTCACCTCACTGAGTTCAAGTACTGTGAGGACACTCGACCGCAGAACCAGCTGAGCGCCGCGCAGGAACAGCAGAAAGGCCTCTGCTCCACCCTTTAAGGAGCCTCCGTTACTCTCCACACCATCCTTTTGGGAGTGGGTGGCAATATCTACAACAATCACACGCTGGAACCTTTTAAGGAGCTGGGTCTTGATTCTCAAAGAGTTATGAAACTTGCTTCATCATGTTTATTCTGTCAATAACTTTGCCAAACTTGTCCACACCAGACGTGCCCTTTCTAGTACTATTATCAACTCTCATCAGGAGACGGTTTCAGGTCAAGCCTGCAACCCTCCTGATTCCTATTGATCTTTTTTTCCCTATTGGTGGAGGAGTTTTACGGTACCCGGTACCAAAGTGGCGCCTTTTCCTTAATTAATGTGGGGAGTGGTTTTTCACTGCCTGCGTAAATTTTCTTCTTTTTTAAATAAACTGAGGGGGTGCCTGCCTGCATCAGAGATCATTTGCAGGGGAAATGAATGTCCAACTTGTAGTTTGAGCATGAGGTTAAAATTCGACTGCAGGTGAAGATCTCGTGGGCTTCCTCAAGGCATTGAAAGCGGAGGTCCCCAACCTTGAGTGCTGTCTGCACTGGAGGTGAGGCCAGGCTGCGCAATAAAAAAAAAGCAGTGAACAACCCTCCTAGCTATCTGCTGACGCTCGCAACAACCCTCCCAAAAGCTTGCTTTCATACAAACAAAGAATAAATGGGGCGACCCTGTGGGCTCTATTGGAACGTTTTTTATCACTTGCCCGTACATCCGTGTGAAATGCAGCTTAGTTGAAGACTCCTTTTCCTAAACAGGGAGAGTGATTTCACTGCTGCTTAGGTTTTCTTTTTAGCTCTTTCAACAGGGGTCTCTGTTACTTTTCACGTGCACAATTAAGGAGAAAGTGCTATAGACAGAGAGAGTCTTAGGTTTGTTGTGATTGTAGTTGTGCTGAGCCGTTTCTCAGGTGCCTTAAAGGTGCGGAAAAAAGAAAATCTCCCAGCCAACCATTCCAGCGTGCTCGAAAGGCCTCATGATGTTCCACACATAAGATAGATAGCTATGTAATAAAAAACACTCTTAAGCTCCTAGGACATCTTTGAAGGTCTAGGTGCTAAAGTGATGGGTTTGTCATGTTACAAGCAGTCCACGTTTTTTTCTTGCCCCAAAAGTGTGGATCATCAGCTGTCCTCACTGTGCTTGTAGTTGTAAACTCCAGCACCACGAGAGGTCAATGCAGAAGAGCTTGCACCATTTGAGAACAGCGATGGCAGATCTCCAGAAGGGAGACAGCAACCCAAACAGCATTCTTCTTGTGAGTGGGGGCGGAAAAAGGTTGAAGCAGTTTGAAACGGTGCAAGTCCTGCACGACCTGCACCAAAGACGCCAATCTGATTCAGGCATCAGACAACTGCCTGTATACTGTGCGTACAACCCGTACTTGTCCGGAGAGGCTGCTGAGGAGGAGCACACACGGCTGCACAGCAAGCTCCTTGCTGGGGTCTGTGGGGTGTATCTACAAATCGGTGAGCAAGGGCCGCAAGTTTTGTCAGGGGAGCATGGGATGCTTTAGTATTAGATTTATGACGGCTCCAAAAGTAAAGTGTCTGGCTTTCAAGCTCTGTTGAATTTCTTTCTTTGTACTCCAGCATCGTTGATTGTTGCACGTACATTGCTGATTGCTGCACGTACAGGCGATGTCGTGAGTAATGACGTTCTATCCTTTTTGCCTGCAGGGTCGGATCCGGCCAAGCTTGCTGAAGGCTTAGACCGGCTCAACAAGTGTGCTGCAGATCTGAGATTGAATACTTTACAACTGTACGGCTCCCTTTTACTGCCTACTCGCAAGCTCCTTGCCCAGTTCTCCTTTCGGCCATGGAGCGGAGTTGTCCTGAGTAAAGAGTGAGTGCTTTTGCTGCTGCATTGTCTGCCAGTATCAACTTATTCAAGACTCTCGGAGACGTTGCCCATTCTCAAATATAAAATTAAGTGAGCAATCCTCCATGGACGTCCAACCTAGGTCCTGCAACTGGTTTAAGGTGGCTCCTCCTGTTTCTTTCAGGCTTGCCCTACGAGATATTGCTGCTTTACACTGAAAGCCAAAACTTTCTTTCTCACCGTTCTGGCTAGCTCCTCTCACGTGCCTGTATTGCATGTATTTGCACAGGTTCCTCTCAAGCGTGCCTGCTGCAGATGCAATCATGCTGCAGCTCACCTGCGTGTATGCCCGCTATGGAGTTGTACCCGTTATTGAATCAGCAGTCACTACCGTAGCAGATCTTCGCAGAGTACACTCTCTTTTGGACGCCTATGATGAAGAGTCCTGCAGACAAGAGGCAAATTGAGCAAAATTGTGAAGGTCAGATATTCATGCTAGCATGCTGTTCATCATTGGCGAGAACATTCACAGCCAATACTGCTCCCCACCTTTTCAAGGGCTTTTTGAGGGGAAGTTGTCGCTCCAGCACTCCACAGTATGATACACCTTTGATACACTACAGATTCATGAGGAAGATTCAATGGGGTTCCTTCCTTCATGAGGAAGATTCAATGGGGTACCTTCCTGAGGTTGAAACTGTGCAGGCAAAAGTTGATGGATGGTACTCCTCCTAGTGACAAAGGGCACAGACCTCCCTTGTTATTATAAGCTTCTGCATGCTGACTTTTTGAGAATTGTTAGCTGCATTTAGGTTAGGGCTTGAGCACTGCAACAAATTGTGCCACCTCTCGTCACGTACTACTAGCAGCAGTGTAAAAGGTTTTACAAAATTTACAAGAAAGCCCTTATGTCAAGAAGTGCGACTGCTGGTCTGCTCATAAAAAAGCAATTAGTTCATGGAGGAAAAATTAAAGATTGTTATTGTTCTGGCCTAAAAACTTCTCAAAGTAAACTTCAAGTTGCCCGTTTTGCCCTTCTTCTCATCAACCTGGTTGCCCCCCCCTACTTTCTTTATTTCTTCCAGTCTGCCTCTCTTGCTCCCTTTTTATTTATCAGCTTTAAGTTCGTTTCAACCAACCTCGTAGGGAGTTTGCTATCTCCCCTTGACCTATGTAATGTGCCAATATTGAGAGACACATCGTGGGCTCCTGTTGGGGGAAATAGAGATGCGTATTTGCTGTGTAGACAAAAAAAAAGCAAGAAAAACAGCAGGCAGTGAGAAACCAGGTCCCACAGTAACTCAGAGCCACTTCTGTAGTGTACCGTAAAACTCCTCCACCAGAGAAAAGAGGAAAATATTGAAAGGATTAGTTGAGTGGCAGACTTGGCCTGAAAATCCTGATGAGAGTTAACCATGGTACTGGAAAGGGCACGTATGGTCGTATGGTCAACTTAAGCGGCATAGTTGATAGAACATGGAGCTTGGTTTAACTCTTCGAAAATGAAATCCTGGAAAGGTTTCAATGTGTAGTAGCTAGATAGTGCCTCCGTGCTTAAAAGGATGGCGTGAAGGGTAACGGAAGCTCTTCTCTGAAGGATTTCACAGAGATATTTTCGTTTTTTCTGCGCGACGCTCAAGTGGTTCTGAGGTGCAATATCCTACAACACTTAGTTTTAATGGGGTGGATACCACGATGAAGAATGCTGACATCTTTAGGTCGGTGCTGTCTGCAGAAGGTGAGGCTGCTGATGGCTGACGATGCTGCTGAGGTGCTCCTAATTCCCTATTAAGTTGCCCCCTTTGTCTAGAAAGTGGGATGGGAAGAGCCACTTTGCACAAATCTTGTCTCTGTTTCAGATATCTGGAGATTCTGCATATCCAGCAGCCATTTGCGGCTGCCTATATCTATGGAGACGAAGCAAGGATCTAAGGAGCTTGTTTTGCTTATGGCTTTAATAGTCATGCTGCATGCTAAGTTATGACTCTCGATGATAATAGTCCTCATTTGCGGGTGCTGGCACCCAGAAAGGACAGGTAAAGCATCGTTAAATGTGGACCAAGGGGGCAAGTTAGGCCGATCAAGCGCTAACACTATACTGCACGTTGTGGATTCAAGGTTCCTGTTCTGTGCTTCATAAAAATGCATTTGGTTGAAGCAGGGACATGAGGTGTTATTAGGTAAGCATTGCTAGCAGTCTGCCGCTGCCAAAGGAGTGCCACATACAAAAAGGGGTTTGGTAGAACTCGTGGTAACTTGCTACATTGCTGGCACTTCCAAGTTTGGGAAGAAGGTGCATGTTTATTGTAGGGCGTTATGATGCCTGGGTAGGTACCAGATCTTTGAGGAAGGTGGCTGGCCCGTTCTTAAAAGGGAGGCCAATGATACCCTTATTGTTGCCAACGCGTTAGGCCTCTGATATGTATTGCAATATCCGCATGATTATGGGTTTGTGTAATTTTTGTTACATTTGTGTCATATATTGCTAGCCAACAGATGTAGTAATAGAAGGGACTCACTGCAGGCTCTATCTGCTGTTCTGATGGATGTATCAACAATGTTTGCAAGGAACCAGGTGTTTAATGAAGCAGCCGGATCCTGAGCCCGTGCCTGCAGCTATTATATGATATTAGCCCAGGACTGCCTTGGGAGTCTGTTGTAGTCTAGAGGTCTCTGTTATAGCCTGTTTGGTGATCTGGTTCTGATCTGAGGAAAAGGAGAAATTCTGATGCTAAGTTGGAGTGGAAGCCAAGCTGACTTTTTAGCAAGAGAAAGAGACGTCTGCATGTTCATTGCCAATGATGCAAGCATAAGACTTCATTTTAAGGAGTTAGATGAATGGTGACTGGCATATTGCTTTGGCAATGATTGAAGGGACATCCCTTGAATACGATGGCGGTAGAGGTTTGGATGTGAGAACTGCTTTTTTATTTGATGTAGGCTGTCTGCGGCTACATGGGAGTAGCCATCTATGACTGCAGCTGCTATTTTTTCTAATTCTGCACGTGAGATGGTGTTGGTTATACACAATGAAAGACGTTTTAGCGAGGGAGGTTACACCAGAATCAATATCTCACCCTACTTCATACCTTTGGAGGCTGCTATCCATGTAGCAAGCCCTGCCAGTTCTTAATTCACACATCAGGTTGGGAATTGAGTTTTATTAAGTCGCTTTGTCTGAAATTTAAGGTTGGTCAGTGCCTTTTACCCAAATTTCTGACAAGAAATACCCAAATTCTACGAAGTTTATATAGCTTATAATTAATATTTTACGGCGTATTGACGCACTCTGGATTGTCAACTTGTTGAGAGCTCAAACAAGGAAAGACTTCACTGCAAGGTCACTTGGCACATGACGTGCATCTTCCAGCACTCTGCTGTCAAGACAGGACTTGAAGACACACATGTTTTATAAAATGTTTTATAAACTGTTTTAGTATCAGGCAGACAGCATGCATGGTGGCTACAAACAACACATGAAGGACAAAGTGGTGGCCTGCTTCCTGAATCTGCAAGCTTTCCAGAGGGGTGTACGCAATCCATATGATGTTGCGTTGCAAGGTAGAATGCATGTCACATATTGGAGCAATGCAAGGCAGCATGCATGCGGCAGAAAGGCTAGGAGACACACAATTGGTTTACACGCAACTCAAGATGCGCTCTTCGCACAACAGAACAATAGCATATATTCCATACACATGCTTTGCAGCAACATTTAAAGAACAGTTTCTGGACCTTCAGGCTAATGAGTCTCTTTCTTTGCAGAGCATGCTAGTACTGAATACCATTGGCAGACTGCAGATTCATATAAGGAGCACATGACATGCTACTACTTCCAGCACTGAAACGTGTGCAGCATTTTAAAAGGATTGCATGCATGTTCATGTTGCTGGACCTGGCAGGACGTGCACACTTTTATTGGCTTCACTATCAGGTGCAGACAATCAGAACAGGCAAGATGCTGGCTATTGCGCCTTATGTATCAACCTGTGTGGTGCAAGCATCTGGAATGCACTTAGTCAGTCTGTTTCCGCCTTGTAGGAACGATTTCCGGAAACAAACACACAAAAAGGCAAAAAGTTTTGTACGTAGAAATTTGGGCGGACGGAGCCCTTCTATTACATTACAGGAAGCTGAACATATCTAATTTGCACATGGACTTCAAGACTTGAGATTCAGGTATCAGGCAATTTGGAGAGAGGCACATGGTCAAGATTCTTGCTCTTGTTTAAAAAATCTGTGGCTTATCACAATTGGTTCGCTTTTCCTGAGAGACCGGTTTCTGATGTACGTGCACCATTTGTTTTGCCGGAATATTTGGAGGCAAAATGAGGAAAGACGTCATGAGACAGGAACGTAGTTTGGTTCAGGATTTGAGGACATGCATGGGTTGAAATGTGGAACTGGTTTATACGGCAGGAGTCCAGACAGGAGTGCACATGTTTGCAATTGATGTGAAAACGGGGTTTTCCAAGACGAGAAACACGTTATTTTTTCATGGTATGGGCACCGAAAATTTACGGCACCAGTTCAGCCATTTATCTGATTATGTTTCTGACGGTGATATCAAAAGTTTTTAACGTAAGTCGATCTTTTTGATTGATGTTTTTGTTGGAATCTATAGGTTGGGCAGCCGCCCTGCCAGGCTGGAGGCCTTTGTAATCCGAACTAAACTTGACTAACTTGGGGCTGCTACTTAGCTTCCTGAAGGTTGTTGCGCACGCATTCCGCCTCAGAGACTTCTTTGACAAGCTCTTTTACTAAATGTACTGGTATTTTGTAGTATTAGCCAGTAGCACTAGTAACCAGCATTTGTTGTGAATAATAAGGTAAATTCTGCTTTTGATGTTCAACATGGCGATGATCTGCAGATCCTACGGGTGAATACAGTTAGTAAGCATTTATATGATTTTCCAGGAGGGCACTTCTGCATATTCCAGACATGCCTTTCCAGTACTGTTGCTTGGAGCCGGTCTCAGGCCATGCCTGCAACTCTCCTGAACCCCATTGGTTTCTATTATTTCCTGTGGCGGAAAACTTTAACAGTATCTGACACATCAAAGTGGCTCCTTGTATTTAAATCCTCAAATCGTACTGCCTTGACTTGTAAAATTGGTGGGAGCAATGAACCGTGCAACAAACATTTTGTTACATTCAATTGTCTCATTCTGGCCAGCCTGGTCTTAATACTAGTGTTAAAGGAGGTTTAGTCGTTTACTTTGTTTTGACAGAGCTTCTCTGACAGCCTGCATGTTCTTTTTTATTCTTATTAGAGTCACAATTATGTGTCCAAAACAAAGTATGCTTCCTTTCCTTCTCAGACTCGTGAGAGTGGTTTCACTGCTTGCAGGTCTTAAGAGTCGTGCCTTAACACTAGCAAAAATGACGGACGACAAGCTACTATAACACAGGGACGTAGGGCCATCATTTTTCAAGCAGTGCCAGGGGCCTCCTCTCCTCTGGTAGAAGGCGTATTATAGTCCAAAGCCCATTAGCTGCAAAATGGGATCATTTTGCAGATGTGTGCCATGTTTAGGAAGATACGTCATACTTGGCATACAATCAACGGCAAAGAGACAAATCCCTCTGTCTTCTGTTGTTTGCAAAAATTTCAATTTCAGCGGCATGCCTAGTCAGGTGTGTAGAAAACACATAGGAAACCTACCGCATTGATACGATCCTGAAACGAGCGAACAAGATTCTGGATGCGGTGCAGCTCATCGTCAATAGCAGCCTTCTCAACCTCTGCAGATCCCTGGGTTGCGTTCATGTCATGCAGCATCATGGAGATGTCCTGCGTGCATGGAAAGACCGCCACCAGAGAGCGTGCTTGCTGAAGATCTTTAGAGGCACGGTTGACTGCCGGCTTGCCAGAAGCTGGCAGGAAATATATGTGTGTATTCATGCAATTATAAACATAGAAGTGCAAGGACCTCAGTTGCTGTTGCGTAAAGCAAAGGGCAGCCTGATTCATGAAGCAGAATTCAGTTTGTGACGACATCGTTTTCCCACCTGCTGAATGCCTTCAGCGGCCGGACAGAGCACAGAATGAAGCAAGTCGTGGACGGGGGACTCAATCTGGTCCTTGATGATTGCCACTAGCTCGTTCCTCTCTGGCTGGTGCTCAGGACTCCCGCCCTCTCCCCCGATGCCATCCTCACCCACGTCAACGTCCTGCTGGTGCTGCTGGAAGTCGGTGGTGTAGTTGCCGCGCTCCTCCTGCTCATTATTGTCAAATAAGCGGTATAAAAATTTTGTACTACGTGACAGCATAGGGAAGTCGTTGGTGTTGGAGCCGCTGTGGGGCAGGGGTGCACCAGCGCCAACGTAGATGCCCGCAGTATTATCTGCTGCACTCTAGCTGTCGCTCGCTCATGCTCCTTTGTTAGGCTTTTTAGTTTCATGATGTCCCATGAATAAATCATTTGCACACGCACCTCCTCCTCCATGCCTTCCTGACGCAGGTGGTCGGTATCAGCCATTTCAGTTTATGGGCTGGGACGTCTGAAAGCAATATTACACCTATGTATAATAATAATTAATTAAACAGTAGCAATTGCACGCCCCAGAGACCACCCACACTTTATAGAAATCAAGTGTCGTATAATTTGCGGCGTGGCATACGCAGTTTTCGTAAAGAAGTTTATTGTAATTCCACATGGCGCGGCACCTGTTCCGGGAGAATATAAAACCGGGTCCTAGCTGAGATGACGTCGCTAGCGTTGTTATCATGTTCGGAAAAAGTTATGATTATGTTGGGCAAAAAAATTCGTAAAATTGGCTTTGCAAAAGATTGCTGCAACATTGTCATGCTTCATAAATTGCGTAGACCAAATCTAACTGGCATTGGAGACTCACGGCACTTCGGGCCGATATGTCTCCTTTTCCTTATTTGATGCATGGAGCTTTTTATTTGCTGCCTGCGTATTTTTTTGTTGAAGCCCCCCTTGCGGGCGTGAGCTCCTAGCATTGATGGCCTTCCCACCACACTTCACACAGGCCTCCCCAGGCTCACCCAGGCCACCTCACGGGCTGAAACTTGGTATAGGCTCCTAACCAATCTTTCTACCAGGGCAGATGAATTGGTAAGAAAAGGCTAAACTTGAATTGAATCGACACCCAATCGGGAATGTGAGCTAAAAACGCGAACGCTGAAACTGGGGCGCGCAGCATAATAATGATACCTGTCTGCACTAAATGTATTTTTACAGGTTGCATCTAAGTCTGCTGAACATGTATGCATCACGTCCTTTCCTTGCCTCTGCCTGTAGGATGTATTCTTGCTGTAGCAAACTACTCCCTACTACACGTAAACACGCTTTCTTGGCAGACAGGCATCATTAGTCCTAGTGAAGATGAACATGCCCAGATGCTTTCTTGTATTCAGCCAAAGTCATCAGGTTTGCGAACAGTCTGGCTGAAGGTTCCCCAATGTAGATCTGAATTTCAGGTTTGTGAAGAGCTGAGAAAATGAATCCTTCCTGATTGAACCTGTTTTTGAAGACTTCTTGTCAGCCCGACTTCATTTGCTACATCAAGTCAAACAGAAATGGTCCATGGACTTATCAGGTTCTGCATGCGCTCCAAAATTTCCCTGCATCTCAACAGCTTTTAAATGCCATACGATCTTGTGATCTATCAATCTGAAACAGTTTGAGATCACTTTATGTTAACACATCATTAGGGGCTGGAGAGAACTTGACAAATTGACACCACATGAGACTTAACACTCCAGCAGAATTATGAGGGCTTATCACACACATTTTGGTGTGCCTTTGGGGATTGTTCCAGGCTGGTGGGATGACAGAAAAAGAAATCACTAGTCTGTGTTGCCTCTCTACCTTCGCTTGGATATTTCCAAGGTGGTCATCTAAGGCCCCAAACAGGGGTACTTTAGGAATGTGGCTAAAGTATTTGCGCCGGAACTGGCTAATTTCAAGCTTAGGTGCTATCAGTAGGGCCTGCCTCTGGGTCCTAAGCTTGAAATTAGCCAGTTCTGGCGCACATGTCTAATTGCCCGCAGCGTGAACCCAATTTTCACCACAAAATCTCGGCAACCTACATTAACAAATCACATGGTTTTTGGTGTTATAGAATCCTTATAATAAACAAACATCATTGCAAAAGAAACGGAGTGAAACGCTTAACTAGTTGGGGATGTAGGCCAACATATGCTGTTTTCCCATGCAAAGCCACCTTCTTAGGGTTTTGGTGGTCACTGTGGGCTTTCAGCCCTGCCAATTTGCACACAGAGCGATCCGCATGAATCCAAGCACATCCTCGTGTAACTCATAATGCCAGCTTTAATTTAAAGCAAAAATGATACCAATCGGATAAAGGAGCTGTGGATGGCTGGCTTCCGAATGCAAAAAAGGCACTTATTTGGACATTTCCCCAGTTGACAACTTCTGGAATAATTCCAACAATCTCAGCCGTGCACTTTCTTGCCTTCACCTATCTTGCCATAACTATCTGGTCCAAAGAATGCGTCATAACCGGAATAGAAGGCCTTACGAGCTCAGGAAATGTGACAAATATGACTGGCACACTGTTGAGGATAAGGAGCACATTTTGCTGGACTGTCCGCATGAACATCTTGTCAGCCTTTGCACACAGCACCGCCAGCTTGTCTTCCCACCTCAGTATGAGGAGGATAGCCCAACCTTTTTGAACAAGCCAAAGGTGTATGGCACCGGGTGTGGCCTTTTTTGTGGCTGATGAGTGCCTACTAGCCCTTTTCCTTTGATGTTTACAGCGCCATTTTTTGTTTGGTTACAGGCTTTTTAAAAGCTTCCGATCAGATGCCCCCTGAGGCATATATATAGTGTTGAGAAAGCGATATAACCCTACCTTTCTCAACACTATATTTTTTCTCTTTCTACCTGCCATGCATCGGTGAAATTACGGATTTATTTGTAGCTTGTCTCCCCAAGAACAGTTGAATGTTTAACACACATACTCACACTAGTACAGCACAACCGTTCGTTTTTTGCTTGGTGCAGAATGGCCAAGAAATTAGAGAGATATCCTTGGTTAAAGTAGTTGTCAAGATTTTGTTCACCTGTTCACGGGGAGGACCGCTGCTGGCCGCTGACACCAGTCAGCAGCAGCCAATCAGCCAAACAACCTGGCTGAAGGTCACTCCCTATTGTAACCATTGTAAGGAGTATGTATTATGTACTGATGATGGACAGCCGGTGGGCCTAAAACTTCCATCCCCGTCTCCAAGATGGGTGGAAAGAGCTTCGTGTCAAATCCACAGCAACGTGCTGATACTCAGCAGTCTTCCTTTGGAAGACCCTCAGCCAGGCTGCGTCCTTTGCCATAGTGCTGCCACTTCATCCAAGAAGAACCTCGTTGCAAAAGCTTCGGGAGCGAGATCACAGCCTGCTGCACCTTGCTGCCGCACCCCTCTTGGGTTTATAATCGTGCTGACTGCACTGCTGTTTTCCTATGCCTCTCATACCTATTTTTGAAAATTGAAGCGTAGGTTGCTAAGCCGATTGTCATGGACATAGTGCTGCATAGAAAATCTACCCCCCCCCCCCCTTGTTATATACTAGCAACAGAGGGGCACAGGAACCGTACTAGCTAGGTGGTAAGCATAAGAATCGGTTGGCGCCTTGCATCTGCACTTTGCTTAGCTTGCACAGTGCGTTTACAAACACCTTTGACCTTTGAGTATCTAGTCCCAGGTGCTTGAGCTCCTCCATCGTTATTACTTTATTGTCGTGCCCCTGCAGTAAACAAGAAAGCGTGTGACCTTAGCAGTAAGTCATGCTTGATACGTGGCAGCTTAGACGTGATGCAATTCACAAATTATGCTAGTCATAATCACAGGGCTTTCTCTTCTGACTGATATCCATTTCTTTGCACACAAACACATAAGCATTCTGGTAAGCGCTTTTAATTAAGATTTAAGCAGGGGAAGTTATCAAACAATGTTCACCAATCCATTTCAAAAACAATCACCCTGTGCAGTACATGTCTTCTTCCCTTTTCTTCACACCTGCTGCTGCAGCAGCTGCACGATGCCTTGGATGGCCGAGTTCATCTGATCCAGAGGTAGCTGTGAGCGAAGGAACATGGGGAGGCTCGCATATGCATCTGGCGCTACGATCTCGAGAGGTTGTTGGGACGCTAGGGAGGGATCAGAGACGTGAGGCTGCATGGCTCGTGGAGGTTGCGGAGCAGAGGACGGGACAGGAGGAGGAGGCTGCAAGCATGTCACGTGCTGTGACGGGATTCCTCCGTGTACAGCTGAAGGAGGAGGCTGTAGCATCTGTGGCTGTTGCTGCTGTTGAAGCTGGGCTGGAAGCCTCCTGCTACCGCTGCTCACTGAACCGCCCGAAGAACCATTGCTGTGGTGCGCGTGCCCATACACCCGGTTGAGCAGGGAAGAGGTGCCGGGGGACAGATTGGCTGTTCCAGAGGGAGTGGCTGACGTGTATTTACTGAGTAAAGCTGCGTCTGCGGGCGTGATATGCGTGGAGTGGGTGCTGCTGCTGCTGTGAGTCACCGACACAGGTGGAACAACGCCTGTGCCACCTTGCCTGTTGCCACCTGGTCTGCTTACATCCTGCTCACCCTGTTCTTTGGTGTTGTTGGTACCAGAGGCAGCAAAAGTGGATGGCCATGCAGGAGTGGCGTGCGTCGCAGTGCCTTCTCTGGTTCCTTGGGTGGTTCCTTCAGCCCCAGCTGCTGCATGCATGGCCGCAGACTGGAGCACAGGTGCAAATTGGAAATCCCCATTTGTCGTAGGAGCAGCAGCAGCACCACCACCTCTTCCAGATCGAGCACTCTGGCTTCTCCTCATCAGTGACGTACCTGCACTGCTGCGCACGCTACCCCCTTCGGCCAGTAGTGCAGCCATTTCCCCCCCACCAGAACCACCAGAAGCCGGAGCAGAGAAATCAGCAGACAGACGGAGTGCCATAGCCTGTGCTTCACGCGTGACCTCAGGAAGCATGCGGCTGCCTTCATTATCACTGCCCTCAGCATCTTCACCTCCCCAGGGGTTCGTCTTTCCCTGCTGCCAAAAAAAAGGAGGAGGGGAATTACACGTGCTGTAGTGTATGGCTACTATATAGTGCATATGCGGCAAATACATAATAGCGAGACAGGCAAAGCAAGAAGCGACTTGTATAGAAGGTTTCTTCAACCCATCAGCTTAAAAAGGCTATGGTGTTCATCTGGCGAGACCCACTGATGAACCTGAGTACTTAATACTTTCAACTTTCAACGCTTGTATTGCTAAGGATGACCCCCAAAACTAAATTGAAGCAGGTTTCAAAAGCACACAGAAAGGTACTTCCTCATTCCTCACCCAGGCACACACACTCACAAATTACACACACCTGTCCCATTTGGGCTCGCCGTGGTGTCGGGCTGCGAGCTGCCTGACCTGACGTCACCCACATCGACTCAAGGCTAGCCAGCTTGTCAGCCAGCGGCTGATTACGTGCAGCTGCTATACCCTCACTGGGACTGCGCAAGAGTTGGGGGGGTGGGGGTGTCCGTGGCTGTTGAGGTGGGGGTTGAGGTGGGGGGTAGGGCTGTTGATGTGCACCTGCAGCGTTGGCCACCTTAGCTGCATTTGCTGCAGCTGCCATGGCTGCTATCCTGCTGTTGCTGCTGCCTGCTGCTGCTGCTGCTGCTGCTGCTGCTGAGTTGTTATTGCTATTGCGGTTGGCATTGTTGCTGAAGGCCGCAGTGATGGAGGATGGCACGTCCTTGCTGCGTATAAGCTGCTGGTACCTGTATGAGCATTATTGCAACGTACAATTGCAATGTCTCTGGGTGATGAGGGGCTCCAGTGCCTCCCAGAGGGTGTGGGCAGCAGGCACCCTTACTCCTCATCTTGCTGGGTGGTGGCTAGACTGTCAGCAGAGTTTCTACCCTTCAGGCGTGAAGATGCAACCTTGCTGTCAGGTGAATTGACCGACAGCTTCATTTTAATTTTTCCTTGCACATTGCTTTGCTTTTATTTTTCCTTGCAAATTGCTTACCTAAAGAGAGAGCATTATAAAGATTGGCTTTTATTTTTCCTTGCAATTGCTTACCTATAGAGAGAGCATTATAAAGATTGGCGTCAGAGAGTTCCCAGCTTACAAAGGACAGGTTGGATGCTTCCTACATTGCATGGACACTATCTCGATTTTTGCTCAAGAGCATGCCACGCAATTTGGCTTCCTTTCAGCTGCTAACCACCCTCTGTGCCGTCTCCAGACGGACAGCACACTGCACGTGCTCAGACTTTTAGCACGTAGGTCAGAGGTAGGAGGACTTGGTGTATTAAGTTAAAAGGCAACGAGGTTGACTTGACACCATGATGCCACCATCATCTTGCTCAGATAAGCTTTGCTCAAAGCCTCCAGAACATTTTCTTGTTCTCACATCATCGTTTTTGTGCCCAAACGAGTAGCACCAAGAGAGCAAAAACGTTACGCAAGCTCAAAATATGACACACAGGGTTGTTCAGTTCGAGGTTCGGCCAAAAGTTCAGGTTTGCAAACTTTCACGCTTTTTAGCGAATTTGAAAAGTGCCGTTCGGAGTTTGGTTAAAGTTTGACAAACTTGTAAGAGTTTGTCGAGCTTTACAGCATGCATCTGTCAAAATTGCAAGGGAAAGCAACCCCCCCAGTTCAGTCCCACTCTTTCCTTGCAGTAAAGTAACATGTTCAATGATTTATATACGAAAAACGATCTGATATCTGTATCAGGCCAGGAAGTTTCCTTGGTTGTATGGCCAAACTTGTCACACATCTCTGAACTGCTAAGGATTTGTACATTGCGGCACTTGCATTGCACTTGAAGGTTCTCCTTTTTCTGCTCTACAATGATGAAATGGTCCCATTCTGGCCCTTCCCCCCCCCCTAGAAATATTATAAACACACACAACTAATTGGGAAGATTCGAAGGTGGGGGGAGAAGCCCAAGGGCCCGTTTCCCAAAATTGCACATCAAACCCTTCGAACAGTTCGAGGGTTCTAGAACTTTCACAAACATTATCGGACCCTTGCTTCCCAAAAAACGAACTGAAGAACCCTGATAACACACATGCACGCTACACTGGTTACATAATAGACCGGTCGGTCGTCAAGTGCCTGAATGTTATTTTTTTATACAAGGTCAGAATCCCATGCAATAGATGATGTGTTGCGTCTCAATGCTTATACAGCAGAGCAACAAATATACACTAGGATAGGGAGAGAGCTCCTTCACAAACTTCAAGCCATTGCACACATTTGCAACCACCTTGAGAGGTCCATATTTAATTGCGCATCACAATACAGAAGCAATGCTCATTGAGCATTATTTCTGGCACACAAACACAATTGCATGCAATACGACAGGCACAATAAAAGAAAGTACATGGCACCAGCACTCACAGGCTGCAGGTGTCGTCCTCAACAGGAGGAGAGGGGCCAGACCTGCTGCCCGGCTGTGCTGAAGCTGGTTGCGGTGGGGGCTGCAAAGGAGGAGGGGTTGTGCGGCCAGACCTGGAGGAGCGCAATACTTGATCGGGAAAGGCTCCTGTGATGTGTGAAGCACCACACCGAGGTGACAAATGTGGGGTTGAGAGACTTTTGCTCTTAATGTTGATGCCTGGTTTTGGGCTCATGTGTCGAGTTGAAAAGCAATGCATCACAAAATCACCCTGCCTCTCTCCAAAGACTACACGCGTCCGTATTCTACCCGCAAATTTTCTACTGAAATATCTAAGCTGCAATGCTAGTCCACCTCCTAAAGGTCAAATTCTGCAAGGGCCGTGCTGCTCCCTGAATGGATCTTTTTTTGTTTGTTCAAGTGAGCAGGGAAGGGATTGTTTGTTCACGTCAGCAGGGAAGTGCAGGCAGGCTGCAGCTTCTCCTTACACATATACCCGTGCAGCACGTGTGCTTCGTACTGAGACGGCCAACAAAACCCAGGAGAGCAGCTTATTGGTTAGGCAGACTCAAGATGACACTGTTGCATTCTAAATGTTGTGTGTTGTGCACCTTGTGAGGAGGCTCTGTCAGCCATTGACGCAGCTTGCCCCCCCAGTGCCACTGCCTGCCCGCCCTCGTCATGCGCAGCCTGTGCGTCTGCGGCATACTTTGCCTGCAAGGAAAGGCAGTCAGTGTGTTTGTGAGCGGCTGTGTTTTGGTGTACGTGCAATTGGAGGCAAACACAAACAAAGTTGGCATTGTTTACCCTTATTGAATAAGCGTGCAGCAAGGAAGCACTACAAGCTAGACTACATGAGTGTCATGCTCCGGCACCTGAAACACCAGGTAATCAACTTGAGTCAAAGAAGAGGTTGTGCCTACTGTTGGCCTGTGCATCACCGTGTGTCTTTTGCTCAAGCGGAGCACAATTGACATGGGTAGAAACCACATCCTTCACTCTCACCAAGCCGCGAGCAAAGCAGGGCAGGACACTTGCCCCATCGCTCCCAGTCAACGCACCTGTAGCGCTGCCAAGGATGGCGACATAAAGGCCTCAGGAGTCGACGAATCGCTGCTAGCGAGGGAGTGACGACCTTGAGAGGCCTTGTGCGTGGCAGTGGAGTGGGCGGGGGGAGGAGGCTGTCTGTTTGCTTTCTTGGAGGTACCACCTGAGGCGAGATGTACACCTAAATTTGGCACAAACCATTTCACCTGTCTGTATTTTCAGTGTGGATACGGTATATTTAGCAGGGACGGTCACACACGGATGAGTATATATGGTTCTGGCCAGCCCCATGTACCTAAATCACACCCTGAACAACTATCTCTCCTCACTTTGCACGCAAGCCACTTGGGTGTGCCAAATCAAAGCTTGCAACATCCAGTGAGGCACTTGCAAATGAGTCCCTAATGAGCAGAGCTTTGTGCAAAACTGTGGGGTAACAAAGAAGAGCAAAAACATGACGAGCCGCACCAGCAATTTGCAGGCATGCAGGCAGTACTGTGAGGCATTCATTCACCTTCAGCAGTGTGACTTTCCTTTGCTAGCCTCTCCTCTTGGTTTACTGCGAGCTGGTGCTTGAAGGAGAGCTCTGCTTCTTCAAGGTCGTCTTCCTCCTCGTTTTCAGGAGGCAGCGTGCCCTTGAGCTGTGCAGCAGGTAGGTTTGGAGCATGCCAATTCAAGATGCACGGAAGCTGTTGCCAGGGGTGAAGTCATGCATTTACATACACACCCAACTCGTATATACACACATCTGCCACTAGTACAGTTACCTGCTAGCTCTATATCTAGGAGCAGGCAGAACAGAAGTTAGAGCGTTTCATGGAACAACACACTAAAATGATCTTTGACTACCCTTCTCCTGGGGGGTAACTGCAACCGCAATTTCTAAGTAACTATCTTAAAGTAACTGTGGTGATGCTTTGCTTGTATGTGCTGGCAAGGTTGTTTGCATGTCATAAAAAACACACTCAAACAAGGAAAGAGGCTGTGATGCCTGCCTGGTACATAGATTATACTTACCGGTAAACCAGGGGTTTGCTGGCGAGCAGTGAGGCGTGTGTTCCGGTTTGTGTTGCTGGGGTTATGGCTTGGCATGGAGGGTGCAACCTCATCCTCACTGTCCAGCTCATAGTTGTGATCTGAAGGGAACATAGTGGAGGTTGCAAAGGATGGAGGTTTGAAAAATGAATCAGCTTGCACATTTCCTTCAGTTGTGCTAGCTAGCTACTTAACATTACTCACCCAGTTCATCATGTCGACTCAAAACACACATTTCACCACAGAGATATATATAGGATGGATAGAGAGAGAGAGAGAGAGAGAGAGAGAGAGAGAGAGAGAGAGAGAGAGAGAGAGAGAGAGAGAGAGAGAGAGAGAGAGAGAGAGAGAGAGAGAGAGAGAGAGAGGGAGAAAGAGACAGAGAGAGAGAGAGCACGGGAAATGCTTTGCTATCAACAACACTTTGTAGCTATCCTGTATTTGCTTTAGGGCTGTCACACACATTTAAGTCGCTTAATCACGAGTGTGTCATTTGTGCATGTGAACTTTTGCGTGCCATGCATGGATATACATTTACAATATGCCAGACTATTTGTTTCTAAGAGACCTCATTACCTGTGGGGCTGGGGGAGGGTAGATTCTGTACAAGGCTCAAGGGGTCTTGGGGCTGCTGAAAGGGTCCGGGGGCCTGGTAACCATATTGCCCTAAGTGAGTTTGCAGAAGATGCATGCCCAGGCGGTTGCTCTGATACATCTGGGAGCAGTGGCCTAACAGCTCCTGTGAACATGCCACATAGCGACACGTGGATCGTGTGAAAATTAGACAGCTGATTGAGCGTCTACGAGCCCTGCGCGCAAGCTCACCTCCATTGAGATGGAGTCGATCGTGAAGCGCTCCAGGTGCTGTGACTGCTGAGCCAGCTCAGACACCTCCTCGTCAAGCTCAGAGATAGCATGCTTGAATTCCAGTGCTATCAAAGAAGAAGGAGGGGATAATCTGGGAACCATGCTTGCATTGACCATGTTTCATACAAAAGCGCTAGTGCAAAACAATGCAGGCATATTACCTCCCACGCAGGGCTCACGGTCATTCACTCGCTTCAGAGACGCAACGCCCTGTATAAAAGGTATCCAGGTGTTGATTCGATCAAGCCGTGGCTGAGCTCTGTGGATGATTGACTTGATTGAGTACGTGTGATGTCCATTCCAGTAGACAAGAACACGCCCGTATTGAATGCCACAAGAACCTGGCTTAACACCTCACCTGTTCCACCTCCTTTGTCCAGCTAGACAGGTGACTGCCTAGTGAGGCCACTGTTTTTCCTAGCTTCTTCGGCCTTCTTTCCATTTCTGTAGAGTGTTTGTTGTAAAAAAACAAATTTTACAACTGCAGTCCGTGGAATGTTGACTTCGTTGACTACCAGGAATAGCAATGACCACAATTTAGACAATCTATAGAACGCTCAGCGGCACGGTCTAGGTATTTGGGGACAAGCCATGTCCGTGAACCATTCTGCCAGAGGCCCTGCCAGCAGAGCAGGTGCAGGTGCATCAATGCCTAGATCTTCATCTAAGCCTAAGGGGGACGAGGGGGAGGTGAGTGATGAAGGAGTGGTTCTGTGGAAGTACATTATAAGACAGATGCGGCGTTGTTCATTCCAGTGTTGTTCAACACACTGTGACGAAATGGACGTAATAATTGAATGCAGCAGTGACAAACAAACCAAACTCACACACAAACATGCACACACAAACGCACACACACACACACACACACACACACACACACACACACACATACACACACACACGCACACACACACACACACACACACACACACACACAATGCAACATACATAAGGTTGGCCAGGACCGTATATGTACTCCGTATACGACCGTACATTTTGTGATTTCCCTGCCAAAAATACCGTATATACACCGTATATATATGGTTCTGGCCAACCCTAAACATACACAGCATCACATAAGTACACACACATGCACGCACACACACACACACACACACACACACACCACAGCCTCACGCACACAAGCGTGTCCTTGCACACTTACACAAACTCAAGCTTGACGTTCTGACACGTATAAGCAGCAAAGGGAGAGCTGTTGAAGATGTATCCAGCTAACCAGCAAACATACAAGGAGCAGGGCACGATTAGAATGCGGCTACAGCACTCCAGTCCGTAAACAGTGTAGATACTTGCGTTTACAAACCTGGTAGATACCTTTACCTCCTTTCCAGAGCATTTACAATATTGGTGGCGTGACATCAGGCTACCCGCCTGCTGCACCAAAAGTCAAGATTTACAACGTGGCTCCCCAACCCCCCTCTGGCTCTGCTGTGTCTCCCACTGGAAAGACACGTATGCATGCAGACAGCTCTCAGGTGTGTGAAGACGCGATCACTTTTGAGCTTGCAACAATTCTGGACAATTGTTAAACTCCGCACCTGGCATTGATTGGCTGCTCTATGTACTAGCCAGTGTGTGTTCAAGATACTACTTACACACATTTTTGCAGATCCAGCACCTCCTGAACCCAGTGCAAGGGCCGAGGGATGCTCAAACAAGGCAAGGTATTAAGCCCATGGACCACGCCCGGTCAAACGCACACGCAGTGAAAGAAGCCAGCCAGCTCAATGCTCTTCGCAAAGCTGCTGCAGAGGCAGCCCAGAATTCACGGCCCCCAGGTATGTGTGTATGTGTGTGTGTGTGTGTGTGTGTGTGTGTGTGTGTGTGTATGTGTGTGTACGCCATGTCGCCATGTATTTGAGGGATGCCAGCAAGTCAGTCGCTAGTTCTAATCTATTGCTCTACCTCCATTCTGTCGGTATAACATCCCATTCACAAACCAGCCCTCTGCAGCAAAACAGGTTTGTTCTCTACCAAGGTAATGTTAACCTGAAGTCAGCCCAGCCAAGCCCCACCCAAAAAGGGGGAATTGATGCCCCTTTCCTGAATTGCACATCTGAGGTCACCCAATGGTTTCTATACATAAATGTAACACTTCTGCATAAAAATTAACGAGTTTGGGGTCAAGGGTGAGAGTGGGGGGCTGGATTTGTGCCGTTTCCCTGCAGAAAGGTGGTATGGGTGTAGAAATGCGGGTTTTGGTCCGAATTTCACCAATTCTTTTGTTGCCAGATAGGTTTAGGGTCAAACCATACCCATCAAAGCAAAAAAAAAGGGGTTAAAATTTGCCCCTGAAAAACTTCGTGCGTGGGCCTGCTTGCTGGGCAAAATTGGTGCATTTCTGAAAACCCTGGATTCACGCTTTCTGGCCATCACCTGAGTGTCGGGAGCCCTTCAGTATACTCCCAAGGCGTACCCTGTCAGGTTTTATGGTCTGGAATGCTGGGGCTGGGCCGTGGTGGCAGCGTCAGCTGAGGTGAATCCAAATCCGTGCAATACTCACAGGTCTCAAATATTTGTTTTAATGGGGCCAGCTATGCCAAACACACTCAAAGTCTGTGAAGCCTCACCTGCAGACATAAGCGGTTAAGATTTGTACAATTCGTACCGCTGTTTCAGAGGGTCTCACTGCATAGTTTTATATTCATCGCAGAAATCGGTTTGCCCCGACTTGGGCTGTGCATTTTTTCCATAGCTTCGCCAATTCCCCTGCCAAAAGGGGGGTCCAAAACCGGACCTGGACCCCATACTCCCGGACCTTCACCAAAACGTCCGCAATATTATTGCAAACACCCCTGGTAAGTTGCTGGCACCAGAGGGGAGCTTTTGGAAATCCATTTTCTGGCAGGGATTTCCACCCTGCCCACCTGGGCACCTCCCGCCACAAACTGAGCGTGCAGGGTTGCTTAGATATACCTAGTCAATGGTCCTGGATACTTAAATTTACTTTTCGGCTTTGGGGCAAGAACTCTCACAGGGATGGCTGGCCTGACCTGAAGCAGGATCCCTTGCCACTCATGGCACCTCAACTGCTCAACCATACATGCTGCTGATTTGCAAAATCGTGAAAGTCCTAAGATGACTCCGGCTAGCTGCTTAGGTGCAACCTTGCGTCAATGCATCCAAAGGCTAGCTGTGTCCTACAAATGAGTTTCACACACCATCATTGTCTCGCAGGCTACACGCCAGCTTACAACCGCGTGATTTCAGCACCGTCAAATCGACCTGTGCTGACTTCCAACCCAAGTGCAAACAGCCGCAACTTCATGCAAGAGAATAAGCTGGGTGCCGGGGCCGCTGTGGTCAAGCCTGCTAAGTCCACAAAGGTGTGTGGCAGAGTTTGAATGGTTAATTCCATAGGCAGATTCTACGTGAAAATGCTGGTTGTACCCTCATGTGTTTCACCATATACACGTTTTTTGGTCGTACGAAAGAGGCATTTACCGTACACCGTACACGTTTTTTGGTCGTACGAAAGAGGCAGCTGCAATAAAATTGCCATGCTTTTTTCATTTTCTATTTCTATTACAAAGAGAGTCCAGTCTTCTTGTGAGGTATGCTATTATGCTTTTCCTTTTATGCTACACATGAGAGAGCAACACCAGCCTCATACTTGTGCATGCAGGAGGATGATTCAAAATACTTGCAGAAGCAGGACTATGGCCGTGTGCCAAACTATCTTTTGGAACGCAAGATAGAGCTCGCCGCGCAGGTGGAGGCGGAAGAGAGAGCAAAGGAGGCGGCCCTTATACCTCCAGGTCTGTAGCTGATAGCAGTAATGCTTTTGTTCAAAGAAGCGAACAGTAAAAAGTGATCTTGGCATTTGGCCTTACTGTATTGACTCTATAATAGCGTTTTAGTGTTCTTTGAAAGCAACGAAGACTCCTTCTCAGTAGCACAGGAAGAGGTACAGCCCCAGTGCTCTGTCTACATGCCAGCACTGTTACTGCAACAGTTGCAACATCCCCTTGCTGATGGATAAGCAAAAAGTGTCCCTTTCTCTGGAATGTGTTAGGTATGCGCCTGCTGCCGGAGGCGGAGCGTATAGAAACCTTGGGCATCCTGGCAAGGAACAAGCAAGAGGTGGAAAGGGCGCTGCAGGTTAGTAGAATGCGTTTTGTTTTGTCAACCACGTGTCTTCTCAAATGGCAGAGGATGAAGGCAGGGGAGCAAAGCACTTGTTCAACTCACTTTTAGTTAACCTGTTAGTCAGTTCGTTTTTTCAGGAGCAAGTTTGACAAAGTTCGTGAATTGGTCTAGAACAACCCTCGAACTGTTCGAGCAGTTTAATGTGATATTTTGAAAATGGAGGATTTTGCTGGTATCCGTGTTCAAGCTCGTCCAAAACATGCTTTTATGTCTTGAATATGCATTATAATTATTAATTGATCCGTGCACGAAAAAACAGGATGCTTGACGGCCATCTAATGCTTTTCTCTGCATTTAAGGCTGCAATTTTGGACCTAAAAGTTCGAAACAAGGGCCTAAAGTTCGATGATCTTTTAATTGCTTGCAAACGGCATTATTAGGGTTCGTTAATATGTGTGAAAGTTTGCAAACCCAAACTTTCGACAGAACCACGAACTGAACAACCCTGCTATTGGTACTGGATCAGCAACCGGGTCCACAAGGTACTTTTGTTGGGCAGAGTTCAGTTTATGGACCCAACATACTTGGCCAACAAAACAAACATGTTTGGCAAGACATTTTTCTTGCCCTCGTGCACACGCTGTTTTTCTGGTGTTGGAAGGCGTCTGTGATTTGACAGCTAAAGCAGAGGCATGCGTAAGAACCACAGACACCCACCCGACCTCGTGTATATGGTTTGCTGTTTGAAGCGCTTTCAAAAAGTAAAATCTTTCTTACATCAACCTGCCCAAATCATCTTTTGCAGCTGCCGTGCGTACATGTATGCACCACCCCACATTTTATGCACAAAAAACACCCCCCCCCCTATAAATAGCTTGCAAGTAAAATGCAGCAACCACTCCCTCTCAAAGGGGCTTTTGAAGCCCTGGGGGCCTGTGTGTGACCACCTTCACTTTCCAAAATATCAAAGGAGGAAGTGGAAGCTTCAAGGATAAAAATAACTCAAGTTCAGGGCTGCACAAATTATGTTGATAGCAACCTGAGTCTGCCAATAACTTGCATGTCGCGTTCCTCTATTCTACATCAAGCCCCACTGCATGTCTGCCACCCTTTCCCTCTCCATGGCTGCTCCACCCTCTGTTTAGTCACTGCCCCTGTCATTCCCGCTGTTGTTGCTGTCGCTGCTGCTGCTACTGCTGCTGCATGCCTTGCTTGTGCTGGGGTGCTTGGATGCGAGCTGCTCAGGTGCTTGAACTGGTCTCGCATTGTCTGCAGCAGCTGCTCCTCTGTCATCCTTTCAGCCTGGGGGGGGGGAGGGACAGGCGGAGCGGGGGGGGCTCCCTGACCTGAATGAAGTCTCTGACCTGAAGTGATCACTTTGCTGCTTAAAACAAATACTTCTATCCTGTATACTACCGTTTCTGAACCACCCACCCGAGAAATAAATAAATAATAAACAACAGTTTTAGAGTGTTTCACCACCGCCACCCCCACAAAACATTATGGAGGGATGATGTTTTTACAGTATCTCAAACTCTGTGCTGTTTTAAGACGGGAGCAGAGAGGGAGCAGAGCATGCAGGCATTTCAGAATGCAAGTACTCCCAAGTTATGAAAGTGTTTGACCTTACAAAGGCCAGTAATTGCAAGTTACTGTAGCTCGTGCTAATAAGTTGGGCAATAATAACTCAGTATTGCGATGTCGCTGCGTCACCAATCACAGAAATACCTAAGTGTGTGTTCGATTTTGGGAGGAAAACTTTGAAAAGCTCGTGTGAGGTTGTTCTCTCTGTGAGGGTTTCACGGAGAACTCACTAGTGCGAGGTGTCTGATCTATTTGCAAGCCGCTGGTTGTGAGCCCGCAGGGCGTCACCAGAAAGCAAACTGGACTACGCCAGTTATTTATTCCAGAATTATGTCTGCAATGTCGCTGCAACAAAACATACAGTGTGCGGGTACACTTCACAGTTCACGCATTGCGAAGTGCCCTGAATGACATTCTATCAAACTAGTTTGCTACGCGCAATTTGTTACGTGCATATTTTACAAATTTACATGTCACATACTCCTAGGGTTGGCCAGTACAATTATTTATACACCATATACGACCGTACATTTGGTGACTTCCCTGTCAAAAACACCATACAGGTGTACACGGTACCAGAGATGGTTCATACGGCGTATTCATATGATGCCATATCGTATTAAAACGTATCGTATCTAACCAAATTGATTACATCGGACTGTATTACACAATAGCATTTTTTACCATTTTAGGGCAAATTTTGGCCTGTTCAGGCAATTTCCGCCCAAAAAACGGCCTTTCAGCAAGCTCCAATGCTCTTAGATGATATATTTACAACATACAAGATATTGGAAAAGAGTTGGAAACGTTTTGGTTGATTTTGGGGCGAGTCAGGTTTATCCAAATCAAAATGGGCACTCCCAAAATTGCTAAAAAATATGATTGTATTATACGCGTAAGCGTATTTAACGCGTATTTTACTGTATTGAACGTCCCAAATGGCCGTATGAAACATCCGTGCACGGGGTACATATGTGGTTCCGACTAACCCTACAAATTGCTTGTCACATTATTTCAAGTCGACTGTGTTGGCTGTTGGCTGCTATGCTACATGATTAAGCCAAATGAAAGAGAATGTTACATTGCACTTTTGGAGATCAAAAAATGTCTCTTACGCAAACTGGGCTTGCTCAGCAACATTTGCTCCTCCAAGTAACAGCTGCTTACCAACCGTAATAGTTTTTATTTTTTGCCTCCATCGTTTTTGGGTGCTTTCTTGTACGACGCAATAAACAGGCAATGCCTTTATTTCAGATACAAACCGTTATAACTTTGGTTTCACATACCCCCCACCATTTGGCCTGCAGGGATTGCCTTTGAGAATAGAAACCCCCAGTGCCATCAGGCGCAAAGAAGACCTGGAGCGTCGATTGTCTGAAATAGAGGATGCCACCAAAATTTTCCAGAGACCAAAGGTCCTCGTCCACCTGTAGCATGCCGTCTTTGTAGCTACTTTGAGATCTTATGGTGCAGCGATTAAGCTGCATTCCGAGCTTCCTGATCTGACAACGCATGCCCCCCCTTAAAGCGATCAGGAAAGCATCTTCCTCTGTCTGAAGCTGTGAAGTGGTAGGAGCACAAGAGGCAAGTGTCTCTACCAGCCATCGCACAAAAGACCTGAATCTTTCACTCCTTTGCGGCCCACAGGGACCAGATAGAAAATTTACGCGGTTTTCGTTATGTATATTTTACACATGCAAACGGTGTAGTATGTGAGCCAACAATCAGGATTGTTTTATTATTTTATAATCCATAATGAAAGGAAGTAATGAAATACGCGAAGACAACAAGCATAGCCCTGGGGACAACACGCAGGAAGAGGGGAAACCAGCGAGGATATACGCAGATGGCATCTTTGATGTCTTCCACTGTGAGTATGTTTCTTCTGATCTTGCCAGTTGTGGAGTGCCCTTTTACTGACTTGTGCGGAAATCACGCAGTTGGTCACGCAAGAGCGTTGGAGCAGGCCAAAAAAAGGTAAGGTTTACCTATATGCTAGCTTAGCATGTGAAAGGGTTTTACTTTGTGCGTGGTGTGTGTGTGTGTGCGCATGTGCGTGTATGTACTTGCGTATGTGTGTGTTGTGTGTGCTTGCGCGTGTGTGTGTGTGTGTGTGTGTGTGTGTGTGTGTGTGTGTGTGTGTGTGTGTGTGTGTGTGTGTGTGTGTGGGTGAGTGGGTGGGTGTGTGTG
>Ga0307968_1000343_pt1:0-20000 | contig 31581 bp, 36 predicted proteins | sample OrgLakmetagen650_FD_201834 | JGI IMG/M metagenome (GOLD analysis project Ga0307968, IMG submission 201834) | Saline water microbial communities from Organic Lake, Antarctica - #650 | ecosystem: Environmental > Aquatic > Non-marine Saline and Alkaline > Saline | place: Antarctica: Organic...
CACACACACACACACACACACACACACACACACACACACACACACACACACACACAAACACACACACACACACACACGTAAAACCATACACACACACGTAAAACCACACACACACACACACACACACAAACACACACACACACACACACACGTAAAACCATACACACACACGTAAAACCACACACACACACACACACACACACACACACACACACACACACACATACACACACATACACACACGCGCAAACACACACATCAACGTGATCCACACAGCATCTAAGGTCTCCTTTTTTGCCGAACAAAATTATGCCTCACAGAATAAAAAGGAGAAAGAAGAAGTATACGCAGGTATTTTCGTCCCGTCAAGTTGAGAGGTCACAAGAAAGGTAGGTACCCCTCACTGTCACCCAAACGTTTACTGATTGACCGACAACTCATTGCTGGCAACCATTTGCTGTGATGAACACAAGGACTAGGAATACGCAGTTCATCTCCTCCCTCTAGGAAGAGTCACTGTCCTGGGTCATTGTCCCATACTCATTCAGCAAGGGGGTTCATGTAGGAGGCATACGGATATTTTGAGTGCGTGCCAGCGCTATTGCTTTGACCACCAGCTGGCATGTGCTGCTGTTGGCTACGTGGGGGTTGAGAAGCAGAAGATGCTTTGGGAAGGGACGAAGGTTGCCGGCTGCTGTGTGTGACCTGAGCAGGATGGTAAATAGAGCGGTGTCTAGTTGTTATAAATGCTATGATAATTGAAGGGTCTTTTTCATTGTTGATGTGAGGGTTTTGTAAGTCCTTCATTATTAATGTTGGGTGTTGTAAGTCCTTCATTCTTAATGTGGGGTGTTGTCAGTCCTTGTACAGGTTTTCAAAGCTAGTTGGAGAGAGCAGAGCACGTCGGAGAGAGCAGTGCAGGGAAGGCGAATGAGCGTGGTTGGGAGGTGTACTTTGCTGATAGCATTCTTGTTCCCAATTACATCTTCTTTATAAAGAAGTGACTACAGTCTGTATCGTGAACTTGTTAAAACTTTGGGTGCACACAGCGTGAATAAGGCATTGTTAGAATGACTGACTAAAAAACATAAGGAGTTATTCCATGTTTTGCCCAGGAAACCTATGACTGACCCACGAAACCCTCTGCTTTCAAATGCTAAGGAAGGCTCAAGCACTGAAACACACGCCCACACTAAATCCACCTGTGAGTACGAATTCGGAGAAGACTCCCACGGCCATGGATGCTGCTGAATTTTGCTGGCCTGCCTGGAGGAGGGTTGTGGTGCATAGAGGGAGCCTTGGGGAGTGCGTGGATGGAACGAGTGAGGAGCTCCTGGAGCTGCTACCCTGGATGGGATTCCTCCTTGGTAGGTGCGCATGCGTTTGCTTTCAGGGTGATCCTCAAAGTCCCCTCCGTTATTGGTGGCATAGGACGGGCTTGATGCTGGGAATCGGGATGGATCAGTTTGTCCATTTGGGGCAGATTGGGTAGGCTGGGCGGCAGAACCGCGTAGCCAAGGGTATGCAGGCCCTCCTGAGTTACTGCGGCTTGGCTGCGGTGCAGAGAATACAGAGAAGTTAAGGATTTGATGGGACCGATGGGAAATGCAGGGCAAACACACCTCAGGAGGTCTGCATGAAGTATGGAATACAATGGTAGCTGCCTGCTCATAATTGCTCATGTTATAAACCTGCTAGTTGGAGCACCAGTACGTTATACAAGATGAAGCAGCGGGCGCCTCGGCACCTTGGATATTGCCAAATCAACATGTGAGACTTCCACTAATGATTACTGCTTTCGTTATGTACTTACCACTTGAGATGAAGGAGAGGGGGGCTGTGATGACTTCATTTGTTGAGGGAATTGCGAGGCATGTGTGTTGCGGGAGGTATGTGGGGATGAGGGACCGATAGCGCTAACAGGCCTGCAAACAAATTTTGTGTAAATACACGTGTAAATGATTGAAATGGTCTTGGTGGAACAGTGGAAGAGGGGAAGAGGGTGATTTGTCAGTAATAGTCGCAAGCATGCAGACAGATCGTTGCTCCTGTGCAAAATAAAATTACTTGTACACGATCAGGCATCAAGCATGAGACAGGCAACATGGTGTGTGAGAACATGTCCCAGAAGCTTCCATCTTTGCTTGTATAAGGCATACTGGAAGCCTATCAATCCTCCAAGGGAGCTCAGCTTAAAGCAAAGAACAACTTCTCTGATGACCCAGCCAAGGTCACCCTCCCTCACTCTTCCATTGCCTTCTGACCCATGTGTCCTACATCCCTCAAAACGCACCCTTAACGTACACGAGTAGCTCATCTCAGCACCAACACCAATACCTGGCATAGCAGAAATAATAATGTTGGTGGGGCTCTGGCTCGTGTGATCACTGGTTGAGAGCCTTTCCTTAATGCACGCTGATGTTAATAGCGTAGACTTCTACTTTTACTTGAACACCTACAAGCATAATTTCACCCACGTACCTGTTCCTGGAAGGGGACATGCTGGAGGCTTTTGCCATTGCAGCCTCTGAGGGAGAAATCAATGAAGAAGCCGACCACTCAGATCCAGGCGGCATGCCCTGCAGGATGGTGTTTCAAATCGTTCCCTTTATTCTTAAATGTGGGGGTTTCATCAATTGGTGCCTTAAGGAATGGAAGGTATGCCCTGCAATTTAAAACCCTGTTGCCTTGTCCTTTTGCATATCATGCTGCGCCATTATACCCACATGATCATGCTGCGCCATTATACCCACATGATCATGCTGCGCCATTATACCCACATGATCAAACTCGCTTCTTGGAAGGCTAGGTGTGTCACTGTAAGAACTAGAGATGTCCTCGTTGACCACTAATGGCTTGCCTTTTGCTTGTCCCCTGTAGGCAGGCGTATTGCATATGGTTGTTAGAAGACTTTGCGCCCCTGTTAGCACGCCATTGCCCTATCAAGCATTAATTAATATGGTCAGTTTAGAGACGGCCCAGACCACTCAAACATTGACACTCTTACGTCAACACTCATACATCAACACTCAACATCATCTCATCATACATCAGTACTCATTCATACATCAGTACTCATTCATACATCAGTACTCATACATCATGACTCATACATTAGTACTCTTGCATCACATCCCCTCCCTCTGTTGTTCAGCAGCTTCTGCAATAGTGTTCGCCCCAACCCATCTACAGCGTCTTCAATGAGGAGGGTTTCCTCATTTTTGGAATCCTGACCATCAACACTTGTTTACATTCCAGTCAAGCAAAATATTAATCCTGTACCGTCTATGCTGCGGAATGTTAACGCTTAATCTCTATGTCTTTACCCTTAACAAATTAAAAACACCACGATACCCTGCTTGCTGCACAACTGCCAGAAAATGAATTTCGCCGCCTACACATTGAATGCACCATTGAAGCAGCCACCTGCCTTGCTTGCTGCATCCCTGGCTTGCCTACGTCTGTTTTGCCCACATCTTGAGGCAGAGTCGGACGCTGCCCATACCACCCTCTGCTGCCACGTGCCGCATTGCCTCCATGCATGTATTGCAACTTCCTGTCAGCATTGGTCACAGCCGACCCCCGTGTTCCATCCCCATAGGCCGACGGCCTTGTGCCTTCCCTGCCCTGCTCGACCCAGCTGTCAGAGGGCGTAAGGTCGTGCATTCCTTTGCCAAAGCGCGTGTCTTGGTGACGCTGCAAGTACCTGGAGAAACAGTGGGCGAGTTATGTGCATCTGACCAGCTGCGTCTGACGAGCTGTCAGAGGGTGTAAAGTTGTGTGTTCCTTTGCCAAAGGGCTTTTTTGGCGATGGTACCAAAGAGTAGGCAAATCACGTGCATGGCTTGCCACCGTGAGCGTTTTAATGGGAAGTGTATGCACTGTGTAGGAAGGTGATTAATCGTTGCTAAACCTTAATCTTAGTGCATGTTAACGCGCTTTCGAAATACAAAGCCCCTGAGTTAAACAGTTCATTTAGCTGCTGAGCCAACTTTCCACAGACTCTTTGTTGTGTGTTGGGTAGACCAGCATAGTACTGATATAGCTTTTGATATACGCTTGTATGGCTAAATGGAGTTTATAATAATCCTAGTGTAGTGCTATTTGCTTGGCTCACCTCAGATCTCTGCGCCGTTTACTTGCCAGGCAGCACAACAACAATGTCAGCAGTAGTGCAGCTCCAACGACGACCACTACCACGGCCACTATGATGGTTTCTTCTTCAGAAAGGGATCCTGCAGTATTCAAAGCAGGAAAGAGATGGAGGCCGCACAAAACAGGGGACACTTTTTTTGCAAGGCACTTAGTCCATAATTGGGCAGGGCACTTGGTATTTTGCAGCTGCGAAGGGCAATGCACTTAGTATCGTGATGCTTCCTCAAATCTTGCAAGCATTTTTTGGAAATGTTGGCAAAGGTGAGAGTCTCCCACCGGATCTTGCAGTCAAAACAGATCCTTAACTTCACTGAACAGCTGCGCTCAGAGTCTTTTAAAATCCCCAGCAGTTTCTGATGCTCATGTGCTACAGGCAAATAAATCTAGAGCTACTAACATTGTTGATCACTCGTGCATAGAAAATACAAAACATCTGGCTAGTATACTTGCTGCATATTGCCATCCGTTTCTGTACCTTCAGCAGCTGTACTCCCGCTTTGCTCCACAACTGAGCTTGGAGGTTCAGGGAATGAGGGCTGGGGTGGGGGCGCTGTGCGTAATAGCAAGGGAGATTTAAGACATTTCGTAAAGCAAATCACGTTAAGGGCAGTAACACGTATACCTGCACAATGTAAACTGCTTTCAGAAAGATTTTAAACCCTGGAAACAGTGGAAATTAATGCTGGAGCATTGTTTCTGAACACGTGCAGCGTACGCAGCAGACACTTCAGCTGCAGATACTCACGGTGTTGCTTTGGTGATTCAACTGGGGGAGAAGTTGAGGGTGGAGGAGCTGGATGGAGGGGTTGATGAGGAGGTGGAGGGGGGGGTACAGGGGGTGGAGGGGGTAAAGGGGAGGGAGGGGGTGTAGGGGAAAGGGGGGGGGGAGGAGGCGGGCTGGGTGGCTGGACTATGATAGCCTCAACTGGTTCAGGTGCAGGGATGCCATCCACATACACCTGGATAGTGTAGGTGCCTAAACTGCTAATCCTGTGATGGGTGAAGAAGCAAATTGTATTATACTGAGGTTAAAAGCCTGTCTAGGGCTGTATTGAGCTGCACGGATCATTTCTGGGTAAAGATTCATCGGATATAATGATGTTATATCCCTGATACCAAGCTGTGCAACTATTCAACCTTCCTTTTTATGCTTTACTGATTAACTACTCACATAGTTGTCCCACGACCAACAAATGCACTTCTGCTTCTCGCTTCCTACCATTGGCGAAATGCAAACTCCCTACCTGACAGTTATACTGGCTGCTGCAGCGGTTGAGCTTGTGACTACTGCATTCCAGCTGACGTTGGACGGAGACACTGTGATATTTGTGACCCGATTGCTGAAAGCGGCATCCGTGACGATGTTGTTGTACTTGTCACGTGCATACAGCAGGAGTTCTTGGCCTGTGTCAACAATCCGCTCGTACCGGGTGGCTGCAAGCAAGTGGCAGGGGGCTTTTTGTAATTGTCTGTTGACAGACAGTGACAGACAGTAAAAAGTTGCACCGAGTCGCTTGTACTGGGTGGCTGCAAGCAAGTCGCATTGCATTTTTGTAACTGGGAACTTGTAACTGCCTTAAATAGACAGCAAAGCGTTGCACTGAGCCGCTCGTACTGGGTGGCTACAAGCAAGTTGCATTGCATTTTGTAACTGGGAATTTGTAACCGCCTTGAATAGACAGCAAAGAGTTGCACTGAGCCGCTCGTACTGGGTGGCTGCAAGCAAGTTGCATTGCATTTTTGTAAATGGGAATTTGTAACCGCCTTGAATAGACAGCAAAGAGTTGCACTGAGCCGCTCGTACTGGGTGGCTACAAGCAAGTGGCATTTAAAATCTTGTAACTGCCTGATAGCGAACAGCAAAGGGTTGCACCAAGCCGCTTTAGCCAATGGTGATATTGAGTTACATTGCAAAGGCAGGAATCCATGCACTGTTGATGCTGAGAGCCTGTGGTGTTCATGGCAGCAACAAGGCGTTGCTGGCCAGGGCATGCCTCTATAACAAGTGCCCTGAAGCGAAGAAACACTTTCATCTGCTTGCGACACCCACGTGTTATGATCGTGTTTTCAACGACGACATCTCCTGGCTGGACTGTGAGCTTGGACAGGGTGGCCAGCAGCCGCCGGCCTGTGCTCTGGAAAGAAGATCCGACCTACAATGGAGTGTGAAGAACGGCATTGCCTAAGATACGTGCCCATATGCTTGTTAAATTCTAATTTTCAAAATGCCTGTTATGATCAAATCACTATGCTGGGAAAAAGGTGGCAGGTCAGCTGCTCTTCCAGGCATAAGAGGTTTTGATCTTTGTCCGTCACACCCCAATCATTGGAAGCAACAAATCATGTGACGAGCGGTTAGTTAATTTAGCCTGCGCTTTAGGTTTTCATGCATTTAGGTACTTCTTAGCCTTCTTTCTGTAAAGTTTTCTGGGCTATCATACCTTAAAACAACATGTTGCGTATTTGCCAAATAACAAATAAGCAATAGCCTGCCGGTTACCTCTTCATTGCCAAAGCGCATGACTAGGTCATACCGTCCAGCAAGTGTTAAATTGAACGGTAGCCTGTGTGCAAAAGTGCAAGTTTTTTATGTTAGTACTGAAGCTGGATTATTGGTCATACTGAAATTGCATCAGATGACCACATAAGATGTAGTTCATTTGATAGATGTAGTTCATTTGAAATCGCATAAGATGTAGATCACGTAAGATGTAGTTTGAAATCACATAAGATGTAGTGCATTTGATAGATGTAGTTCATTTGAATTGCATCACATGACCACATAAGATGTAGTTCATTTGATTGTTACTGCTTAACAACTTAGCCACGGCACTGAAAGCACGGGTTTCAAGTTCGTAAAGGTTAAATAAGGCATTCCAGCTTGCCGATAAGCATGCAAAAACAAGCGCAATCTCATCTCCAGACTCCTTTTCTGAATCAATCAATTGCAAATGTCTACTTGCCTCATCGGCTTGAACCTTGCAAACTTACCATGCCGCAATTCATTATATGCGCAGGAATGTTTTTACCAATCCCAAGATCCAGTATAGCCTTCAGCTTTTAAAGCAATCACACTCCCACCAGCATCTGAATTCAAGCTGGTACCTGTAATCCAGTTCTCCTAGGCTGCAAGCCTGGCCCGCGGGATGGAGGTACAAGGGATCAAAGTCTGTGTCATCCTCATGTCTGATCAAAGCCACGAGGTTGCTTGGAGAGGCATCAGCAACGGTGTTGTTGAACTCGTCACGGAGCTGCACATTGATGGCACCAGAGCTCCCTGGTCAGGGCAAAAACAATGACGTATATATTTGACGACAGCAATTGGCAACATTCCGTACATTGCGTATAAAAAAAGACTCCTCATGTTGATCTGGCACTGCTCTGTGAAAGCTTGAAAGACCTTTGAAAATGAAATGTGGCCGTGCGATGACAGCTTGTAATGATCAGAATCAAGATTCCGTTCACGTATCACCAAATGCAATTTTGTCACGCACAAAAAAACAGGAACCAGCGTCATCACCCCAAAAAGTATTACCTGCTTTTACGCCTTCAGGCATGGTCACCACCGAGTTTTGTGGGGCTACTGCAGCTGCTTTCACTCCTACCACGCCTTTGTACAGAACTTCACGCTGGGGGTTCATTACAGCCAAGTCATATGTGCCTGTAGAGAATATGGGAGAGAAAGAAAGGAAGTGGTAACAATAACCTGTTTATGGATAAGAGAGAGCGGTCGTGCTCAGTAGAAAATACAGCTGGTTAAGAGAGACACGTATGACGTTATGATCATACTTTTGGGGCCAAGCCTGGGATGCCAATACCCATACATATAAACTGGTAAATCTGCAAGGTAATGCTTGTCACTTTAAAATACACACTCACACAGACCAAAACTGGAAGTGTTGATCAATAGGCTGACCTGTCAAATATGTTAAGGTTTGGGCTGGTTCGGGTTAGGATTAATCACCGTTAAATCTCCGTCACTGCAAAGTAAACGTCACTGCAAAGTAATGGACTCAGTACGTTGACAAATAAGACTGGCACATCCAAGCTTATTGAACGAGACAAACATAAACTCTCAACTTTCAATCAACCGACTGCCAGTTGCAGGATTTGTTGCTGCCAATGATTGGGCGTGACAGACCACAAACAATGCGCTAAAGGTTTGTACACATGCCCTACGAAAAATGCGCCACAACACACAAATAACATACAAATGCGCCACAAAAATTGTGCACAGGTTTGCACAGCGTGTAATAACAAGTGCAGCATGTGGAAACAGTACAGCAAGTAGAAACGAGTAAAGCGTGTAGTAACAAGTAGAGCATGCAGAAATAAGTGCAGCGTGTAGCAAAAAGTAAAGCGTGTAGAAACAAGTACAGCGTGCTGAAACAAGTGCAGCGTGTGGAAACAGTACAGCAAGTAGAAATGAGTAAAGCGTGCTGAAATAAGTGCAGCGTGTAGCAAAAAGTAAAGCGTGTAGAAACAAGTACAGCGTGCAGAAACAGGTACAGTATGTAGAAACAGTACAGCAAGTAGAAACAAGTAAAGCGTGTATAGGCAGGCCACAGCTTATGGAGCCATCTCACTCACCTGCAGTATGCATGGCTGTGTACAGGAATACAGTGCTTCCACTGCTGTCCTTAGTGATGTTCACAGCAGCGGCTGCTTCCACAAAATCTACGAGGGAGGGCAAGGTCCATGCAACCTAGTTTTATCACGTTGGAATCAAGGTTGAAAGCCTATTTCCTTTTTAAAACTTTGTTGTTATCTGATCATTACGGATGATTCTTTGCCTACTCTTGGCAAAGCCTGGCAAGCTTGGTGTATGCAACACTGTCGCCTTTTCTCTCTTAAACTTTGCCTTTCCAAACTTTTTCTGTGACTGCGATTGGGCATCCTTACGGTTGTCCTCCTTTGAAAAGCAAGTTGTGTCGCTCTCATAATACTGCACACCTGAGTTCAGGATAAAGCCTGGGCTGGTGTCTTGGTGCCGGTTGCCATAATTATCATAGGCTGAGCAAATTATGTTATACTGGCGTCCTGCAACCACTGCTTGGTCTTTGCAAGATATTCCACTTGTTTCAGGTCCTCCTGAAGATGGAAGCATTTGTAAAGTCAATATTATCCAAGCTGTGCATACCTACCTAAACAAAACTTATAATAAATTTGATACAGAATCCAGGACCTCCAAAATAAAGGCACACAAACAAGCAAACAAGTAATTGTGCACACACATACACACACATATACACACATGTATCTCACCACAAATACCACTCTCGCTGTACTGGCAGTCAGCTTCGACAGTATTGCCACTGAGCTCCCCAGTAGAGGTGCCAGCTCCATACCCTGTGACCACGCTGCGGAATGCACCCACTTCTGGATTGTGCACCTGAGGTATGAGCAAGAAAAAAGGAGACCCTTTATTTACTCCAAAAGAAAAAGAAGCCAAAACGGTATCAAGTATCAAGTGTTGTAAGCCTCTAGCATTGCGATGTTTAAGTGATCAACGAGCTGGATGGTGGTTAAACACAGTGGTATCTATCAGTATGCTTACCACTTCAAAAGTGTTGTTGGGCTGCACCATGATGGGAGCTCCATCATAAGTGACCTCCAGAGTATAAGTGCCAGACTTCTCTAAGCCTGAGATCTCCACCTCATAAGTGCCGTTGACGATTAGAGCCTACAGACATTGCAGGGAATGAATGGCCGACTTCAATTTCTTGCGTGTTCAGTAAGCCAAAGCACGTGGGTTGCTTTCAATGAATCCCCTGCTGCATTTTGGATCATGGTCTGAAACTGAAAGATCTGAACTCCTAAATGTGAGCGATTGTCAAGAAGCACAGTATCTTGCCTCATTTTTTGTAAGCTAGCTACCACTTGATCCATGGTTTTATAAGAGCTTCTGCCTTCGGGAGAAACCCTGACCCTCAGCAGATCTGCAAATCAGCAGTCAGAGAAGGAGAGAAATCCCTGCCTTAGATTTAATTGGATATATTTTTAGGAAGTCCAGCATTGCTCAAAATCATAAACAGAGGCGCTAGAGACTAAGCTGACTGAGACGATGATTTTCACAATACACTTTGATCGACTTGGACAGCATGTTAGACATAGGTTGCCAGTCTGCTAGTCAACACCTTGCTACTTGGGCATATTGCTTTTATGAATTTTGCACATAACTGGCCCCCTACCTTCCTTTACGGCTGCAAAATTTCCAAACTTGTCAAGAAGCTCTACTTGCATGCTGCTATCCACTCCAGCTACCACTGCAATGTAGAGTGATATGAGCAAGCTCGTTGTTGAATAACAAGGGCATACATGCAGGGTTCAAAAGGATGGAATCATATTTAACCTACGTAATTGCTTACATTATTAACATGATTGACATTATCGAAAAAGCTATCCAGGTAAGCTATGTACAGCGTTTCTGCAGGGCTAAGCGTCAAGCTTCCTATGCTTTCACACCCCATCTTTAACATTAGTTTGTCAGTTTAAATAATTCATACACAAGTAAGTGAAGTATGCAGTTGCTTTTGATCTATCACCTGTGCGTAAAACACGAGGCACTGATTGCATACCACCTGCATGACGTCTAGTTTTAATTTCCACTCTAGGTGCTACAATATAAATGCAGTGCAATCCACACCTGGCTTGAGCACATTCCAAGCAGTGCAATTAGCAGCGTTGGGAGCAGCTGCCTCAACTTCAAAATCCAGACTCGCAATTGTAGTGTTGTCCTGTACGCAATGTAATAGAATGAACTAATGCTAGAGATGGCACCACAATGACTGGCAGGCATTTCTGAGCATTGCTCATTTTGCCATGTTCTAGGTCCCAAAAATGCATTACAAAACATATCAAAACAGGTAGCAAGCTGGCAAGTAGAAACACAGATCTAAGGCACTAGTCACATCAACGTTACACACTCACTTGTGTGAACACGGCTTGGTAGGAGCCCGCTAGGGATACACCAGAGGCATTGATTGACATGTACCCCCGCAAGGAGCTGCTCAAAGTGAGGTTGAGCTGTGGAATGATTTCTGGAAGACCCCTGCTGTGGCCCATGTATGTGGTGCTGATCTGTGTGACGTGGGTATGCAGTACAGATTGTCATCATTTAACAAACCTTATTGGATTTGGTCCACAGCCAACTCCAGGCCGGTGGGATTGTGAGCAACCAAGAGTGTGTCGATGCTTGTAAGAGCTGTGTGTTTCAATGTATTGCAAAGCATGCCAGGCTCTGTGGAGGATCAGGCACCAGGTTTTTGAAGTATGCCTTTGCCTGCATTCATCTTATGCTGGCATTTTAAATGGAGGCACTCAGGGGAATGCTACTTTAATACTCACATGCACCATATCTGTTGTCTGGTTTTCAAACTGGTTGTCGTTAATGTAGCTGTAATCTTCAATCAGCCATGCTCTGTTGCCGAATGCATCAAAAGCCTCTAAACTTGCCATCTCTGAATACGACTCTCCGGCAACCAGCACGTCTTCTCTGCCTGTTGTGACAAAGAGGTTTAGATTTAAATCAATTTGAATTGTAATTTGTAATAGTGTAGGACTCACATGTCAGACACTATGAGTGGAGGCAACAGGCACAGCAACACGTGCTTACATCATACGTCAATTAGCACACCTTTTACCACATACTGGGTTAGATCCAGTGCCGCAGGCTTGACTTCATAGTCAGAGGTCCACACAATCTCCCTGCAGGCAGGCAATCAACTTAAGCTGAAGAAACGCATTCAATGGCTACTGCAAACACATTTTTCTCAAGTCTACACTACATTCAAGGCGTTCATTATGCTCAGTGGCATTCCAAACAAGCACACCTGCCAAGCCCTTTAGGCATTTGAAGGGGGACACGCTCTGTGCTTCCATCAGAATGCTCATAAAACACCTGTGCCACGCAAGCAAGAAAACAGCTTCTGAAAACAGCTTCAAAATCTCACTACCTGACAACTGTGAAAGTATATGAGCCCACCTCAAACTCATAAAGACCTGCTCGTGACATCACGGCTTTGAACTCCAGCCACCAGTTGGTGACCCACCACTCTTTTGTCACGGTAAACTGCTCTCCTGTGTCCTTGGCAGTGAATCGGACCTGATAGTTTTGGGCAAGAGTTTAATATCTTGATGTGCACGTGCATATTTAAACTGGTTTCGTTTTGTTCTTGTTTGTAGCAACGCCTTGCTGATGAGACATGTCCAAATTAAACCAATTCCACTCATCGCTCAAGCGCATGCAATTATGATGCCTTGATGTAGCTCCCAAATCTGCAGCAGAAATGTCAACAACTCTAAACAGATGTCTATCTGTAATATATCTTAGTTTTGCAGCAGATACATCAATATTCCTATGAAAGATGCCTACCTGCAACGTGTCTTCAATTCCAGGGGTGCGCAGCCAGTTCCGGTATCTATCTGTCAGTCTCCAGAGCCTTGCAATTCGTAGCTGGGAAAAGTCATCTGCCTGCGTTGGCAACGTTGACCAACAAATAATGAAGAGTGCTGGCAGAGTGCTGGTGCTGGCATCCAATTTGAGTTCGCTCAAAAACTTGGGCTGCGATGTTCGTTCTGCCAACTTGCATGACTCGTCACAGTCACTGTGTGCCTTTGACGTGGACTTGCCTTGTTGGAAGGGGGGCCAAGGTTGATCAATGAGTACTGCACTGACACCTTTGTAGCAGGCTTAAGATGTAGCCTGCAACGCATAGGGTACGAAAAATAAGTTACTGGATTTCAGGAATAGACATCAGAGATCAATGTACGCAGGCAAGTAACAAGTTCTAGCTTAATTGATTAGCGGTGCAGGGCTTGCTGTTTCAGACAACATTTTGGGACAGGCACAATCAGGTAGCTGTAGGCAGTTGTAAAGGGCAGCAGATCTTGAGCCTTCTGGTCATTTAAGAACTCACTTTAAAGGGCTGTCAGGGAGGTGCGTGCCATTGAATGTTATGTTTAGATAATTGTCCCCCCTGCAAGACAGACGTGAATGTCAACAGTGAGGTTTGATGAGACATTCATTTTTCCTTCACGTAGCTACTGAGCAAAAAGCTTGCTAGTTGTTACCTTCTTCCTACCGATGAGACCTTCTTCGTTCATTTTTCATTCACATAGCTACTGGGCAATCTTGCTAGTTGTTACCTTTTGCAGGAATGCGTCACATCAACTACTTACTGGAAGTAGCTGTCGGGGAGTGGTGATCCTGGATCAAATTGAGACGTGCTGGGAAGGCCGTAGCGCACAGATCCCCTGTTCAATATGAGGGAAGGAGGGAATGGTGTGCAAGTTAAACACGAAGTACAGACGTCAAAACTGCCAGCTTGCACCTTTGAATTATATGCATCTTACCAAATGGTGCCAGTTGTGAATTCTACTTGGTACAGACCAGCGCCCAGGGGTCTGATAATGGGCTGATTTTCACAAAAGGAGGCGCCCCCGGGAGCCAGGTCATCTGTATCACATACAACCTGCAGATAGTTTATGTGTTTTGGGGAGGGTTTAATCGAACTGGACAGGCACTTGCATTCCTTGACTTGTGCATCCTTGCCATTTAGTGCATGAAGAGCACGCATAACCCCCATTATTGCTTCGGCCATATACTATTGCAGGCCTTCAGCATAGTAGCTGGTTACGTTCTCTCCCTGGTCGTCCTCAAGATGGATCAAGCAAGACCACGTCTGAGCACCCACTATACTTCTGCCCCACATACCTGTAGACCTTCAGCATAATAGCTGGTCACGTTCTCTACCTGGTCGTTCTTAAGCTGGATCAAGAAAGAGTTGAGCTCTCCTGCAGGCTGGATGCTGTCCTCTGCACATGTAGATGAATGGATCAAGAATGAATGGATTAAGAATGAATGTATCAAGAAAGAGTTGAGCTCTCCTGCAGGCTGGATGCTGTCCTCTGCACATGTAGATGACATTTTGAAATGTCATTTATATAATCTCATGTCAAGGTACAAAGGATATACGTCAAGTGTGAGAACATCAAGTTCATTGACAATGGACGGCGTTCTTAGCGTGGAATGAATTGATCCTTCGTGTGCAGGTATTCTTTAAAGTGCTCACAGATCAATAACAAAATGGCAGCATACTAAGTGGGGCAGCCTGCTGATACCCTTCTGAACTTTCCGCAGTGCACTGCAATGCCCAGTGCAGTCTGTAAATATTGATGGAACATAGGATCTCGCAAACGCACCGGATAGATTATCTGCATGAATTACGCTGGATGCTGGATCAACCAGGGTAAAGCCCCCAACCTGAAAAGTAATGTGGATCAAGCAAACAGAAGCAAAGATTGGCCCCAAGGAGCTTTAGAAACAGATCAAATGGCTGTGTTACCTGGGGCGCTGCAGCAGCTAGAAGTATATTCAGTAAGAATGTCTCAGTGTGAAGCAGCACTTTGGATGAGAAGAAACATGTAGGCTAACTTGCAAGGTGTTAAATTAAGGGTCCTGCCTACCGTGGCTCACACTCAGACAAACCAGCCATGCACTGCTTCAACACTTATCATGAAGCTAACCGATGCGTCCACTACTCACCACTTCAAAAGTGTTGCTGGGAACCACCTCAATGGAGCCCCCGGCGTACGTCACCTCAAGGGTGTAGGTTCCAGGCTTGAAAACATCTGCTATAATAACCTTATAGGTGCTGTTCCCAAGCAGGTCCTGTGTGGAAAATATAGCATGCAAAGCTTTTAATCTTTCTACGGCAATCCAGTCAAATCTAATGCAGTAAATTTTCAGATAAGAAACGTGCTGTGCGAAAGAAAATGATTGAGGCTAATGCTGCGCAAACTAGCTTTCTTATGAAACCCACCATTTGGTGCATGGGGATGTAGTTTCCACCACTTTCAGGGTATGCTCGTACAGACAGCTCATCTACTCGTGTGAAGGAAGGAAGGAGACACATGTTGTTGTTGACAAAATAACACAGAGAATGATATAAGCAGGCTTTGTGGAGCATGCATTGGCAGGCAAAATCTACAGCCCTTGCCACTTCTGTAGCATTTCTGGTCTAGCTTCAAACCGAGACGCCTGATTCTGATCATATATATTTGTCAAGTCACACTTTAAGCACGAGTGGATGAAAGACATTCATAAAATAGCTCATTTTGAATAAGGGGAATGAGCATCGTCAGTCAGCTTAGTCCAGACCTGCCTGCGCATTACCTTTGTCCACCATTGCAAAGTTTCCAAACGCATCCATCAGCTCCACAATTATGCTGCTTTCAGTTCCCGCGACAACTGGGATATGATGTGAGAAGACTTTTTGCTTATTTTGAAGGATATGGAAGGTGATTTGGAATTTAGTGGCCTTAAACATGAGCTGAGCACATGGCACTAACAGTATTGCTTGGGCTTAACCGCCCTTAAAAGTACAAGAGACCGAACAACAAATTAAGGAATTGTCTGTGGTTTGAATGTACCCACCTGGCTCCACCATGTTTCTGACGGTGCAGTTTGGGGGGTTTGGCCTTGCTGCCATGACCTGGAAATCTAACTGGGCGACAACAGTCTGATCCTGTGCATTTGGAATGGAAAAAGTGGATATGCGTGCTTTTTAAAATAAGGCCATAGCATGAATGGGTTAATAAGTCTGCTACAGGCATGGCGACATGAGTTTGCCTGCTTTGCTTATTTAAAAACAGGAACAACTCATGAGGTACGCAGGGCTGTGAAAATTGCTCTTCACATGATTGTACAGGAGCCGTTATGGTACTGCTCTTCCTGCGCACCTGGAGGAAGTCCACATGGTAGTACCCAGCTGTGGCAACCCGTGATGCCTTGACGATCAAAACACCTTGGACAGTGCTGCCCACGGTGAAATCAAGTTCTGGAAGTATGGCTGTTGAATTGGCTGTTGCGTTTAAAAAAGTCACATCAGCCTGCGCACCAGACCAGGAGTACAGCAAAGAGCGTGTCCTGCACACTGTTTAAGGCGTTTTTCATTCGCCATTATACACCACAAATTGGATGCCCTCAAATACAAGAGCTCCACACAGCCAGTGTTTATATCACAATCAATTGATCTGAGGTGTGCACATGATTGCTGCTGCTAGATGTGAGACAATTTTTGCTTACATGTACTAAGCCGCTTCTATCCTTTGCATCATACCTGGACATAATCTGTGCTTTGTTCCTCCAGCTGGTAGTCCATTAGATAGAAATAGTTGTCAATCAGCCACGCCCTGTTTCCATATGCATCATACGCTTCCAAGATTGCCATTTCTGTGTAGGTCTCGCCGGCAACTAATTCGGTGATCATGCCTGAAATGTGTGGGATTATGCAACGGACCAATTTGACACGTTGCTAAACTGCACTTAAGGAGCTGTGCTGTGTGTGGTAGTACTTGACGTGCTCTAAATTGCTATGGTATCATAAACTTGCCTTGAAAGACGTACTGGCTGGCATCAACCGCAGACGGTCTCACTTCAAAGTCTAAGGTCCATATGATCTCGCTGCAGATGATGATGTCAGTGTAATACAGGATTGGTATAATCTTCACGAGACCGATACCACTGCACAAATACTTGCCTATTACTTGAAGCAGATTTCATGCAAGATGTGATGACGGCAACATGTGTGTACACATCACCTCAAGAGTCCCAAGCATCAAGATTCTCACCTGTCATATCTTGGCACATTCTGGAGTTGGAGGCGCTCTGTAGAGTTATCTGAGTGCACGTAAAACACCTGAAAGAAGCAATGTGAGGGCATGCAGATTTGGCTGGCAACGGAGGGTGCCAAAACGTGTGTGGAGAGGACTGCAGATGTAAGGTTTGTGCAAGTCCTGCACGTATGGTTTTATCTTAAAGTGCAAGCCTCTGTAGTCCAGCTCACATACCTCAAATTCATACATGCCAGCCCGCGACACCAATGCGTCGAATTCCAGCCACCAGTTGGTGACCCACCACGTTTTTGTCACAGGAAATAGTTCCCCTGTGTCTTTGGAGGCAAAGCGGACCTGCAGGAAGCCCATAAAAAGGAGCTACACCCTGAGATGATTGAAGGCTTATCCGTTAGGTTTAGGCAGTGAAGGCTACCTGTGTTACTCTACACTATGAATTCAGCCACTTCCTAGTCCATTCAGTAATCAAACATCTGACTAGAGGGCGTAAACAAAGGCGTGGCCTGCTAGCTTGGGCAGATAATCATTGGTGACGTCAGGCAGTGACTTTAGAGGTAAAACACTCTGAAGCCGACCTGCAAATCGTCTTCAATGCCAGGGTAGGTACGTGGGCGCAGCCAGTTATTGAATCGGTCTGTCAGCCTCCAAAGTCGTGCAATCCTGGACTCCTCAGTGTCACTAGCCTGGAGGTGGAAAGGTACGAGTGGCAGATAAGATGGCAGATAAAATGGCAGATAAGATGGCAGGTAAGATGGCAGTTCAGGGCTGTTAAACAGTCTAACGATGTGAAGAGAAAAGAAATGAAAAACTACGTAGGCATCAATTAAGGAAAAGGAGACACATTGGCCCGAAGTGCCGTGAGTCTCCCCCACCAAAGTCTAACGCTGTGCCTCTACATCTCAGATCCAGGCTGAAAGCACTTATTTGTTACAGAACAGAGCGTGGTGTGACGCCTTACTTCACCTCAATGATAGGAGGGCTCAGATTGATCAAGGAGTACTGCGATGACACCCTCTGCTCGGGTCGTAGTGTTAGCCTGAATTGGAAAAGCGGCCAGACAATGGGCAAACCGGTAAAATCCTGGGGTTACACATCGTATGATAACTATAACGTACAAGCCTGCTCTCCACTCTGTTATTTGGAAGTTTGTGGCAATTATCCGGGAAGATACAACAGCTTATTCTCACCCAAGGGGGCTGCCTGGAAGGTGCGTGCCGTTGAACGTTATGTTTAGGCTGTTATCACCCCTGCACAGGAAGTCGAGAAACGAGCCGTTTAGAAAGGTACCTTTTTGAAGCATTGGAGTTGGTTGCAAAGTACTCTTGTGAGCTGTTGCTGTATCTATTTTTCACTCACTGAAAGTAGCTGTCGGGGAGCGGTGATCCTGGATCAAATTGAGATGTGCTGGGAAGGCCGTAGCGCACAGATCCCCTGTTCAATATGAGGGAAGGAAGAAATGGTGCGCAAGATAAGCATGAAGTACAGACGTCAAATTTGTCAGCCTGCGCCTTTTATTTGTGTGCATTTTACCAGATGGTGCCAGTGGTGATTTCAACTTCGTACAGACCAGAGCCCAGAGGCCTGATAACGGGCTGACTCTCACAGAAGGATGCGCCCTCGGGAGCCAGATCGTCCGTGTTACAAACCACCTTTGCAAATTGTGAAGCCGAAGGTGAGCTGTTAGGTTTGTAGTTTGTTCAGGCATGAGGATACATTGCATAAGCTATGTAATGTAGCATTTTAGTTGGTGCTAAGTGCTAAAGACTGCCAGGTACCCAACAGCACATATCAAATTCAATGCAGTGCCAGTACGTGATCATCATCAGTGGTGAGTGCAGCCTGTAGCAAAATTGCTAGGGTCTTGATCTCTTGCAGCACTACAACCTGTTGTTACCTCTGCGTGCGCGTCACCCCACCTGAAGCCCCTCATTGTAATAGCTGGTCACGTTGTCCCCGTGCACGTCTACAAGCTGGATCATAAAAGAGTTTACCTCGCCCGCTGGCTTGATGCTGTCAAAGTCTGTGAATGATGGAATTTTGTGCAACAACAATACTTGTGGTTGTTGAAAGAGGTGTTCGTTTCTGGTGTGACCTCAAGTGCCTTGTGCAAGCATCGTGCAAGCACGTTGTTTAAGATTGCTCAGCTACCCTCTCCCACGCACAGTTACTTCAGCCACTGCTAATTGGCACACACCAGTAATGCCCTGCGCGTAGACCGCACTGGCTCCTGGGTCTACAGACCCCTCCCCATCCAGCAGGTACCTTCCCTCTGAAGCCGCTGTGAATATCGAAAGGGGAGTTTGTATTAAAAACACATGTGTGAATCGATGATAAACCAAGTTTCTAACATGCACTCCGCCCTCTCACCCGCTGAGCTACCCGCGAGGACGACAAGGAATGCCAGGAGGCGCTGCTGCTGGCGTGATGCTGCAGTGCTCATCTTGGTAATTTAGACGACTCCTTAGTTGCCGGAAAAATGTTACGGGGAAAGGGTAGTGGAACAGTTCCGCTCGCAACCGCTTTAAAAACGCTTACCGCGCAATTATAACATTATACTAGTAATTCGTGTATAAACTGCAGAAGAATTCGCACTTGTTTGAGGTGGTTGGACAAATGATTTTTAGTCCACGAGCGGTTGAGGCTTTAAAATCACCAAATTATATATGCTGAAAGTAGTGTTTCATTATTATTGCACGCTGATCCGACTAATACTGAGGGGCGGTTCGCCCGAGCACTTGATCGATTTGTAACACGATTATTTCTAAAACACTTATTGCAATATTCAAGCACCACGAGCGACGCAAGTTTGATTTTTGTTTTGGTTTTGAATGATGGCGCGTACATTCTAAGGCTTTACTCGCCTTTGAAATAGAAAGCGTGAAAATGGCTACAATAAAAAAGATTCCCGTCAGCCGAAAAACATGGCTGAAACTGTGCAGAGACGTATTTGTTTCACATTTCACAACCCTTCAATTAAATCACCCAAAATAGATGCTGAGCGTAAATCTTGCAGGGTTGAAGCCGGCGAGCACCACGAAAGGAATGGATAGCACTATCAGGCCAATCGGCCACAAAAACACCTGCAGCAGAAAGACACGATGATTGACATAAGTCCTGTACTGGCAAGAAGCACGTGTGCTGACCTATTTGCTTATGTACTTAGACTCCTGAAGCGTCTGAACTTGCAACTGACCCGCGTGACCTTAAAG
>Ga0307968_1000343_pt1:25000-31581 | contig 31581 bp, 36 predicted proteins | sample OrgLakmetagen650_FD_201834 | JGI IMG/M metagenome (GOLD analysis project Ga0307968, IMG submission 201834) | Saline water microbial communities from Organic Lake, Antarctica - #650 | ecosystem: Environmental > Aquatic > Non-marine Saline and Alkaline > Saline | place: Antarctica...
CAAGTGCAACGAGGTGATCCTCTTGGCTCCCCACAAATGTCTGGGCGGTAATGCTGGCTCACTGTGGCTTGAAAATATAAGCAGCGATGCAATGAGGCACCACCCCATGCCATTTGCCTTCACATGTGTGTTCTAATAACAAGATGGAGGAAATTATGCAGCTCACACTTCATGCCTTGCAATTGACCTAGAAAGCACTCTTTCCTTTCAATGCTTCTGCCAAAACTACTAAGCTAAGCACGAATAAAGATGCCTACAAAATCATTTGCAACTCTCATATGCTCATTTATGCAGGAAGCAAGCACAGTGGCGTTCAGGGTACTGTGTGGCTTGATTCGCCAGTTACAAGCAGCAAGGTGCATGGAAGGTGTTGGCTCTCGCCAGTGCTCGCAAGCACAATACAAAAGGCAACCCTCTCTGCTCTCCTTTTGCGCAGGTAGTGGTGCTGGCTACTTCCATCCTCTCAGCCGAAATGGTGCTGGCGACTCTGCCCATCCAGCGGCTTAAACGCAGCACCCTGTTTGTGGATGTGCTGTCTGTCAAGGTGGGCTGCCGAAGTGGCACATATGCATGCATGCGTGTGGTTGGCAAAGTTATGTGGACGAGAAGGCAATGCTGTGCCTTGTTTGACGTAGTGGGCCGTCTGGTACGCATGTGTGTGTATACATGATGTGCCCGAAATTACCACGTGCGTGCATGTTTTTGATACAGTTTGGCACAAAGGGATGCGCCAGAAATGGGTTCGGTTGTCCTGTAAGGGAGGCGGTTTGCTTCATACATACTCAGGGTTGGCCGGACCGTATATGTACACCGTATATTTTTTTTACCGTATATTTGGTGATTTCCCTGCCGGAAATACTGTATATACACCGTATATCTATGGTTCTGGCCGACCCTATACATACTACATACTTGAATAAGAGGCCATACGTGCACTTGCTTTTGGTCAAAGTAGAGGACGTCACTAGGGTTGGCCAGGACCATATATATATTTGGTATGTACGCGGTATTTTTGGCAGGGAAATCACCAAGTATACGGTCAAATACGGTGTATATACACAGTTCTGGCCAACCCTAGGCACCACCCAATGTGAGCATGCATGCACAGACTCCATGCATGCATGCGCAGACTCCCAGCGCCGTCCATGCATGCGCAGACTCCCAGCGCCGTCCATGCATGCGCAGACGCCAAGAGCCGCTCTGCCCAGCATACAAGCTCATTGACGCTGTGTTGGTCTACCATGTTTTCTCCGCGTGTTATTTTATGTGTGCCAAAGCTGGACATTGCGTGATATGTATTACGCGATGCTCTCAAATTGTTGTGTATTATTACTAGTTGCTTAAGTGTATTATTACTAGTTGCTTATGTGTATTTTTACTAGTTCCTATTCACGCTTTGAATGCTGCCTATTACCTACCTATTACCGGTACTAAAATATGTGTCCCCCTTTGTGTCTGCATCTCAGCTGCAAAATGATTCCATGGATGCATGTTCGTGTGTACACACGTTAAGAAAAAAAGTGGGGGTGACCCTGACCTGTGCGGCTATGCAAGTCCATTCTCCCGGCGTTATGTTTTAAGCGTGTTTGCATGTGCACGCACTGCGTCATTGCATTCATGTGCCCCTGCAAGATGAAGATAACAACATAACAATGCAGGCAGTGAGAGTCATAATGCAGGCAGTGAGAATCAACCAACCACCCCCCACATTCAATAAGTTACGCAAGAAAAAGGAGCTTCTAAGGAGCCACACTGCTTCACCAGCACGACACAGCTTCACCAGCCACGGCACAGCTTCACCAGCCACGGCACAGCTTCACCAGCCACGGCACAGCTTCACCAGCCACGGCACAACACCACCAGCACGGCACAGCTTCACCAACCATGGCACAACACCACCAGCACGGCACAGCTTCACCAGCCATGGCACAGCTTCACCAGCACGGCACAGCTTCACCAGCACGGCACAGCTTCACCAGCCACGGCACAGCTTCACCAGCCACGGCACAGCTTCACCAGCCACGGCACAGCTTCACCAGCCACGGCACAGCTTAACCAGCCATGGCACAACACCACCAGCACGGCACAGCTTCACCAGCCATGGCACAACACCACCAGCACGGCACAGCTTCACCAGCCACGGCACAACACCTACCAGTCCTTTTTTCTTTCCTTCCTCGTGCTGGCTGTGCAACCAACAAAGACAATTCCCTTTGTCTGCCTAGAGATTGTCAGTCTGTCAAGATATCGTCAAAGAGCGCCTAGAGATAGTCGAAGTCTGCCCAGAGATAATCAAAGAAAAAGTCCGACCGTCTTGTCCCTTTTTGCATGAGCTCATGTCCAGGTCTGCAAGTGTCCCATGTGTTTCCCAGTCGCTGACATGCTGCCCTTAAGTGGGCATCCACCAGATTACGATTGTTGTCTTTGTGTTTTCTGATCCCCCAAACTTGCAGTGTCCTCCAGCGGGAAAGGACAGACAGAGTCAGTGTGTGTGCGTGGTCATGTGTATTCAAAAGCAATTGTTTTGCCAAACGAATCGTGCACAAGCTGTTTAAAGCTCCTGCCGCACTCCAGGTGTTTTCCAAGCAGCTGCTGCTGGACGTGCTGCCCCCTGATGTGGATATCCTGACCGTGGATACTTCATCCCTGAATGATGTTAGGCACACGATTCTGCACTTCAGGTGTTCCCCAAACAGCTGCTCCTGAATGTGCTGCCCCCTGAAGTGGATATTTTGTGCACGCACCCCATGTTTGGGCCTGACTCTGGAAAGGCGTCGTGGCAGGTGCGGCCTGTTTGTGTGTGAGTGCCTTTGGGTGTGGTTCAATTGGGTGTAAGTATGTGGGTGGATGAAGTTAGATGTGTGCTTGAGCGGATTGGGGCGTGCGGTGTAGGTGTGTGGGTGGATGGATGGGTGGGTGCGTGTAGGTGTGGGTATGTAAGTATGGATGGGGCTGGAGGTGGCCGTGCGCATGTGCACGCGTGATTAATGTTGTGCATGTACCCCTTGTTTGATCCTTAGGCTGGGAGGGCCTCATGGCGGTTGCATTGCATACCTGTGCTTGTGTGTGGGCAAGAATTGCATTGGATGGTCGGCTATCGGCAGAGTGGCGCTTGTTGAGCTAGGAGCGTGCCACCTACACATCTAATTACAGGGCTTGAAATTCTTGTATAAGTGTGTGTGTGTCGACCCTGATGGTACCAGGAAAGAGTGAAGCGATGGAATCTGTTCTCTACCTGTGCTCTGCGCTGCTGACAGACACACAAACACACACACACACACACACACACACACACACACACACACACACACACTCACACACATAAAAGCACATACACACGCGCACACACATAAAAACACACACACACATGCACGACACTTTTTTTGTTGCAGGGTTTGAATTTCATGTATGAACGGGTGCGTATCGGGTCTGGCGATCCCAGGAGAGCAGAGCGGTGCGAAATACTGCTTTCCTTTTTCCGAGAGGAGGGGTGCCGAATGGTGGGTGCGTATGCTCGCATGCACACCGGTAGTCACGCGCACACACTTCTACACATACACACATAGTAGCGTTCAGATATGCATAAACCCATGCACACACACACACACACACACACACAAACACACACAATATATTGCCTACCAATATGTCAGTATTGCCCAATTTCAGACAAGCACATGTCAGCCCCACCGCAAAAGTACATAAGTGCTTGCCCACTGGAGTCGCACACACTGGTTGCCTGGCCACAGGTTGAGATTACTTGTGAAGAGCACGACCGTCAAGCTGCTTCCACGCAGTTTGTCACGCACACTGTGGGGCGGATGCTAGGAGCCATGGAGGTGGGTGCCGCACGTTTTATTGTGTTTTATTGTGTTGTTTTATGGAGGTGGGTGCCGCACGTTTCATTGTGTTGGCAATCTTGTTATTGACACTTGACAGTCACGGTATTTCCTGTGTCTCTCTAGGGACCAGTGCGTGTAAAGAAGAAACGAATAACTAAGCACGTTTTATTGTGTTGGCAATCTTGTTATTGACACTTGACAGTCACGGTATTTCCTGTGTCTCTCTAGGGACCAGTGTGTGTAAAGAAGAAACGAATACCTAAGCAGGCAGTGACGTGTACTTTCCACGTGTTTCTCTTCTCAAAAGATAATATATAATATGGTTACTTCACTAAAAAGGGAGTAGGTATTACTGATATTATACATGTAATCCGCCCTGGCAACCTACTCTGCAGCTGCATTTCACTGGGGGACATAAACACACACAGCAACTTGCATTCATCCCTTCTACTCAAACATGACTGCACACTTCCCATTCACAGTGCACACTGCTCTACGTTCCACTGCACGCTCACAAACGCACAACATGACAGCATGCGTGCACTGCCATCCTTCACTCGCGCAGCTGCAATCCACGGATATAAACACGCGCGGCTTTGAGTCACTCTTGGATCTGGTCGACAATACAGCCAACGACAGCTTTGAGCTGTACTACGGCCTTTTCCTGTACAATCAAAATGCCACGGAGGAGTTGGAGCGGCTTGAACAGGTGTGCAAGCGCTTCTGTCGCAATTTGAGCAATCTCTTCTGAATCTTGAAAGAGGAAGAGGACGAATTTACATGTCATTGGCATGGGTCATGGGAATGTCTATTTCTGGATATACACCACCCGATGGATGCAGAATGCCACACGATAACCTACCTGGTACTGATTAGTACCTAGGCTTAGATGGGTGTTGGGATGGATGCAGAATGCCACACGATAAACTACCTGGTACTGATTAGAACCTAGGCTTAGATGGGTGTTGGGATGGATGCAGAATGCCACACGATAAACTACCTGGAACCTGGAACTCTTTAGTACCTAGGCTTAGATGGGTGTTGGGATGGATGCAGAATGCCACACGATAACCTACTGGAACTGATTAGTACCTAAACTTAGATGGGTGTTGGTTCCTGTGCAGCTTTGTGGGCTGGTAGCATGCACAGGCAAGAACAGAAAAAAAGGACACAAATTATGTAATTACTACCGACATGGATTAGGAACGCATGCACAAACAACTGATCACCGCCTTGCGAATAAGAGGAAAGGGCAACGATATGCTTGGCAGCTTAAAAAGTGATAGTGACAACTACTACCTTTTTTTGATGCTTGCACCAATTATTAGATTCAGCAGAAAACATGCATTGGCAACAAGCCTTCCATTCAGACCTGGATCACCCTCCCTGCACTTTAGCCAAGCAGCACTGTTGCTTTTAGACCCCTTTCTTCTGCGCCTTATTGGGACTCAAGCACAGCCCCAAGCCATGCAGGCCCACCGCAAACCATGCACCCTACTCCCCTTTCCTTTGGTTACAGGCTTTTTTTTCCAAGCTTCCGCTCAGATGCCCACCAGAGGCATATATAGCGATGTAACCTTACCTTACCTTACCTTACCTACTCCCGTTTCCGTTTTTTCTCCAGGGATTTGAGCAAGTGAAGAAGCAGCTATTCGGGCGGCTTCACGACATCGCACGAGCTCAGATATTTCCCAACCAAATGTCTCCAGCCATGTCTCAACCACCCACTCCCCTCCGCACCAACCTCCTCACCTCCTCCACAAACGGCTCATCTAGCGCTGTGCAATCAAGGTCAAGCTCTCCCTCTGCGCCAACCGCTATAGATGCTCAAGCAACTGTGACCTCGGGATCAGGAAGCACTAAAGATAATGTCAGATAGCAGTAGACATTTTACAAAGCACTGGGACGTGCTTTTCCACCCCATTTGCTTTCACCGACAACGGCCTTAAAAAAATTCCTTAAACTGACAAATGCAGCGATGTTCCCGGTTAGCAGGCAAAAAGCTTTGATTTCTTGCACACAAAGGAAACAGTATGCAGGCATTAAAAATTCCAATCCATAAATTATTATTGCGGGCACCTAACCCCCTCCCTTATCATGCTGGCTGTGTCATTACTACCAGCGGAGTCTTTTCTTTTTCTTTTTTTCTTTATTGATAAAGGTGTAAAAGCCGCGCCCAAATGGTTCTTCCCACCCCGCTTCCCAGGTTAAGACAGATTTACCTCCAGCCGCCCAGATTTTGTGCTGGTTACTCCCAGCGCTGAAGCAGGGTCAGGAGGGTTGCAGGCTTGGTCTGAAACTGGCACCTTTTGAGAGTTTGTAATGGTACTGGAAAGATGTCTGATATGAATGAGTCGGCTCGGCTGTGTAGCAGCGTACATGACAAGCACATGGAATTGAAAGCCTACTACCTAAGAAAAAAAGAAAAACTCCGTTGGTAGTGTTGACACAGCCAGCATGATTAAGCAGCATGATTAAGGGAGGGGGTTACTTAGATGCTTGCACCAGGCAACCCCCCACCGCGATTAAAAAGAAATTAATGTGATTCAGGGGGGTTGTGTGCCGCAGCACCCAGACCTTTTTTTTTTTTTTTGGTGGGGGTTGTTACACGGTCCTCAGCAAGGGCCTGACAGAATGAAGGAAAAAAACCTATAAGACTGGGAAAAGGAAAACTCCTGCCTAAAACAGAAAAACCCTCCTTGAAAAAACCACAGTCTGAGAAGTTGGCCCACGCTCGCA
>Ga0307968_1000349_pt1 | contig 31417 bp, 32 predicted proteins | sample OrgLakmetagen650_FD_201834 | JGI IMG/M metagenome (GOLD analysis project Ga0307968, IMG submission 201834) | Saline water microbial communities from Organic Lake, Antarctica - #650 | ecosystem: Environmental > Aquatic > Non-marine Saline and Alkaline > Saline | place: Antarctica: Organic Lake...
TGAGTTTCCAACTTCTCCCACCCCTTCCACGCCCTTCATTTTCTCCCCTCCCTCACTTCCTCCCCCTCTTCCTCCTTCCTCCTCTCCCCCTCCGTCCCCTCCTCCCTCTCCACCCTCTCTTCCCTCGCCTCCCCCATCACCTTCCCCTCCCAATGCACCTCCTCCACCCAATTTACCGCCTCCCCTCCCTGCGGGCACTATCACAGAATTCTCTGCACGTGTCGGCCGCATCATAAACGACACAAGCGAGCTACCTTTCTCTGGCAAAGGTAGGCTTGGTTTCTCATTGGCAGCGTTTTGCAGTACATACAGCTTGTGCATTTGCCGCTCCAATGCCTGTGCCCACAACCCACACTTTCTTCCTGCCCAGGTATCACTTATACAACGACGGGTGCATTTGTGGAATCGGCTTACAATGTCACAGCTTCAAGTCCAGTTCCTGAGTGCAGTACCTCTGCTGCTGAGCTGCAGCGATCTGACTTGTCAGAGGTAGGTTCAAGTCCAATTCTTGAGTGCAGCACCTTTGCTGCTGAGCTGCAGCTATCTGACTTGTCAGAGGTAGGTTCAAGTCCAGTTCTTGAGTGCAGTACCTCTGCTGCTGAGCTGCAGCGATCTGACTTGTCAGAGGTAGGTTCAAGTCCAGTTCTTGAGTGCAGTACCTCTGCTGCTGAGCTGAAACGATCTGACTTGTCAGAGGTAGGTTCAAGTCCAGTTCTTGAGTGCAGTACCTCTGCTGCTGAGCTGCAACGATCTGACTTGTCAGAGGCAGGTTCAGTTGTAGCCAAGCCTTTTAGACCTTGAATCACAAGCCAGGGATCGTATCATACGTAAGAAGGAGGTAATAAATGACTGCATTTCTTGGGGATTTCCTGCTATAGAAATGCCCACTCTGCACTGTGCTACCCACCCAGTGCAGACCCCCTCTTCATTGCAGGCCTTTCCCATCGCAGTCAAACAGATTGCCTTCTCCTTCAGTTTGTGCAATGGCATTGGCATACAAACACATGCTGAACTCTCTTTATTTGCGGGCCCGTCTCATCGCGGTCAAACAGATTGCCTTCTCCTTCAGTTTGTGCAATGGCATTGGCATACATTCTAAACCGAACTATCTTTATTGCAGGCCCGCCTCATCGCAGCAGAACGATTTCCTTCTCCCTCAGTTTGTGCATGGCGTTGGCATACATACTTGGGTCCAACCCCTCTTCATTGCAGGCCCGCCTGATCGCAGCAAAAAGATTCCCTTCTCCCTCAGTTTGTGCAATGGCGTTGGCATACACACTTGGGACCAATCCCGTTCATTGCAGGCCCTTCTCATCGCAGTAGAGCGGATTGCTATTTCCTGCCAGGGCGTGACTCTGGCTGGAAGCACCAACGAAGACGATGCAGCCAGCAGCACTATAGCCCAGAGCACTCTATCCAGACAGGCCAAATTGGAGGCCTCCAATGTAGAGCAGTTACCGCACATGCTGCATTGGTGGACGGCCGGCAGCAAGAGGCAATTGTCACAAATCAAGGGCCTTGGCATTTGCGACCCCACATCACAATACTTGGCGGTACGTTTTCGTGTAGTTACAAAGTCACAGAGCGTGCAGGGTCAGGATGAAAGGTGAGGATGGTCTGGCCTGTGTCAGCCAGATCAGTCTGTGACGTGTGCAATGTCGGTGAAGAATCCCGATTTTATCACAAACTGGCTAGGACTTTAGCAATGTCGATGAGAAAAAATGATGTAATCATTAACTGGTTGCAAATTGTGCGATGCCGGTGAGGTATCCTGATGTCGTCACAAATTGGCCGCAAATTGTGCAATGCCGGTGAGAAATCCTGATGTCGTCACAAATTGGCTGCAAATTGTGTAGTGTCGTCAAGAAATCTTGATGTCGTCACAAATTGACTGCAAATTGTGCAATGTCGGTGAGAAATCTTTATGTCCTCACAAATTGGCTGCAAATTGTGCAATGTCGGTGAGGAATCTTGATGTTGTCACAAATTGGCCGCGAAATGTGCAATGTCGGTGAGGAATCCTGATGTCGTCACAGATCGGCTGCAATTTGTATTTGGGATTGGTGATGAGTGCTGCATTTGTCACGGATTTGCTGTGTGACAATTACGTTCTGGGCTACTGTTGCACAGCATGCGTTGGGTAAGGCACTCACGTTTTGTATGGTCTAATTCAGCCCTTACTTCCATGGCCCTCCACAGGACTTCACCCTTGATCTTAGTGTTGACATCAAAGACTTCATAAAGCGTTTGAAGGAACACATTCAGAGAGTGCGCACTGAAAAGTGTCCGGGTGACCATGGCGACATTGAGGTCGGATCATTGGTAAGTCAGGATTTTATAAGATTTGGTTTTACTCTCAAATAGCAAATGTGATGTCGAAAAACATGTCATCAAAAAATGTGATGTCCACAAACGTGTCATCAAAAATGTGATGTCCACAAACATGTCATCAAAAAATGTGATGTCCACAAACATGTCATCAAAAAGCGGGAGCTAATAATCACCGGACAATTGCTTACTATCTATTGTTGCACGACACTTTGGCAGTGCACGACGCCAGTTGTGCACGACACCATAGTGACTTGTAGCGGCCGACATCCTTCCAGCACTGCCCACCACGGCAAAACACTTTTCGAATGATTAACAAACGCAGATCGATGCGGTGGCTGAAGGAGGATTTGAATGTGAGATTTGGAAGGATGATGCCGCTGTCCAGTTGCTTTTGCCTGACACAAAGGTCACTTGCAGCATCACACGACGCACTATTCCAAACAGGTGTGCTTGTTTCCAGGTATATGTCATGTGTACTTGTGATGGGTACATGGCTTACTTGCAGCATCTCGCGACACACTGTCCTAGAAGGTGTGCATTTTGCAGCTTCATGCAGTCCATAGTTTTGTTTAGTATAGACATTCAAGGCTACATAGAAGTAAGAACACACTGGACTGCTGACTTCAATGCTTAAGCTGATTGTTGTGCTTTAATATATCTACCCAGCGGCTTGAGCACTGCCCCTAGTGGAAAGTGTGTAAAGGGACAGGGATCATCAGCCAAGAAGCAATGCTTCAACAAACTGTTGTGTTTGAAGGCGCGACAGTGTAAGAGAAAGTTGTGACATTCTTGGTCGTTGGAAGGTGAGGAGTGGCAAGGGCAGATGTGGCACCATTGTTAGGCTGGGAGGAAAGAATTAAGTTCCTTGAATTATGCTTGGGAATGCATCAGGATACGAGAGGGTTTGGCCCCAGGTAACAGGAAGGAGACGCTAAATTTACCATACATTAAACTATGTGTGGGGGTGGCGTACGATAGCTGGAATTCCTTACCCTTGTGTTGGGATGGCCAGAACCGTATATATGCACAGTATGTAACCGTAAAGTCTGTGATTTCCCTACCAGAAATACAGAAATACCGTACTTATGTGATTCTGGCAAACCCTTATGTAACTTGCCTGGTGATGATTAGGTTTGACGACCAGGACCCTGCCAGGCCTCCCCCTCCTCCCTCTGGCGATGTGGGTTGGGAGGAGGATGAGGAGGAGGAAAGGGAAGAGGCTCTCATTGATGGGGAGGCGGGATCTGGCTGGGAGTGGTGGATGCTGGGCATCATTGCCGCCATCATAGTCTGCTGCTGCTGCTGCTTACCCCTTGCCCTATGCTTACTGTTTAAGAGGCGAAAGGTGAGCGTACGTTCCTCATGGCATTTTTGCTGATCATGGGTGTCTTTGAGAAACCACCAAGGGCACACCACATACCTGTGTCAAGGGTCTGTTCTTTGTTTGACCAAGACTGTGAACGTTGGCTCAAGGAAAGGAATGGTGATAAACACCAGCCATACGCCAGCTATTTGTGCACAATGTAACCGCGTTAACTTCATCTAGCAGCGGTGCGTGATTATCGTCATAGTTGTGAAAAATTCCTGTGTTTGGCATGCAGGTATGCAAGGCAAAGGGCTGCAACAAGCGTGCGGCATTCCGCTGTCACAATTCTTGCCCAGAGAAGCCCACAGCATTCCACCTCCACAGCTTTTGCCGGGATCACTGCCCCAAGGTGAGTGGAAACAGGCGTGCAAGGTGCCCTCAACGTGCAAGACATTTAGACATACTTGGAACGTCAAACAGAACCAGAGCTTTTTGCCTCGTCTCTTTCTTTTAGCACGTCCTTATCCGCATCTTCCCCTCTTGCTGCGCACAGCCTGCTTTCGCCAAGAAAGCAGCAGAAGCCTTGGATCCCCTGGCAAAAGGCAAGGGCGACCCCTCCCCAACCGAGCCTACCTCCTTCACCAACGTTGACGACCTCAGGCCCCCAAGCAAGCAATTGAAAGGGGGCACTTGCACAGTTCTGGGCGATGACCTCAATTCCGGCGACTCAGATAGTGGTAGTGAGGGGCAGCGTAGCCCAGCCATGCATCCTATGCTGGACAGTGCAGGGGACACAGGGTTTGAGTTGGAGGACGCGCACGCCATGCTTGCTAAGTTAGCTGGTGTGTGTGCCTCTACTGCTGGTGCAAGCGTGGGGTTGGATTTCCACCAGGCTGCAATGCAGGCTGCCACGGCAGCAGGAGCAGCAGCAGCAGCCCTGGCCACAGAGCCAGACGAAGTGGTGGGTGGAGGGTTGAAAGATGGTGGGGTGGGAATTGAAGTTGAAGCCTGTATGGATATGGGATAGGGTGGAGGCGTGCACGGTAATGCACTGCCTAATTCCGCTTGGCGTCCGTATCGACACTTGTTTGCCCATCTTTGACCTAACACCTCACAAACGTGCAGGCGATCTGCTTCTTTGTTAAGCCAGAGCACTTGCAAAGCCAGAGCCTTACTTCTTACTTCTTATGCTTACCCGTTTTAGAGGTCCATTAACCAATGCTAACACACACACACTGTTCAAATGCAAAACACGTACACAAACACACGCTGTTACACAAGCAGTCACGCTACCTCACGGGCTGCTCTCCCTCCATCTCACAGGCCATGGACTACGCTGCACTAGCAGCCGCCAGGTCCGCAGCAGGAACTGACAGCCTGACAATCTACCAGGCAGCCATGGCTGCTGCTGCGACTGCAGCCTGCTTAAATATGCTCGAGGCCTCAGCTCCCGCACGCATGGAGCACGCGGTTGCAGCAGCAGCTCGTGCTGTTGGGTTGCCCCACGCCCAAGCTGCTGCCCTTGCTGCCACCTCCATAGAGCAGGTGATGGCCTCCCTCACACAGACAGCCCATCCAGGCATCCTGCCCATTGCGCTGGCTGCAGCTGCAGTGGCCCATACCTGCACACTGCTTCCTGGCACGATGCCACTGCTGGAACCCATTCTTGAGGAGCCTGGCACAGATGCTGACCTCACCAGCTCGACACACCCACTCACGGGCTTGGAGCGCCTGGTTAAGAGCTCAGAGGGCCCAACCGCAAACCCCCTTCGCATGAGTCATGTGTCTGTGAGGCTGGATGCCTCGACTTCTGGAGGAGTCGTCCCACCTAATAGCAGACAGCCCACGGTGCTGGAGGGAAGTGGCAGTGAGAATAGAAGCAGGGGGGAAGGCAGTGAATCTGAGGAGGAGAGAGACGAAGAGGAGGAGCGGGTCGCTGCGATCATGCAATCGGTGCAAGCTTCGGCAGCAGCTGCTGTCTCGCTCGGCATGGCTGCGAACCTAGGCTTGGCACCTGCAGCAGCAGCAGCAGTGGCAGCTGCGCGCTTGGCTGGGCACTCGCATTCGGAGGCACCCATTCACGCAGGTGGGCAAGCGAGGTGCACTGACTAGAGTGATGGGTACGTGCGGATAGAGTGTTGGGATGTACTAACTAGAGTGGTGGGTACGTGCAGATAGAGAGCGTCTTATTAGAGTGAAGGGTACGTGAGGCAAGCATGAGCGTCTTACTACTAGAGTGATGGGTACGTGCGGATAGAAGCAGCCATGGGTCAATCATTCACGCCTTTAAACAAGCAATGTGTAACTGTTGCTGATGTTTAGGGTTGGCCAGAGCCATACATTAATAGGTATATACGGTGCATATACGGTATTTTTGGCAGGGAAACCACCAGTATTGTTGCGTATGCACGTACGGACCCACATCGTACGTCGTACTATAGTACGGTACGGTACGGTACGACTGACAAATTAAAGATAAAATTTTAAAACTGTTGGAGGGGGGGGGCGTGCTTTTCGGAGTTTGCGAGGGCATGTTTCTTACCAATGATATTATTTCTATATAATATATTTTTTTGAGGAATTTTGGGCAAGAACGGACCATTTTGAACTGGCATGGTGTGCAAGGGGGTGCTGAAAAGGGCCTACAGTGAGGGACACACAACTCTTAGTTTAAGGTTGTTTTGAGCCGCATTTTTGAAGGAGGCATGCATGAAAGGCTTGCTGAATGAATATAAGAAGCTTGAAAATGGTGCGATCTGCAGCTCTCGTACCGTACGTAACGTACCATACCGTACGTACCGTATGTACCGTACGCGACAACACTGGAAATCACTTAACACACGGTCATAAACGGTGCAGATATACGGCTCTGGTTGACCCTACTGACGTTGTCAATTGCATCAGAAAACTCTGAATACTAAGAGGCCTATCCGAAAGCCCAACACATTAAGCAGCAATGAAGACTTGTGGCACAAATACGCACACCATAATACAAGGCACACGTACGCGCACACACACACACACAGGTGGCGCCGCCGCAGCTATTGCACGAGCAATGGGCCACCTGCCCAAGGAGCTGCTCGCCACTCACGCAGCCATCGTGGCAGCTGCTGCGAGCTTGACAGCCAAGGCTTCCCCTCCAGAGGTATGTCTGCACCCGCACGGCTGGTACGTGTCCTAGTGCAGCTTTCATGTGTTGCATGCGTTCCATGCGTTCATGCTTGTGATCCAAGGATGTGCGTCCATGCTGTAATCCAAGGATGTGCGTTCATGATATCCAAGGATGTGTTATTATATTTATGATCCAAGGATGTGCGTTCATGCTTGTGATCCAAGGATGTGCGTTCATGTTATCCAAGGATGTGTTATTATACTTATGATTTAAGGATGTGCGTCCATGCTTGTGATCCAAGGATGTGCGTCCATGTTATCCAGGAATGTGTTATTATATTTATGATTCAAGGATGTGTTGTTATGCTTGTGATCCAAGGATGTGCGTTCATGTAATCCAAGGATGTGTCATTATGCTTGTGATCCAAGGATGTGCGTTCATGCTTGTGATCCAAGGATGTGCGTTCATGTTATCCAAGGATGTGTTATTATATTTATGATCCATGGATGTGCGTTCATGCTTGTGATCCAAGGATGTGTTATTATATTTATGATCCATGGATGTGCGTCCATGCTGTAATCCAAGGATGTGCGTTCATGATATCCACGGATGTGTTATTATATTTATGATCCAAGGGTGTGCGTTCATGCTTGTGATCCAAGGATGTGCGTTCATGTTATCCACGGATGTGTTATTATATTTTTATTTAAGGATGTGCGTTCATGCTTGTGATCCAAGGATGTGTTATTATGCTTGTGATCCAAGGATGTGCGTCCATGCTTGTGATCCAAGGATGTGCGTTCATGATATCCAAGGATGTGTTATTATATTTATATTTAAGGATGTGCGTTCATGCTTGTGATCCAAGGATGTGCGTCCATGTTATCCAGGAATGTGTTATTATATTTATGATTCAAGGATGTGTTGTTATGCTTGTGATCCAAGGATGTGCGTTCATGTTATCCAAGGATGTGTTATTATGCTTGTGATCCAAGGATGTGCATTCATGCTTGCGATCCAAGGATGTGCAGCTTCTCACTGGTTGCTTAAACCTCACAAATTAGATGCAAAAAAACTGCTTCATCCGCACCCCCGATCATTGTAGCGCCTGAGGCTAGGGCGCACACACACACGCACACACGCACATATATATACACACACATTTCCCCTCAAATGCACAGGTTGTTTTTCAGGCAGTGGCGGCAGCAGCAGCAGCTGCTCGTGCTCTGGGCATAGGACACACACATATACACACACACATATTCTCCCTCAAATGCACAGGTTGTTCGTCAGGCGGCAGCGGCAGCAGCAGCAGCTGCTCGTGCTCTGGGCATTCCTGCCGATGCGTGTCTAGCTCATTCCGTGGCAGCAGCTGTGGCGGTGGGGCAGGCATTGCATGTGCCGCTGCAGCAGGCGCAGTCGCTGGGAGCACTTGCAGGAGCGGAGGTGCTTCAGCCTGAGGGTGTACAGGTGGGGGTGTGGGGGTGTGGGGGTGGGTGGTCACTATCTGGCATGTGCGCAGCTGTTCAGCTTGAATGTGGCAATTTGCCCGCACTTCCTCATGGATGTTTTAGGAAGTGTCGTATCAGAGTGTGTATGTGTGTTAAATCAGAGCGTGTAGCTTGGCATGGGGGGGCATGCCTCTGTTGCATGCAAGCAGCAAAAGTGAAGAAAGCAACACAGAGAGGGTACATACCCTGTAATTGCATTCCTTTTTGAGGAGCCACCTACCTTTTTCCTCCCATGTACAGCTCACATCGCTGAACAGCTACTGTAATTTGTGCGGCGCGCACGTCAGTACATGCGCAAACACACACATGTTGACATGCTAGTACATGCGAGTACATCTACACACTGTATATGACATGCTCGTACATGCGCAAACACACACATGTTGACATGCTCGTACATGCGCAAACACACATATGTATATGATATATGTATATGACATGCTCGTACATGCGCAAACACACATATGTATACGACACATGTATATGACATGCTTTGTACATGCGCAATATATGTATATGACATATGTATATGACAAACTCGTACATGCGCAAACACACATGTGTATGATTTATGTATATGACATGCTCGTACATGCGCAAACACACATATGTATATGACATATGTATATGACATGCTCGTACATGCGCAAACACACACATGTTTACATGCTGACACAAGCACGTACAGGACTCACACGTAGATGCAGAAGCCTTGGGCCACGCCACCAAGCACACCCGCAAGCCCACTTGTATATAGTCACACAAACACATACAGGACACACGTGCACACACAACACAACACACACAACACACAAGTAGAAACAGAAGCCCCTGAGCTATGCCACTCTGAAGTGTGCACACCCCGTTGCTCCCTGCACCCTGCAGCGGTTGTGTGGCAGGTGTGAGCACACACATGCACGCATACACACACACTCATACACACACACACTCATACACACACACACACACCACACACACACACAGACTGACTGACTCGTACAAGGACACAACACACGCAGGTAGATGCAGAGGCCCTGAGCTATGCCACCCTGGAGTGGGCACACCATGTCGCACCCTCCACCCTCAGCAGTGACTCCTTGAGAGCAGGGACACCACTGCCTGGGTGAGTGTTGTTTTCTTTCGTTTTTGTTCTTCAAGGTCAGGAAATTGTAGGAGATTGTGCATATTTTTGGGTGCTTTCTAGGCTACTGTGTGCCTTTTTCGTCCTCTGGCTCGTAATCATCCTCCAGAAGAACATATTTGCGCTTCCTTACCCCACATCTAGCACATCAACCAACATCCTCTGGCCTGTTCCCGGTATGTCCCAGGAGAATATTCCTGCGCGTTCTGCTCCACATCAAAAGCACAATAACCCCAATTGGGTTCCTTGGTTTTTTTAAGTAGCGTTCTGCTCCACATCAAGCACAATAACCCCAATTGGGTTCCTTAGTTTTTTTAAGGAGCGTTCTGCTCCACATCAAGCACAATGACCCCAATTGGGTTCCTTCGTTTCTTTAAGTAACATCCTCTGGCCTGTTCCCATCATCTCCATGAAAATGTCTTGCACTTTTTTGCTCCACATCAAGCACAGTTCCCACCATATCCTAGAAGACCTTTGCACGTCCTTGCTCCACCTCAAGCACAGTAATCCAATGACCTCAATTCACCTCCCCCTCTCCGCGTCCTTCTCCTTTGGCAGGACATTGGATGCAGGGCACAATGATCTCAGCGCCGCCTCTCCCTGGAGGCGGCCGTCTGCATCAATGACCAACAGCAGACCTGCTTCATCATCAACTCAGCGCTGCAGTGCGTCTACTGAAGAAGATGCAACGTCCAGTCCATCGCCACGTTGCCTGAAGGGGTTGGCTCAAACGGTTGTGGATGCGTACCGCGCATTCAGCAAGCTACAGCCGGCAAGGGCTGAAGACAACGTGCAGTTTTCTGGAACGGTTCCTCGGTTGTCCACGGAAAGCTTACTGCTTGGAGCAGAGGGCTTGGATCAAGGGCGCGTCAAGGCAGGGAAGCAGCAGGTGCGTTAAGATGGGTGCTTGTTTGCAGGGCTGTCCAGAAGCATACATAGGATCAAGGGCGCGTCGAGGCAGGGAAGCAGCAGGTGCGTTAAGATGGGTGCTGGTTTGCAGGGCTGTCCAGAAGCATACATAGGATCAAGGGCGTGTCAAGGCAGGGAAGCAGCAGGTGCGTTAAGATGGGTACTGGTTTGCAGGGCTGTCCAGAAGCATACATAGGATCAAGGGCGCGGCAAGGCAGGGAAGCAGCAGGTGTGTTAAGATGGGTGCTTGTTCGCAGGGCTGTCCAGAAGCATACTCACACAGGGGGGTGCGTTAGATCTGGCTGGTAGACACCTAGAGATAGGGCCGTTTGTCATTGCGGTGAGTTAGACAGGAAGTTTGGTATAGGGCTGAAGAGACCAAAAGGTACCCATTCAGAGGTTCATGATGTGGGGGGCCGGTAGTCCAGGCGTAAAAATCTGCGCCTTTGCGTTTTGCTGAGTGAGTCAAAACGGGCCACCTGTGTCTGTGCACTACCAAAACGGCTAGCAAGGTCCAAAACAGTGCTACTCCCTGCTATCAATGGTCACCCCCTTTTGCTTTGAACGATCATTCCCTCAGGCATATGTCCCCAGCCTTCCGCCGCGCAAGCTCCACCGCAGAATTACTCAGAAGGACCTTGGCGTGCACGTGGCTGCGATGCATCGAGCATTCCAGGCATCAAACGCGTTCATGGGTCGGCCAATCAACACTAGAACCCTTCAGCAGCCCCAGGTGAGTTAAAACTGTGGGTTCAATTCATGAGGACCTCCCTGACGCCATATGTGTGGAGGAGGGTTTCGGAAAGATTGTTGTTAACAAAAGGAGCTGCTACTGCTTGTACGGAAACTTACCGTTTTAAAGTGTAGATGCTGTGTCTTCAGGTTTGATGGACTTTAAGCTAGGAATTTGAGGGTGTTGATGGCAACATTTGGTAAATAGGAGAGGTCAGTGATCAGTGATGAAGGCATCGTTTGTGAGTACTGAACATGTGGTTGTGAGTACTTATTCAAGAACGATGATGTGCCTTCAGGCCCGTCGGTGTGTGTGTGTGTGTGTGTGTGTGTGTGTGTGTGTGTGTGTGTGTGTGTGTGTGTGTGTGTGTGTGTGTGGTTGTGTGTGTGTGTGTGTGTGTGAACTTGAGGTAAAGGATGAAAAGAGCATCGGTTGTTGAAGCAGCAGCCACTCTGCTTTAGCAATTGATGCTCCAGCTGGCAGTAGCAGCCATCGTGGAATTTAGACGGGCTTTTATGGCTTGCATTTTGTGAGGCGTGATCGAATGGATGGAGGCAGGAAATTTTTGATTCAGCCTCGCAAGGAGGAAGTTGTGGCACACTGAATGTTGACATCCATCGCCAGGAAAGAGGCACTGCTTTGTGGGCATCGGCATGCAGCGCGCACGCCAAGTTCAAACATTCAAGCGTACACACACACACACACACACACATACACACACACACATACACACACACTCACGCCCCCAGGTGGCCCCCCCGTCCTTGCCTCCACGCAAGCTCAAGAAAACCTCGACGCAGAAAGACTTGGGAGTGCACGTAGCAGACATGCACCGTGCATTCCAAGTCCAGTCACACCCTACCTGGGGTGGCAGCACGCCTTGGAGTATGAGTGGTCCCAGTAGTGGCGGCACGTCTCATCCTAGCAGCTCGCAGGAGTTGACAGACGACCCTGCATTCTTGTATGCAAAACAATCTGACAACGGGGTGCGTCTTGCTCTTATTATGTGTAGGGCTGGCCAGAACTATGTATAGAATACATTTGTATACAGTATTTTTGCAGGTATTTCATCAAATATACGGTCCTACACGGCATATGTGCACGGCTTTGGCCAACCCTAATTGTTTGGAAAGCCTGCAGCTCGTTTTGTGCACTGTGTGTTATGGCCAAGGCCTCTTCTGCTCAAACGCGTCGCATACAGTTTTACCTTTTCTGGTATTAAGTAATAAGGCTTTGCGTGCTGCCTGGCCTCATTCAGGATCAGGACTGCTCCTTGATAACTGCTCATCACACTTGATGCAAGCTTACCCTCACGCACTGCTTGAAACACCTATGTTCCACAGTCGGCCCAGATGAGGCTCCCCTCCCGCAAGCCCGCTCGCTCACTCACTCAGAAGAGTCTAGGGATGCACGTGGCCAGCTTGCACCGAGCGTACCACGAATCCAACCAGTGTGATACCGGAGGGGGTGCCCGTGGGGAGGGGGAGGATTGGGGGAGGGGGAGGACTGGCAGCTCTCTGCCCGTCAGGCTTAAAGGTTTCAGGCATGACAGCGCCAGGGCCTCAGAAACAGGAGCTCATGAGGTATGTCTTCCCTTTGGTTTGGGCTCAGCTTCTCAGCATACGCAGGGCCTTTGCTTGTCCTGATCTCACTGCGTGGATCGCCACTGTGCTGCGTACCACCGACACGACCCATGAGACATTGTGACACACATGCACAGTGCCCATGCAAGCCAGACAGCACAATGCGCAGTGCCCATGTGACATTGTGACACACATGCACAGTGCCCATGCAAGCCAGACAGCACAATGCGCAGTGCCCATGTGGCATTGTGACACACATGCGCAGTGCCCATGCAAGCCAGACAGCACAATGCGCAGTACCCATGTGACATTGTGACACACATGCACAGTGCCCATGCAAGCCAGACAGCAGAGTGCGCAGTGCCCATGTGGCATTGTGACACACATGCGCAGTGCCCATGCATGCCAGACAGTGCAATTTGCAGTGCCCATGCAAGCCAGACAGCACAATGCACACATGGCACTGCAAGTGATCCGAGCATTGCTTATATTTACTTATATGCACATATGTGCAGGTGTTGTCCGGACACGGCACCAAAACCAACTCCCGCTGCTCATCTCAGACCCGCGGCCCTATGTCAGACCAGCTGCTTGCTTTTGCGGATGGGTGGGGGGCGGAGGGAGAGGAGGTTGAGAGAGCGGAGGAGAGAGAGGAAGAGGGAGGAGGCCCAAGCAGACCGTTCCGCACATTTCAGCAGGCGGACAGGCAGCTCATGGGGCTGGAGCAAGAAGATGGTGACTTGGAGTGCCTGGTGGGTCTGCTTGTTGCGAGGCTTGCGTCATCAGCCTCTGTAGCCAAATGCCCTGGCTAAAGGTCAACCCTATTTTAACCTATGTTGTTAAGAGGTGCAATCGGGCATGTGCGCTATGCTGGCTGTGTGTGTCTGCTTAGTGTGTTGGCTGTGTGGGTTTGCTCAGTGTGTTGGTTGTATGGGCCTGTTGCTCGTGTTGGCTGTGCTGATCTGTTCGTGTTAGTAATTACAGGGATTGCACTAGAGTTTCGCTCATACACACACACACTCTCACACGCACAAACTCGCATATTGCATACATTTTCATACACACACATGCACACGCACACATTAACACACACACACACACACACGCTCACACGCACACACTCACACACACACACAACACACACACACGCACACACTCACACACACAACACACACATAAGCACACACACAACACACACACACGCACTCACACACACTGTTTTTCAACCTTGCCTCTGACGTGCACTTGCCTCATTGGCCTTACCAAATGCTATTGTTTTGCGCATGCTTGCTTAGTGGGTGGGCAAAGCAACTGATGCCTGGCTGACGTGCCCAGGTGCTCGGGTGTCTATCCTAGACAGCACAGTTGTGTGGCTGTTGGATTGCTGTGAGAGGTTCTTGGTTGAGGGCAAGCTTTGTTTAAGCCGCAAGAAAGTAGCGAACTGTAGCCTCACTTGAAAGAAGGACACTGCAGCAAGCTTTATAAGCTCTCATCACAGGCATTGGAACCCTCAACACAGGCATTGGAACTCTCAACAAATGCATTGGAACTCTCAACAAATGCATTGGAACTCTCATCACAGGCATTGGAACTCTCAACAAAGGCATTGGAACTCGCAACACAGGCATTGGAACTCTCAGCACAGGCATGGGAACTCTCCGTCTACTGCATCGTCCTTTTAACAACATAGATGCCGCGTGTATGCCTGGCATCTTCACTCACGCACGTGCATCATATTCAATCTTATTAATATAATAGTGATGATTATAATTTCATCCCAGAAGACGAAATCGTCTCCTAGCCTATGCCAGGTAATATAACTCACTCACATGTCTTTTTTCAGACTCAGGTCACCCTGGACACTAAACCAATACCAAGCCTATGCCACGCGCCTCAACTAGCTCATGTGTCTTTTTTCCAGACTCAATTCATACAGGACACAAAACCAACACCAAACCTATGCCGCGCACCTCAACTAGCTCACGTGTCTTTTTTCGAATTCAGGTCATACTGGACACAAAACCAGCACCAAGCCTATGCCACGCGCCTCAACTCGCTAATGTGTCTTTTTCCAGACTCAGGTCATACTGGACACAAAACCAACGCCAAGCCTATGCCACACGCGCCTCAACTAGCTCACGTGTCTTTTTTCAGACTCAGGTCACCTTAGACACAAAACCAACGCCAAGCCTATGCCACACGCGCCTCAACTAGCTCACGTGTCTTTTTCCAGACTCAGGTCATACTGGACACAAAACCAACGCCAAGCCTATGCCGCGCGCCTTAACTAGCTCACATGTACTATACTGCCTCAGGTCATCCCGGGAGACGAAATCAACTCCGCTTGTCCCCCAAGGCTTCGCCCGCCTTTGGCATTTGCAACCTCTGCTCCGCTCCATCAGCTTCACCACCCTGGAACTCGGCAGCACTCCAGTTCTCCTCAGCTGCATGTCCGGAACCAACGCTCCATGGAGGGCAATGAAAATATTGAGAATGCCTCTGCTTTTTCCGGTCCATCAAGCCAAGGTGCGCTCAAAAACTGTGTGCGTGTGTGTGTACAGGCATGTGTGCGTGTACAGGCATGTGTGTGTGCGTACAGGCATGTGTGTGTACAGGCATGTGTGTGTACAGGCATGTGTGTGTACAGGCATGTGTGTGTGCAGGCATGTGTGTGTACAGGCATGTGTGTGTGTGTGTACAGGCGTGTGTGTGTGTGTGTGTGTTTGTGTGTACAGGCATGTGTGTGTACAGGCATGTGTCACGCAAGCTGCAATTGTGAGGCAAAAAGGATCCTTGACAATATTGAAGGTATGAATACGTATGTTGTGTGTGGACCTTCCAGTGAAGGTGAGCTTTGAAACGGTGTGTGCGTATGTGTGTGTGTGCGTGTGAATGCGTGTGTATGTGCCCACGTCAAGGTACACAGTCTGGAAGTTTTTGTGTGTGTGTGTGCCCACGTTAAGGTACACAGTCTGGAAGTAGCCTAAGAGCTCCTTGACACAGCAATTTGAGGGTGCATGTTTAAATGTTGCGTATGTAGTCGACCATTGAAATTCAATCTGACTGCACGTTTGCTACTGCCTGGAATGTGGCATATGTGCATATGTGTATGATGAACGCCACAGGCATGGAATCTTGCCATTGAGGTTTGACCTAGCTGGCCTAACATGTGCTCATGCTTGGATGTAACTCACAAGCAATACTAGTGTGTGTGCTGGTGTGTGAGTGTCTCTGTGTGTATCATGTGAGTGAGTGTGTGTGTGTGTGCGTGCGTGTGTGTGCGTGCGTGCGTGTGCTTGCGTGCGTGCGTGCATGCGTGCGTGTGTGCGCGTGCGTGCATGCATGTGTGTGTGCGTGCGTGCGTGTGTGTATAGAAAGGCTCAATTTGCAGCACACACAGCATGTTACTCATTCTTCACACAAAGCCGCAATGGATGTGTAGCACACAAAAATCCCGATGTTTCGACCCTCAGGAGTGTGTGTGGGGGTCTGTTTGGCCGGTTTTACCTCTGAATCGCCAATTTCAGTCTCAGCTTGCACCGCGGCTGATGAAAACACCACTGCCTGAATCAGCACAAAATTTGATCTGTCCTGAGTTTGTGCTATATTCAAATGTAAATCCTTGTAAAGCCTGCATTATAAAGGCACGGACGTGCACACCTATCCTATAGGTGGCCCCGTGCCAACGTAGAACACCACTTTCACAACAGGCACATGGTGCAATATTATTAATATTATAGTAACCTTCTTCGACCGCACACACTGTGCAGGTTCCCATTCCTCCATCACCATCCACCAAGGCAGCAGCTCTTCAAGCCGCCCAAGCAGCGGCAACCGCGTAGTTCCTGCAGGGTATGTCCCTGTCCATAAAGGCCTCACGGACACGTCTTTGGACGGGCAAGCGCCCCCATTCCAGGCCTCAGTCAGCACCGCATGGGCTACTACACTCCCAGGGCAGTCAGCCTTGCAAGGCCTGCCAGAGCCACCCAACATGCAGCTGTACTCCTTGCAAGAGATGCCATCCATGGACTGCTCTCTATCGCAGTCCTTGCCCTCTCCCTCTCCTCCTGCCCTGTCACCTCCAGCCATTAGTACGGAGCCTTCCCCCAGCTCTCCTCTTCTCTCAGAAGCAGGTGCACCTACCCGGTTCCCTTCACCCCCACCCAAACCTGCTCATAATCCTAGTTTTATGTCTGGGCTGTTCAGCCGTCCTGGCACGGCTATTGCGAGCTTCTTTGGGGGAGGGAGCAGGCCTTCAACAGGAGTCGCAGCCCCTCTGCAGCAGCAGCAGCAGCAGCAGCAGCGTGCAGAGCCCAACCTCCCAGGCTCAGCGTTTGCAAATTTCTTTGGAGGCGGGAGCAGGCCAGGTACAGCAGCAGCAACTGCGCAGCAGCAGCAGCAGCAGCAGCAGCAGCAGCAGCAGCAGCGTGCAGAGCCCAACCCCCCAGGCTCAGCGTTTGCAAACTTCTTTGGAGGCGGGAGCAGGCCAGGTACAGCAGCAGCAACTGCGCAGCAGCAGCAGCAGCAGCAGCAGAAGCAGCAGCAGCAGCAGCAGAAGCAGCAGCAGGCAGGACTGGGTGCGACCACACAGCCGCAACCGTCAGTCCCGCCAGTAGCAGTTCCAGCGCAGCAGGGATCGAGCCTTATCAAGTCGCCGAGCCACAAGGAGCTTCAACGGCGTGCCTCTGCCAGGCTCCCTCGCGATAGCAACTCAGAGGGCAGCCCTGTCTCACGCACTCCAAGCATGCAGCGCTCCTCGGTGGAGGGAGCCTCGTCCAGGCAGGAGCCTGGTGCAGAAGGACGTGGGAGTGGAGAAAGAGATGAGGGCCAAGGTCCGAGCGTGGACAGGGGCCCCACTGCTGCCAGGCCTTGGGCAGCCGTAAATGCTGCTGCCAGGATTATCAGGAACAAGCGTGTAATCCCCACCCATGAGACACCTGAGTACAATGTAAGTTGGAGGGGAGCCGCTCCCTACTTTTTGTATTCTTCATACAACATCAATTATTTTTCATGCCGGCAGTGTCGGCAGTGTTCTATGTCTTATCAATTCGTTTATGTATATCTCTAAATAACATTGAGCTCACTCGCGCTCTCGCTCTCTCTCTCTCTCTCTCTCTCTCTCTCTCTCTCTCTCTCTCTCTCTCTCTCTTTATATATATATATATACCTATATATATGTCATAAGGTTGCTGTTGCCCACAGGGAACAAGCGTGAGGAGGAACAGGCGTTCAGCTCATACACCTCGTCAACCGTGGCCCTTGTAGTTTACTTTACTCTCCCGATTCGCTCCTCCTGCTGCTACTGCCCCCAACTTGCAAAAAGAGAATCATTCTGCCCCCGACTTGCAAAAAGATAATCATACTGCCCCCGACTTGCAAAAAGATAATCATACTGCCCCCGACTTGCAAAAAGAGAATCATATCCTTAACTGTCGTGCCCCATGAGAGCATTACGTTCCTGACTGACGCCGTGTATTAAACTGCTGGGTGAAAAGCAAATTCTGTAGGGCTGGCCAGAACCAAATTTACGGCACATGTACAGTATTTTTGGCGGGGAAATCACCTAATGTAAGGTCATATACAGCGTATATACACGGTTCTAGCTATCCTTCAACCTTTGCTATTATCCATTTCCGTGCTCCTTAACTGCATACATCCATACCACTCTTGTGCAGGTGGGCCCGCGCTATCTAGATTACCGCAGCAAACAAGTGGCAGCGCGCGCAGCATCAGTTACTGAACCGCAGCCATCCCCACCCCCACCTCAGAAGAAGGACCCCTTCAGTCTGTACCTCAACCCTCCCAAGAAAGCTAGGCAAAAAGGGAAAGCATCGCGAATATTGCCAGGTCCTGCTGCACCGCCTCGGTAGCCTGTTCTGTGGTGGAGGAATTTTACGGTCCTCGTTATTTAAGCGGCTCCTTTCCTTTGATTCAGGAAAACACGCACGGTAGCTTACAATGCCTGCTTGTTTCTTGTTTTTTTTTCCTGTGACACAGGTGGATGAAGTGGAGTGTTGTGAAGTGTTGCCATGGTGTGGAGTGTCATGAAGTGTTGCCATGGCGCGAGGGTTATGAAGTGGTGTTGCCATGGTGCGTAGTGTGAAAGGTGCAGATGCAATATGCACCTCAAATTGTGCAGTCTGATGCACCTCAGAAGCCCTTTCTGTGGCGGAGGAGTTTTTCGGTACCTGTCACCAAAGTACAGCTGCTTATGCACTTCTGAGCTTGCGGACTGATGCAGTAGTTTTGGAAGTTGCGGTGGATTTTGTTATGCTGTTTGAGAAGGAGCGTGTATGGATCCCTACTGATGGTGCACAACAAAACTATTTTTCATGCTTGAGCAAAACAAAACGGTTTGCAGAGCTGTTGTGAAGTTGGTCTGTTGAAAAAACTTGCATTTTTACCTAATTTATATTTGACATTGAAGCCAAAGCCACGCCAGTTTGTATAATATTCTTACTGCGCTTTTTAGTGTTGTACATATCGTTTTGCTGAAGAATTTGGGGCGTTACTGCAGTTGAATTATCATGCTACCTAGTGGTATGGTTGGTTTTATCTTTCCCCTGGGATTCACAGATCGTGATCTAAAACATGAAGATTTCATAGCTACTATTTTTTATTGGCCCTTGTGACGAAATTGCTCTTTCAGACATCCGTCCCCTCTGGCCGTTGCCTCACAGGTGAGAAAGAGGAACTGCTTAGTTCAGTGTAGCACTTGAACTCCAATTTTGCAGTGAAACAAAGTGATGCCCAGTATCACTCTGCTTTTTGTTTACAATGGTTACAATTAGGGTGACCTTCAGCCAGGTTGTTTGGCTGCACGGCTGCTGACTGGTCTCGTCCAGCCACAAATAAATCCATCAGCTCAGAAAGAAAGAGAAAAAGTCTAGTGTTCCGCTAAGGAAGGATATTGTTAATGAGTAGGTTGTTGACCTTTTGCAGCAAAAAGGTTTGGGTTGTCCTGCGGATGGGTTGTGCTGCGGATGGGTTGTCCTGCGGATGGGTTGTCCTGAGAAGTCCTCAAAGGTGTAAACAAAAAGGAGAAATTCCCTTACCTCACAGAGTTACAGAGCTACAGATAAATCCACCAGTCAATTTTTAGTTTAGTTTGGATTACAAAGGCATTCAACCTGGGATGGCTGCTCAACCTATGAGAACGAGGTAAACCTCAAAACGTGCGACTGCTAGGCTGCGTATGTAAAACGTGTAGAAACTGGGATACTTGTTGTTGTAGCTCCAGACTTGTAGCAACTACAAAAAAAACTGGAAAGGGAAAAAGGCACAACGCTGTTTGTGACAGAAATATTTCCTCAGCTCACAAACCCGATGATCTTGGCAAATTAAAGAGCGTGCGCCTTGTCTTAAATATGTTCACTTAAACAGGGCACTGGTCACATCCGCGAGAACCATCTTCAAGCCACGCTGCTGCCTCCACTTTCAAAGTGTGCACGCACAAGCAGAGCCTACTGACATTGCGCATAACATGTTTGGACAGATCATCTTAAAGATGAAGATACTGTGGTGCAGTAGTCGCTCATCACTAGAAAAAGGGATGGCAAACCAAGAATGATAAGCGGCATTTGTTGTTGTGCTTGTTGGGGTCCACCAACTCAGCGCCTCTACAAACACCTTAAATCTGCAGTAAACTTTTGCATGGGAATAGCACGCCAAGTTTGAACAGCTCAGACATGTGACTCGCACTCGTGCAGTCCTTGAAAAGTGCTCAGCAATTGAGCAGTCCAGCGGCACCTGAACGAGGCTGTGAATTAAGAGCAGCCTGGACCACCCTACGCAGAGTGACGCTATTATGTATTAAGCAAGTAAAAGATAAAGAACGCAGATAGTGTAAATACTACCGGCATGGATTCGGCCTCCGTTACTCTCCACATCATCCTTTTGGGTGTGGGCGGCACCATGGCATCTACAACACTCACACTCTTAAGCCTTTCAAGGAACTGGGTCTCGATTATCATAGAGTTAAGAAGCTTGCCCCCAAGCTCCATGTGCACTCTGTGCTGCTAAGCTTGTCCATACCAGACGTGCCCTTTCCAGTACTGTTATCAACTCTCATCAGGAGCTGGTTTCAGGCCGAGCCTGCAACCCTCCTGATCCCCATTGATTTTCCCCTTCCTTTTGTGGTGGAAGAGCTTTACGGTACTCGGTACCAAAGTGGCTCCTTTTCCTTAATTAATGTGGGGAGTGGCTTTCACTGTCTGCGTAGTTTTTCTTTTCATGGATTGTTGTTTTGTGTTCTGCAACACCCAATGGTTCATGTCCACATTCTTGGAGTGCAGCCCAGTTAGTGGTAGAACGCTTCACACCTAATGTGCCCTTGCTTCAAAAAATGCAATTGAAGCGAAGACAGCGAGCTAGAGAACTCCCTGCCTGCATGAAAAATTCCAGTTCCCCATACTTGATTGACTACCTTACATGCCAGCAGGAATAACATAATAGCATAAGTCTTAGCGAGCCACAAAGAAGTGTGCGGTCTGTCTGCCAAAGCGTGTTCACGCACAAATATATGTTTCCTATAGGCAGAGGCAAGGAAAGGACGGGATGCATGTTCAGCACCTTATTAGCCATGTTCAAGGTCCTGTAGAATACCATGCCCAGATACCTGAAAGAATCTTTGTGAAAAAGGGTGGCACCGCCAACATTAAAAACAGGAACATTTTTACCCGCCAGTTGAAGTGCACAACCTCGGACTCAGAAATGCTGACACTCAGATGTTTATTTCTAGCGTTCATGTTAGGCCATTTGTAGCCTCGTAAGGGCAAAGCCCCCCCCTGCAAACATCCCTGCGTAGGCAATCTCAAACACATGCCTGGCCTGCGAATGGATACGCGACAAAAATCGATTTCAAGCAGATTTCAGGCTGCCTAGTAGTAGAATGTTTTCATATTATATAGAAGAAGGGCAAATTGCAAATTGCATCTCTGCAGCAGGGACATTCCAGCTGACCAATGCAATTTAAAATCAAACAAGGATATATCACCTCTCCATGTGCCACACACCTCTCCATGTGCCACACAGGCTGCCACACACCTCTCCATGTGCCACACAGGCTGCCACACACCTCTCCATGTGCCACACATCTCTTTATGTGCCACACAGGCTGCCACACACCTCTCCATGTGCCACACACCTCTCCATTATGTGCCACACACCTCTCCATGTGCCACACCTCTCCATGTGCCACACACCTCTCCATGTGCCACACACCTCTCCATGTGCCACACACCTCTCCATGTGCCACACCTCTCCATGTGCCACACACCTCTCCATGTGCCACACACCTCTCCATGTGCCACACAGGCTGCCACACACCTCTCCATGTGCCACACACCTCTCCATGTGCCACACACCTCTCCATGTGCCACACCTCTCCATGTGCCACACACCTCTCTATGTGCCACACACCTCTCCATGTGCCACACACCTCTCCATGTGCCACACACCTCTCCATGTGCCACACCTCTCCATGTGCCACACAGGCTGCAGCTACGAGGGCATGCTTTTATTTAGACCTGCACAGGAGCCTTGCTTGGCCATCAGGCGAGCCAGACAACACAGCCACTTAGAGCCTTGACTGCCATGCTGAGAGCTAGGGGGCGCGATATTTTGCATGCTAGCTAGAACAGGCTTAGAGACTGTAGAAGTGATGCTAAAGCTGTTGATCTCTTCCGTGCAGCCTTTAAAGACTTTGCAGTTCGCCAGGGAGTCTCCAGTTTCTCTGACTCAGGTCAACCTCACCCTTTGTGCTGGCTAGGCCAAACGGCTCCTTGGCTGCCTCACTGCAGCTACCTTCCTAGCAAGCAGGATTGAGTGAAAGCTAAGACATGTCTTAAGACAAGCTTGTCTGGGGTCTGGGGTGGCATATACTCCACCCCTGCTCTCAGTTTCCATTAAAGTAGCCCGCTTCCTATTGCCTAACCCCTTGCTTTTGGCTTATGGTCCTTTATTTTTCTCATAGCTCAGGGGAGAGTAAGTCGTAGACTGCTGCTCTGAGTCCGGGTCTCATATGCCTTGGAATCCTGCTATCCTGCTATGTATTTTTCTCCTCTACGGGTCTTCCGCAAAGCTGTTTTAGCCAGGTTTGCGCATAAGGGTGGAGCCCGTGTTATTATTTAGGGTGGGTAGTGATAGAGCCAGTTTTGGCGCGCCAGTCATTGCTATGGCTTAGTTTGCTCTTATCCTGGCTGGCTCCTAGCTTCTCTTGCCTTTTTGTCTGGGTACCCATTCAATTACGTAGGAACCCAGGCCTCAGTTTTAGACGGTCCCTTTATTGCCCCTATCTTTCTAGCCTTCAGTTAGCGGCACGCAATTTTCAAGTGCTTTTCTTGTTGGGTCCTACATATTTATCTGAACTAGTTTTTCCTGGTCGCCCCTCTTGCCTTCCTTGTTCGCCCAGCCAGGCCCTACTTCTGTATTTTCTGACTTGATGCATGATTTAGAATCCCTGTTATTGCATTAAAGTCCAAAGGCCTGCTATTTTTCTTTCCTCTTTAATGGATGGTACAATACACTGAATACTCCTCACATGGTGAGCACGCAAACATGAAAATTTTTAGTTGCAAGACATAAGCCTGCTGGTCCATTGAAGTTAAAATTTTTGCCCGTAAATTTAGACAGCAACAAACAGCTGGCAATGCAAAACCACCAAATTCCCAAACACTGGAAAAAGTAAAAGTAAAAGTCTACGCCGGAGAGAGCCAGCGTGCATGAAGGAAAGGCTCTCAACTAGTGCTCACACTCGCCAGAGCCCCGCCAAAAATTAAAAAAGAGAAACAACTGAGCCTGATGAGGACTTGGCGGGTTGTCAGCCATGCGATCCGGCCTGCGCCTAGCCCTCCTGAAGCCAGCCGCTTTATCAGTAACCCCCCCATCAGGTCCCCCATTATCACTGTTGTTGTTTAAGTGTATTTTGTGTTTTGTTTTTATGATCTTGTTTAAGCTTTTTATTGCATGGCAGTGTAGTTAAGTAGCTAGTTGGTGCACTTTGTGCGTGGGGATGCCCAAGTTTAGTAAAGGAGTTATGGTGTACTGATTGTAAATTGCGCCCCCGACTCTAAGAAGTATAACATGAAGTGTGACTTTGTTGTTTCGAGAGATGCCTCGGAGGCTCCTTGCTCGTAGACGCTGGATAAGAGGTTGATGTTGGTTGTGCGCTTCTTATAATATCTATTGCGGGTTTGTGTCTGAGCAGAATGTTAAACCTACATGATGTGTGTCCCTTGTTGGAATCTGTTTAAGGCCCAAACACCTGCCCCTTCCTTCAATGGGCATGACTAACACGCCATTTGGACGGCTTTGACGTCTAGCTGGAAAGTTTTGTTGTGTTGGGAAAACCCAGTCGGGAATGTTTCTTTCATTGTCATGTAAGGTCAGATAGCTTTTCACTGTTACAAGCATCCATTGTAAGGATTGCTCAGCCCAGCTTGCCTTTGCTGATCTCTTCACCACAGCGGCAAACTGTGTGGTGGTCTAGGTGGTCTGCACCCTCATTGCCAATAATAACTGGAAAACTTCGAATCAAAACAAATTTACCTCCAGCCATCCAGATGCTGTGCTGGTTGCTCCCCCAAATTGCAGCGCTGCCAGCCACCAACAAAGACACACTTTATAAGCAGCCCAAAACGTTGACAGACTCGACGTGAGATCCACCTCGTTAAGATCAATATTCTGAGAACATTAGACCTCAGAATCAGCTCAACGCTGCAAGGGAAGAGCACAAGCATTTCCGCACCATTCTGCAAGGAGTCTCTGTGCCTTTGCACATCATCCTTTTGGGAATGGGTGGCACCAATACATGAATCACACACTGGAGAACTTGCTTCCAAGAAATTTGCTTCCAAGCTTCATGTTCGATCTATCAACAACGCTGCTACCTTTGTCCATACCAGACATGCCCTTATCAGTACCATTACTCCTCACCAGGAGCCGGTTTCAGGCCAAGCCTGCATCTCCCTGATCCCCAGTTAATTTTTCCATTATAGTTGCGGTGGAGGAGTTTTACGGTTATGGTATAAGAGTGGCGGTCGGTTTTCCATTGCCTGCGTAGTCCATCTTCTTCTAATTGCTTTATAGTTCTAAGCTGTGAAAGAGTGGAAAATGGCATGCAGGTAAGTGAAAGAATAATTGTTTGGTACCAAGCACCAAATGTCGTCCAGCTCGTCCATTAAAAAAAAAATGGAAAAAGTATGGGGATCAGGAAGTTTGCAAGCTTGACCTGAGATCGGATCCTGATGAGAGCTGGGACTAAGGGCACGTCTAACCCCAAAATTTGAAATTACAGGCAAATAGGTTCAACCAAAACTGTTTTCTACCGATAAGCAACAATCCTGCTTATTTAAAAGCTCTTGCAAACTGCAAAGCGAGGTCCACCGCGCCCGCAACAAAACAGTGGTGAGGTGGAACAGCGGGTATGACGGAGTGAGCAAAGGTTGTTATGGAAAGTTATATCTGCAGTAAACCTCTGGCTCGCCGTATACCTAAAAGCACAAGCATGCGACCATGTACACTTCAAATTTGAATGGGTGTTGCTGTGTGAAATTATAATATGCGTGAAAAGTATCTGCACATCAGGTTTGAACGCCGAAACAATTGCCCTGGAATCTCTCGCGCAACATAAATTACTCCGTCCCCTTAAGCTTGTACTTGACACGGGCGTGCCTGGTGAAATTAGCCTTCAAACTCATTGTAAGCTTCAAATGCTCTTAAACGAAATCGCACTTTTCGAAACATGCACCTCGGACGGGTAAATTGTTTAATTAATATTTTAGTGGGAACCCACTTAAATAAAAAATAGATGCTTGCAAATTATCATGTCGGACGCCACGAAACCTCCACCCGTGCGTCTGGACTCAAACATCCTCCAAAGCCTCGTTGATATGGACGGAATTGAGCCACTCCCCCGCTCTGGAGCTGTCAGTCAGGGCGGTGCTTGCTTCTTTGCACCACAACACTTTTTTGCGCCAGCAGCGGCAGCAGGCGGTCTCCCCATTCCACCAGAGTTTTCAAGAGTTGCAGCACCCCCTGCAGCAGCCGCCCCGTCCTCGCGCAAGTACTTTAAATACCACATGCAGCGATTGCAGACTACGGCAAACCATGTATTATTCTATGTGAGCTTTATTTTCTATGATTATACGCAATCAAATGATGAATGACATGGCTGCTATATTCCTGGAGCTGAACAAAACCATTTTTCTAAACATGCAGGTGTGTGATGCAAACATGGACGCAAAATTGGCGATTGTGGTGCGCGTTTTTGTTGTACGTGCAGGGTGCCTTTTTGATCTGTTCGTGTCCAGCGCCTCCATAAATGCATCTTGTCTTGATCACACACCCTGCTAGCTGACTGATTTGTTTCTAAACAACTGAGCAATTTGTAACCATAAGGAGTACCATTAGCGTGATAGACTAAATTAATGCCAAATCGCTACAACTGATCCAGTTTGCCCGTAGGTCACACAGCAGGTCAGCCAGTCCTCTCCCTACAATAACACTGCATGCAGGGCACCGATGTTCGACTCACAGGACACTTTGTGTACTGCACTCTTCCGGATTTTCGTGAAGGCCCTCCCATTCGATGCACCAACCGTGCCCAGGCAAGTGAAATGAGGTGCATTGCATCATTTAGGAGGGTAGTGATATTGTGGATGGAGGTGTCAGCAACGCATGCAGTCCTGGACTATAGGGTGGATGGCTGAGACTTCCTAAATATTGGGTCAGTTTCTACGTCTGATAACGCCTGGTTTTTCTGTTTGATGTACGCAGCAGGCGATGGGAAACCGTTGGTTCTTTAAAAATGGATGATAGCAAATTTTCTGGTTGTCTAGATAAAAAGAGTGAGTGTAGGATGGCATCACTTTTAAAAGACCACGTGCAGACGGTAAGCACTGTCAAACTCCTTGCCGCAAAGCGGAAGAGAAGGATATCAGTGAGGAATGGGCTTAAGATCCTCTAGGTGCATGATCCAACATACCAATCAAGCAATGCCAGAAGTGGACGCTACTCGCTTTTTACAGGTCATGGCTTGGTTAGCAGGGCTGGGTGCAACAGAAGGGGCGGATCCGCAGGTGAATTTTTCTATTCCTACTTTGGTGCAAACATGGGGAAATTCTGTCAGCTTCACTTTGGACCTTCAAGATTGTTGCCATGTGACTTTTTATCTGCGTTCCTCTCACACAATGTGTTTCCTTGGCATGTGAACTTCCATCTGCGTCCCTCTCACACATTGTGTATTCTTGGCATGTGAATTTCCATCTGCGTTCCTCTCAAACAATGTGTATTCCTTGACGTGCTGCAATCCATTCCAGACCGTGAACGTCCCGAGTATATCAAGCCAGCAGTTGGAGATGCTACTGACTGCCGACCCCATGTTCAGCCGGCCTCGTTTGGATCGCAACTACACCCAGTGGCGAGAACAGTCCGGCAAAATGACAGACGGTAATATCTTGAGTGGCAAATTGCAATTTTTTATGAGTGCACTGATACTGATGCACTTTTAACGTAGTTACTCGTTTGGCCACACACTCTAACGTAGTTACTCTTCTTGGCCACATGGTTACTCTTTTTGCACACCAAACAGGTTTTGTGCATACCTCGTAATGCTGACATAGTTGTTTGTATTCCCCATCAAGCAACTGGCCACAAAATACCTGCATTGCACAGCAGCCTGCCAGCTTAAACAGAAGCACCTTTCATATTAATCGCAGGTCGCCACTTCAAGAACTTTTACCTCATCGATACACAGGTGAGAAGTAGTGGTTCAAATTGGTGTTATTTCAAAGGCTCATTAAACTTGAGTTAAAAAGAGGAACAGTATGCAGGCAGAAAAAATTTCCTCCAGCAAGACAGGAGGATTTACTTTTGATTGTGAAAACCCGAAATATACAGAAAATTTTGAAATGGCAGCAACAAGCAGCAGGTCTCATGTCATTTCCTCTGATTTCAAGTATCGATGTTTAGGATTCAAGCCCAATTTTCTGGGTAATGAAATAGCACATCATATAGATGCGTGACTTGATCGGTTGCAGAGTGATGTATGTGTAGACTGAATCTCAGCTTCGTGTGCCGTCCTTTGAAAATCACATCTTTGACTTTTACACGTCCCTAATCACAGATCAGAGCCAGAAGCACAAATTTGTAAAAAGCACCATGCGCTTCTGATTGCAAAGCGGAGCTGAGAAGCACATTCATAGCACTTTCTGACTTTTACACGTCCCTAATCACAGATCAGAGCCAGAAGCACAATGTTGCAAAGAGCACCATGCGCCCCTGATTGCAAAGCGGAGCTGAGAAGCACATTCATAACAGTTTCTGACTTTTACACGTCCCTAATCACAGATCAGAGCCAGAAGCACAATGTTGCAAAGAGCACCATGCGCCCCTGATTTAGAGCGGAGCTGAGAAGCACATTCATAACAGTCTCTGACTTTTACACGTCCCTAATCACAGATCAGAGCCAGAAGCACAATGTTTATAATGAGCACCATGCGCCCTTGATTGCAGAGCGGAGCTGAGAAGCACATTCATAACAGTCTCTGACTTTTACACGTCCCTAATCACAGATCAGAGCAGATGCACAATGTTTATAATGAGCACCATGCGCTCCTGATTGCAGAGTGGAGCTGAGAAGCACATTGTTTCTGCTGAAGATTCCCACCGACGTGACAGGTGTGGTTGTGCTTTGTGCTTTGTGCAGGGAAGCAGCAAGTAAAATGTAATGGTCAAAGGATTTACCCTTTGGTAAGTACAATGCTTGGTCCTTCTTTTCTACTTTGTATTTCCAGGCGCTACAACTACAAAGCTGTGCCGGAAATGGGTGGATTTGCCTTTGAAAATGGGCAGGCGGTCAAAGAGTGGCTAGTGAGTTTTTTCCAAAGTTAATGCGGTGAGCAGCCGTCATGTCCAAACAGGCGTAACGCAAAAGGCGCATGAACGGGCATGTGCATACGGATTCGTGCACATCTAGTGGCAAACTGCTTTTTTCTGGTTATTACAATAGTACCTCCAAAAAGGTGTAACATACATACAGGGCGCATGAGTGTGTATCTGATGACAAATCGGCTTCTTTCTGAATTTACAAAAGTGCCCCCTTTTCATGTGCTTAATAATTATTCAGCAACACATCAGATACAAGGTTGGCCAGTGCCATATGCAGGCAGATGGTAAAACAATGCAGAGTGTCTAGCACGGGAATTTGTAACCATTTGGCCATTCACAGGGTGCGTGCTTGACTCTGGCAAATCCTGATCTTTAAGCGTAAAACCATGCATTTTGCAACGCACAGGACTTTGTGGTGGGCTAAGCAGCATGGTCACAACAGGGTATATCTCTGATCTCTGACTAATCCTGGTCAATAACTGCGGCTTCTTTTCCTTAATCAATGTGGGGAGGGTTTTTAGATTGCCTGCGTAGTCTTCCTTGTTTGTCTCTAACTAATTTTCATAGTCTAGTGCACTTTTTGCGCGCACATACACACAGGACTTTGTGGTGGGCAAAGCAAGCAGCGGTCCGTCGACTGCCCGTGTGCCCAAAAAGGCAAAGAACTCCAAAGGAATCCAACAGCAGAAAAAGGCAACCACTGCAAATCCTCAAATGCCCTACATCCCCCCAGGTAAGCAAGTGTCTTTACAGGGAAGGGCACATAAGCAGCGAGTGTCTTCACAATGATGAGCACACGCACAGTGGCTTCACTTTGTACAACATTGAGGTATTTGACCACATTTCGGCACTGTCAACTTTTTTTGTATGCCACAAGAAAGGAAGTAATGCTGCCAAAACAAATCAGGTAGTTATTTTACAGCTCAATCAGTAGGCAGGGGGAAATAAGAAAGCACTGACGGCAAGGGCACAAGGAAGCTGCACTGTATAGGCAAGCAGAACTGAACTTGCCTTTTGAAAACATCCAGATATATTAAAGATGGACAAGAAGAGAAACATGCACTTTTTGCGAAAGTGCATTACACAAGTCGCTTGCCTGCAAGAACTAGAGTTCTTCTGCAAGCAGAGAACTCTGCAGTTGACAAGCGTACATGATTTCAGCTGTATCAAGGAGGGAAATGAGTTGATGAAGGGTTGATGTCATGACCAGAAGCTGTATCAGTCGAAGTACAAGACAGATAGCGCCACCAATACGCCATTTGAAATTAAGGAGAAGTATCCAATCAGTAACCGACCAAACACATGCCTCTGCCAGACGTAAGGCGAAGGCGTGTGTGTGTGTGTGTGTGTGTGTGTGTGTGTGTGTGTGAAGGCGTGACATTGACGAGCGTACATTATTTCAGCTGTATCAAGGAATGCAATGATCATGTACTTCCTTGATACAGCTGAAATATGTGAAGCAATGCATGTAGTTATAGCTCATGAGCTATAATAAGTACATGCATTTGAGCTAAGCCCTCAAAGAGGTACGAAAAGACAATTGTGTAATGCTTCATGTCGACGAGTGCTTCGTCCCCAAATGTGTGACTCATTTTGCATATTCTTGGTCTGCTGCAAATAGTATTGCTGTGTGAAGCATGCAAGGCTTGCTTGATCTGTCCTGTTCAGTTGCATCATCCTCATATGTAGCTCTATGCCTCGTACAAGCTTGTACAGCATAAGGTGATAGATCTATCGCCGTCATTTGCCTACGTACGCCAGCTTAGTTCTATGCCTGAATCCGACCTCTGCAGGGTTCTTGGATCCCTTAACAACAGGCTCTGAAAGAACACCCATGGAAATGGACGCTTCTTTCCTCACGCCCTTTCCAATCCACACCTCCACCCTCGCATCGGATTCTTGCAAGCCCTTCCCATCATCAATAGCATCACTCCAGTCTCCGGTGTGTGTGTGTGTGTTTAATCCCGCAGGTGATGGTCACAGCTGCTTACCTTTCCTCTGCTAGTAGTGCCGGTTTGCTGGGAGGTTTTTGAATGTCGGTTTGCTGGGAGGTGCAAGGTGTATATGGTACTATGTTGTATATGGTAGTAGTATTCTTGGCCTCCATTTTTACTGTCAAGGTATGTATATATCGGAGGTCTTACACATCATTGGCAAGCCAACGCGTGTTTGAATTACGGGTTTAAGGAACGTCACCCGCCCTCCATGATTGCTTTTAGTTTGCTGGGAGGCGTATACTTTAGTTTCGAGCATGCAAGGAACTCAAATTCATTCGAGTATAGAGCTTACAAGGGACGTCGCCCGCCCTTTGTGATTGCACGTTCATATGTTCCTGGCAGTTCCTGCACATCTTATGTGCTGATGAATGACATGACACCTGCTGTGAACCTTTGACTTCATGACATATCACACATCCCTTACCAATGAAGGATGTATCACTTACTAATAACTAATAAGGACAAATTACTCACTGAGAGCTTCAAGGCAGCTGTGCAACTTGACCTCTTCATTTCTATTTTGATTGCCCCCACTTCACAAACATTCCACCACATTTATCAGGTTACTAGAACGAATGACATCATCCATGTGCCAGCATCTGTTTTGCTCTATTTTTGCAGCTGAAAGCACAGTCGATTACAAAAACTGCATGCAGGCCACGGGCAATGCTGAGTGCCCACCCCAACTTGATTACATGGAAATCCAGCAGCAGGAAGAGCAGCAGCAGGCTGAGGAGATGCATTGGGAGCTTTGTGATGCAGCTAGCCTGTGTAATGCAACTGAGGTGTTTCACACATTCCAGGGTGACGAACGACTTCTAGTATGGATCACAGGTAATCCATTCTCTCTCTCTCTCTCTCTCTCTCCATCTCTCCCTCTCCCTCTCCCTCTCCCTCTCCCTCTCC
>Ga0307968_1000351_pt1 | contig 31311 bp, 37 predicted proteins | sample OrgLakmetagen650_FD_201834 | JGI IMG/M metagenome (GOLD analysis project Ga0307968, IMG submission 201834) | Saline water microbial communities from Organic Lake, Antarctica - #650 | ecosystem: Environmental > Aquatic > Non-marine Saline and Alkaline > Saline | place: Antarctica: Organic Lake...
ATGCAGCTGTTGCACAATTCATCTACGCTACAGGCACCACCTTCTGGGTTGTGGTAGCAATAAGCAAGTGATCATGCTACGTTCTGAGGGGCTGGGAGTTCCTCTGGGGGGCTCTAGAGGGCTTGGATGTGCCTCTGGAAGGCTCTAGAGGGCCTGGGAGTGCTTCTGGGGGGCTCTGGGGGGCTTGTGGCTGCAAAATTCGTTAAGTGCCCAAAATCGTATTATACGGAGCAATTTGAAAAATACGGTTATATACGTGATAAATACGATACGACGTATAATACGCCTACGCCGTATGACCCATCCCTGAGGGATTGAGTGAAACTTCCTGGTCTGGGAGCTACTAAAATAAATTATAGAATGTTCATATCTTGCATTCTGTCTAACACAAAAGAACCAACGCATGAAGCAGTTTTCACCATGCACTTGGTCTCGGAGGCCAGGTGTAACGTACACACACACGCATGCATACACAACACACGCACACGCATATATACATACACATACATACGCACGCACACATACATACATACACATACACGCACACACATACACACACACACACCGGATGGCATGCAGGTTGAGTATGTAGTGTGCTTGTATAACTCATCTAGCTAACAGGAAGGAAGAAATCAGGCTCTGAGTGTGGTTAGTCCTTGAAGCACTTACCTATTTTGGTATTTAACTCACAAGCACGTTAAATAATGAGGTGGATGCCACCAATCTTGTAAGCTCTTCAGTGTCTTACCTTGTAGCATTTAAAATTACTGTTAGTATTAGTAAGTTATACACTAGCTGACATTGCTGGAGAGTAGCTTGCGCTTCCTCGTCAAATCATAGATCATGGGTCTGCACCTCGCTTAAACCTGCATCCTGGCAGGTTCACATGTAGTGATTAGGCATCGCAGATCTCTCAGAACCATGAGAGGTTTTGAATTTCCATCGGTATGCACCTCACTTGTGTCTGTTCCTTGGCAGGTTCCCATCAAGTGGTTAGGCAGCGCCAGATCTCTCAGGATCATGGGAAGCTTTGACTTTTGGACTCGAGGAGTCGATATGTCGTCTCCAGATGTAGGCGGCGGAGACTCCCAGGAGCGAAGCTTTGAGGTCACCCTGAATTTGACACCGGTGAGCATACATTTGCACCATTTAATGCCCGCATGTTTTAATGCTGCATCCACGATTGGCATTTGACACCTGCATGTCTGATTATTGCAGCATGTCTGAATATTGTAGCATTTAATGCCTGCATGTTTCAATGCTGCATCCACAATTGGAGTTTGATGCCTGCATGTCTGAACATAGTGCAGCTGTGTCTGCATGCTGGAACTTATCGTTGTAAATTTATTCATCATTGCGTGGTTCAGTGCCTGCATGTCTTATTTTGACGGTCACCAGGAAATTAAGTACGAGGTCAGTGCATTGTTTTTTGAAGCGAGCTGTTGTAGGATCTTTCATGTAAGTAAACATCAGTGGTGTTTCCCGGCTTTAAAATGTTGTTTACCAATCACACATTTCTTAGTTTAAAAAAGCTTTTATCCTGGGCATGCCTGCTAATTCAATAGGCACACCCAGAACAAGAGATAAAGCCTGTGTGCAATGAATAAACTTGCATCAGGGAAGGCCTGCAACTGGTGCTCTACAAACACAACAAAAGCATGGTCACATCTTCTTTGTGCTTGCTGGCTTCTCTCTGGACCTACTTTGCAGGGCAAGTACGCAATCAAGTTTGTAGTTGATGGGCAGTGGCGTTGCGCCCCTGGTTGGCCTGTAGAAAATGAGAACAATGTGCTTTTGGTGTAGCCTCTCCCTTGGGAATCGACAAAGCCAATTAGATCAGCCAGTTTGAGTTTCGCTCAAAAATAAGTGTGTCTTGGTGTGAATTCGCTGTTCTATTTTCAAGATGTGGTGAAGAGACGCGTTTGCTTCTTTATATTAATTGTAAAATATGAATGTCATACGCTCCTCTTATTTCCTTTGGTGGAGGAGTTTTACGGTACCCGGTACCAAAGTGGCTCCTTTTCCTTAAATGATGTGGGGAGTGACTTCACAGCCTGCTAGTTATTCTTTTTCTTTCTTATTAATGTTCCATGCTGGTGCTCTCGTAGCTCCCACTAAATGAGAAAAAAAGGAAAAATAACGCAGGCAGTGAAATTCACTCCCCACATTACACGACGGTGGTGCGTCTGCTTGTGGGGGTGGGCTTTCCAGTGGTGGGAGTGATGGAAACCAATAGGGGGTAGACCGTCAGTTAAATTGTCGGCAGCTCATCAAACTGCTCGTTCTGAATGCGAGTGGCTTGCCTGACCCCGATGTTGCACCTGAGGCTGCACTGGGAAAAAGTGTAGCACATTCTTGTTGCTATGATCACGAAACACGCACGAACGAGATAAACAGGCTCATGTCTGGTTTGCATGGCACGCATCGGCTCATACATGCCACGCACATTGCCAGAGGGGGTTATCTGGGCAAAAGCCAAAACATGCTCGCTCCTTTTTGCATGAAAGGTGCAACTACTCAAGGGGGTTACAAGGGTGGCCTACAGCCCGAGACTCTGGCTGATGGCAATTGGCTGGTGAAACAAAATCAACCATTGTCGAAAATTGAAACTGAATCTGACACAAACTTGAGGAGTCTGTATGAGTCTTGATTCAGGAATGCATTGATCTCAACTAATACTCACACGCACGTCACTTCATCAAATTGGACCCAACCTAGCTTCAAACTGACGCTGACTCAGTAAGCTACCACTAATTACTTTTGAAGAAAGTGAATATAATTTCTTCAAAACACCAAAAATTTACTCAGTTTGGTGCGCTGGCTGGTCAGATACAGCATATGGCTGCTCAAAAAGTAGGGTTCACGCTGCGGCCAATTAGGTATGGGCCCCCTGATTTGCACGTTTTAAGCTCAGCTGCATTGGAATCAGTTTTTGCATAGCAGAGCTGCAAATTAGGGGGGCCATACCCTAGGAGCATGAAAAAAGTGTACCCATTTCGGGCCTCAGATAATCCCATCTGGCACATTGCACCAGAGCATGCGTGGGGGCCGGGGCATGGGGTGGCTGTTCTTGCTGCAATTCAGTGTGCCGACTTTCTGCATCTGCATTTGGACTCACAGAGCCTGCAGTGCATTTGGGTACAGTGTAAAAGAAATTGTTTGGGTTTCATGAGGATGTCATGTTGGGGGCGGTACACATCAACCCTGTCAACCCTAAGTAGCCGCCAACTTTTTCCTTTGCAGCTATGACCGACTCCTTTTCCTCTCTCCTTGAAGATTGCGCGTGTCATCCAGGTTTTGCCTCTTATGCTGCTGTGTGGCGATTTCAGCGCCAAAATTGGCAGGCTGATGAGCGAGATCTCGGACATACGTGATGGTCCATTGATAACGCATCCTGCCCTGAACCACGCCCGTAGATGTGAGTTTGCTTGTGCGAATGCTGCGGGTAGACAGCTAGTGAATTTTGCTAGAGTGAGTGAGCTGGCACTGGGCACGGGCAGGGTGCGGGGTGATAGTGGGCAGCGCACTTGTATGGGACATGCTGTTGGGGTGGCAGGCACTAGACCTGACCATATTATAATGTAAACAGACAAGCTGTTTAGAGTGGCTAGCTTTGTGCGCATCACGAGGATTGTGCCATCTGTGATCACTGCCCCATCAGTGTGTCATTCAAAGTGCCTGTGGTTGGTTTGAAAAGTGCAGACTGGGAAATGCAGGATGAGCATGTTTGCAAACCGCCTGTGCCTGTATCGATAGGACGGCTCTACGGGGCTGAGACTTTTGTTCCTATTACCCTTTTACCTGCTTCAGCCCTCGAATGTGTTTTTGGGTTCTTATATCTTATATAGGCAGGGTCTATTCAACCCAGAAAGACGGAGGTAAGAGAAGTCAACAGCGCAGAATATGTAAGCAAAGATGACCTGTTTTTCACCTTCACACCCCAATATCTCCGCAGTTGCTTTCACCACCTTTCTAAGCACTTCAAGTGACAGATGCGTGCCATTTTGCCTCCCTCACGACCTACGTTTGTCGAAATCTGCTCGGAGACGCAGTCCAAGTTCAAACTTCTGACAGCTTTTGTAACTGGCGCTTCTTCATGGCTTACTATACTACGGCCGCTCCTTGTAAATTTATCTATCTAAGCATAATGGTTTCAGAGTAGTTTACACGCATTCTTAGAAAGCAGCTAAACAAGAACTGCTGAGATCTTTTGAGGAGTTTTGAAAAAGAAAAGAAAGGCTACGCTAGTAATGGTAACACACCTAGCATTGATTAAGGGAAAGAGACTCACAATCTCCCCACCATAAGTTAGAAAAAGAAAGGAAGTTTGCCTGGAAAACCCTCCCACCCGGGAAAAAAACCAAGCATAAACCCACACATTGCAAAGCAGAGAGAGAGAGAGAGAGAGAGAGAGAGAGAGAGAGAGAGCAGGTACCCCTAACCTCAATCTCTTGAGGCAAAGAGAACAAGATGTAGAACCTGGCTGAACTTCAAGTGGCTGTCTTGACACGTGCACCGTGCAGTGACTGGCTGCAGTGTTATAAATGCTGGCATATGCTTGGACCTTATCCCTGTCTGCCTCCCAATCTAATCTCCACTGGAAAACTTTTTTCATTTATTCTCCTGGTGGGTTGTTATGTCTCTCTGCATCCATTGGGTGGTGCAGAACACAAATCATCCTTTCCTAATTCCTTTTCTTTTCCTTCTCCTCAATAGATGGGGCAGTATCGTGTCATGACGGCTTTCTTTACCTACTAATAGGTAGCAGTCGCACTTCTTGACTGAAGGCCATTCTTTGTAAACCTTGTAAACCTTGTAATAGATAGCCTGTGGTTCTATCCTAATGCCAGCTCGCACCTGGATCCCTCTTGGTTAAGGTGCTGCCATAAGGTGCCATAGCATTTAAATACTAGCTCTTCTTGTTGGGGTCTAGCTAACTTGGATAACGTGAGGATACTGGCAGTAGCAGACACCAGTGTCTCCCAGCTTGTTTACTGCTAGTCAGACCTGAGTTAGCTTATGTGCCGTCTACAAAAAATGGTGGGCTACAGCAGAGAAAGATAATACCAGGTACACAAATAACTGCGAGCACAAACAGTTGAGCACAAACATACCATGTAGCAAGGAACAACAGTTATCAGAGTGCTTTTCCCGAAACTCAGCTTTTAACCGTTTAAAAAGCGCACACCACAAGGGCCGTACCAGGTTTATTCTTCAAGCAAGTGCTCATACCAGACCAGCAATCACGAGGGTTGCCTACCTCTATATATCATGAATTCTGCTTGAGGGTCATTAATCGCTCGAGGCAAATCGATCGCATAAATCTGTGATGTGGTGTACTATCTAAGCGCCTTTCCGCATTGCTCTGACTGCGCTCCGCACCTCGTCTTTCTGTGGGGGTGAGGTGGAAATATAAGATTGGTTTGACAAGGAAAGGGGCAGAAAAGAAAACGGCTGGGCAGCAAAACATGTTTTCTAGTCTCCTGGGGTAAACATGAATGCCATGATTTATTTCTATCGACTTGCTTTCAACCTGTTGAACCCAAACAGCTCCTTCCCTTGAGCCTCAAAAACACGTCCACGCTTAAGTAGCACACTTTTCTGATATTTTTGATTAAACATTCCACAGGTAAATACCAAGAAAGAGTCAACAATCTAACAAAGGCTACGTACCTTGGCAGCGTTGGGCTCAAACACGTACTTAATGAGCGAGTCCTTGATGGAAAGGATTCCAGGGAATTCAGATTTTATCTGCAGGTAGTAAAAGCCTCACGTCATACCCCAGTCACAGAGTAGGAAAAAAACAGAATCGTGCAAATAGACTACAGACTGCATTGCAAGCAAACAGCGTAATGAGCCGTTTTGAAAGGTCAGAAAAATACGCAAACACTGTGATAACACACCAGCCATGGATAAAGATAACAAGCACCCTTGCACATGCACGCAAGCACGCACGCACCCGATCTGTGTCTAGCAAGTTGTTGGATCGGGGGGCCACGATTACTTTGGCCTGCTCCTCGATGGTGAAGTTCGCCCATGTGAACTCAGGGTCAATGTACTGCTTATACAGCTCCAGAATCTGAGGGGAAGGGCCGCAGTGGAGAGAGAGGTGTTTGACATGTAGGCTAGATTTTAATTCTACTTCGCCCGTGTGCTGCTTGTTAGAGTGCGCACTGGTTTATGTGGAAGCACTACTCCATTCGTTGAGCGACCGTCCCACCAAGGTTTCATGTCTGCTCGAGATTTAGCTGCATGGCAAAACATGAGCAGCATGCAGGCACACGTTCTCAGTCCTGTGCCTATTCACTCCTGGTCCAACAGAGCCTGAACGAGCCACTATCTGGACCACAACGCCACACGGGGCATCAACATGTAAACACCACCCTTCACACTTTTGGATGCTGGTTGTGCAATCAGCTGGAAATAAATTCACATTTGTCAAAAACTGAGCAGACATCACTAAGCCCGCACACCTCATTGTGGCTGATGCATCCAGGGTTGGTGTAATTCATGATGCCTGTCAGCTTGCGCTTGGCCTGTGTAGAGCGGTGTGTGGGTAGTGAGGCAGACCATCAGAATACGCTCGCTGCTTCTTTTTTGGGGAGGGGCGTTGCTAGCATTAGCATTAGTACCATCTTCATGGAGTCTTTCCTGAACACACGCCAAAACTTAACAGTGTGGCCTTTCACTTTTGCATTTGCTTTGTGCCGAGGTTAGGTATCAACCATGTGTACGTTCTGACACTGTGCTCCATGCGGTGCCTTCGCTAGTCTAAGAGCAGGTCACCTGACTCAATTATGCTATTACTTTCAAGGCTAGGTACGTACTCATTCAACAGCCATGTAGTTTCTGACACTGTGCTCCATGGGGTGCCTTTGTTAGCCTAATAGCAGGTCGCCTGAAGCTGTTTTACTTCCTGATTAGACACTGCTGCAAATACAACTGTCACACTTCTCTGTCAAGCGGCTTATGTTGAACGTGCTGCGCGTTTTTGGGCTACCGAAACGCTTCTTAGCACTTTTGTCCTTCTGGCCACTTCGTCAGGTGTCATCTCGTCTTTATCAGCAAGCACAAGAGCGTGCTGCAAACCTCAGTAGTTCACAGCATCCCCCTGGCTTGAATCATGTACACAAAGATAATGAGTATCCAGAGCTAACAATGAGCTACTTGCTTTCACTTCAAAAGATGTGCTGCGGCTTCTCCTTATATCCTTACCTCGGTAGCAGACCAAAAGGGTAGTCATATATAATAGCTTGCACACTTACCATCTCAATGGAGTACGGCAAAAGCTCAGGCAGAACGGTCATGGAGTTCGGGATGTCGACCACCTGGACAATAACGTTGCAACCCCCGAAAAGTAGAATAAGTAAGAAGCCTGAGGTAAAAGTATCGGTTAATGTTGCACACAGGTATAAAAAGCTAAGAGGGTTCTGGCATGAAATTCAGCATACGAACATACACCACACCGTACATACCAGAACAGATATTTTACAGTAAAATGGTTGTCTACTGTAATAAGTTGCAGTCTACCGTATCTTTCTTTTAGTACAAATGCACACGAAAGGTACGATGCCCACCAAGGACGAAAGCACATGTTTTGGCTCACCACAAGCTCTTTGGCAGCAATGTACAGTTCTTTTTCAGTAGGCTTCATTGATGTGTTACAAGCAAGTGTTGGGGCTGTCTGGGCTGGCCAGAGCACACAATCTCAGCTTGAAGCAGGCTTCATTGATGCTTCACTGCTTACAAGCAAGCATTAGTAGGGCTGGACAGAACTAACCACACTCACCGCACACGACAATTTACTCCTACAACAAGTTTTGACATTCCCCTGCTAGGTTAAAAATACATTTGCAGTTTTACATCTGTTCTTTATGAAGGAGTCGCTTATTTAAATCATTAACTCATTCCCACAAAGTCATACACCTAGAAACAAAACACGCCCGGCACTTGAAATTACAACCTTGACATTTGTGACAGGGAACTGCCCATGATAGAGAGAGGAAATGCTTGCAGCACGCATGACCAAACCCACTGTTCGCTCAAATGTAGGGCTGGCCAGGGCCATACGAATTCTATGATGTACATGATGGGTGTGCAGGAATGTTGAGCAGGGATACTTTTAGATATACGGTCACATACAATGCATATTTACCATATACCGATCCAACCACCCGCTCAAATGCAAAATTCACCCCCCTTGCACCCGCTCGTTCCCAATAAACGGCTCTAGAAAAGCATCTCTGATTGAGGTCGCCCGCTCATGCAGCGAGCCCGCTCACCTTGTCGTATTTTATAATTTTGGTGATGAAATTCCTAGGGTAGACCAGGTCTGCGACGATGGGCATGCGCACGCGCAACGTCAGCACGTTCGGGTACTCCTTGAGCAGGTTTTCCACAATAGCCTGCGGAGGGAAAGGCAAAAGTAAGTCATGGCTGGCTACCTTTGAGGCTTGGCACACAAAAGAGGATTGTTTGTGTGACCGGCAAATTAAGAGAAAAAGTGAGCAGAAGCTGGCATATGAGTTCACATCTGTTACAGCATCTTGTTGCACGCGCGACATGGGGTACACACAAGCACACACGTGCACGACGGTACGTATATGCGCCATGTTTAAAGCGTTATTACGCTTTTACCTGCACAAGCGAGGAGCTGTACTTCCGGAGTGTGTCATCACATTTTTGTTGTTTGCAAAATGAGCTCCAAGCGATTGTTGCCATGCATAGAGCAAGGGATATGCTCACCTTGGAGTACGAGTAGTAAGATCCCGTGAAATTGGCCTCATCACTCTCTTTGAAACCCTTCCCACTGTTCATGGGGAACTTGTCGTCATAGTGAAAGATGCAGCCTGTCCCGTAGTAGGTCATGTGAATATCCTTGGACAAGCACACATCTGCTAGCGTGAGGCACCCCACAACATTGGCACGGATGGTCTCTACCTGTGCAATCCCACAAAGGGTAGAAATGCTGATGGTGACAGGGTAAATGATGGCAACCAGGAGGGTGGCTGATCAGAGTGAGGGCCCTCATGTTCAAGCGTTTTAGAGTGAATAGTGGAAAGAATCGTGGCACGGATTGGCATGCGCTGCTTCAGGTTGTTTTGTTAGTTTTTTTGATGATGTTCGTTTGCTATTTTGTGTATTTCCTAGTGTGCTCTTTACGAGTGATTCTCTGTGTGTGTGTTCGTGTGTGTGTGTGTGCATGTGCGGGCGTGTGTGTGTGTTATGTGCGTGCATGCGTTTATACATGCGTGTATAAATGTGCGCGAGTGCGTGCATGTCAATCTCTATCGGTGTGTACACATATGTAAGGGCATACATGTGCTTGCGCACGCATTTTTATGTGTGTTACGATGTATATGTACATATTCGTTATATGAACGTGTTTGTATGTGTGCGCACATGTTTGTATGTGTGGTGTTTGTATAGATGTGGGTATGTTTGAAAATGTGTGTGGGCGTGCGGTGCAATTGATTGTGCACCTACGCACGCGTGCGCATGTGCACAAAGCGTTCATGTGTGCACATATCGCGACAGTGCATACACTTGTGCGAGTGTGTATGTGTGTGTGTGTGTGTGTGTGTGTGTGTGTGTGTGCGTGTGTGTGTGTGTGTGTGTGTGTGCGCGCATGCATGTGCATACGTATGTGCATGCGTACACTTGTGTGTGTATGCATGTTTGTGTGTGCACTTTGCAACACGTAAGTTTGCTTGTGCAAATCTCAGTAAATGTGCATGGGAACCATAGGCTACCTTGTGTGTCTCGCACCAATCCACATTAGGGCGCCCTGTTAGACCAGCCGCGTTGAGGACGTGGGTGGGTTTGACCTGGGGCAGGCAGGGTGAACAGAGAAGGACACGGAGGATGCCAAAGATGACTCCTTTAATTAAAACCGAAACCGAAACTAAGGCACCCACTGACCCTCTCGATCTCCGCCAGCACGCCTGAGCGATCCTCCAGGCGACAAGCAGCGTATTCGTACTTGGCACTCATTTCCTCGAGCATGCCCCCGACCAGCTGGCCTATCCACCCAGTCCTTCCAAAAATCAGGAATTTCTCGGATGACATTGGAAGGAGGGGTGATTACAAGCAGAGTACAGGTAACAAAGCAACACTTGAAAAAATAAAATAATTAATATTTTGAAGTTACATGGTGCTCGCAAAGCCGGTTTTACCAGAAGAAGGGACTGTCAAAGCAGAGGGGCAGGAGGCAACTCAAGAACCCAACATCTACCTTGAATACATCTCCTTGAAGTCCAACACAAAAGAGGCCACCAGGTTGGTGCGACCCAGCGGCTGTCTACTCGCATGCGTCTTGGCCCAGCAATCTAAGACCATAGACAGGCACTAGGGACACCTAAACACTCAATCCCACCGCGTGTGGTGGATATAGTTTGCACTGCTCTTTTGGCCTTCCCTTCTGGACGCAGACACCTGGCGGAGCTCCTTGCTCTACCTGATTATGAGAGCAACCCACGTAGCGCTGCCCGGCTAGATTACATCACTTACGCACTACAGTGAGTAATTATTGAATAACTGTGTAGGAGAACTGTGTTTTTGGTGTGCTTTTTTGCAGAATGTGTCTCAGTGGTTTTGCACAAATTTCATTTCGCATGCTCTAAACCATTACTTCCAGGTTTGCTCAGGAAGCCTGCTTTGGACCTCAAAGAATTAATGCCTTGATATCCATTGCCAACAGTATAATGGATGCTACTATAGGTGGGTTTTCAAGAGGAGCAGTGTAGAAGCTAAGCACAGGGTTAGCTCCTGTGGGTACTCGTTTTCAAGTGTGGCCCCGCAAATATTCCCCAGTCGCTTCTGAATTTCTTGCAACACGTGCTTCCTTGAAGAGTTGTTATTATTGATGCTGATATGATGCCCTTGTGCACAATGCAGCGGGCGCATCTTTTGCTGAGGTCCAAGCCACGTTCCAGGCAAAAATGTTAGCAGCAACCAGTTCAAGACCGGGTGCAGACAGCGAGCTGTTTTCACCTGACCAGGTAGCTTATGGCAACATGTTCAACAACATCTAATAATTAAGTTGTTCCCATACAAGTGTTTAGGCGACTTTCCAGAAAAACGCTTTTTGACAATGTTGTATGCAGGTCGCTCACGTAGCCCAGTATTTTGCTCGGACCTTTTTCCGCCACTTTCGACTTTACTCATTCCTCTTCAGCACCCCACAAGATCTGGCGGAGTCATCTGCCAGCTTGTTGGTAAGCGGCTGGTTTTGCAAGCTTTATTTGTTCTCTGTCTCAAGGATCAACAATTCCTTCGTGTGCATGGTATTATGCTCTGCCTACTCGTCTTGTCAACAACAGGTAGAGACTGCCATAGTACCATCCTTTGAGTGTGCTCTAGTTGAATCAGAATGGATGCAAGCCTTGGAAGACAAGCAGGTGGCAGAAGAGGCTGCTGCACAAGGTGAGCTAGTATAGGCTTTGACCTGCAAAAGCGATCATCATTCACATCCAGGTAGTTTCACTTTAGTATTATTCCAGACACTGTTTAAAAGTTATGTGCTTGCTTGAAATAAACAGAAGCTCGGCAGGCAGCGCTCGCCGCAGAGGAGGAATCTGCTGCCAAAGCAAAAGTTGAAGCGGAAAAGCAAGCAGAAGAGCAGCGGCAGGCTGACCTATTGAGAGTAAGGACACGGAACTGAAGGCTGTTCAATGACTTCTTCCATACATTGAGGATTATACAGCTCTTGGCAGCTCATTCATGTTGCATTCCACACACTCTTTTTGCTGCCTGCCAACTGGAAAGTGGAAACTTCTATCCTTGCAGAAACCTGCTACCCTCGAAGATGCCATTGAGCACATGGTTGCAGTCAGGCTAGAAGCCGAGAAAAAGATAATGTCTGAGGAGTACTCGGCAAGAGAGGTGAGCTTGTGTTGCCACGCAGATTTTTGGCCCAGAGTTGTTCTTATTTCTAGTTTAGCAGGAAAAATTTGTACGCACATTGTATGTCAAGTTCTGTCGTAACCAAAGGGTTCTATATCCTGGCCAATAAGTTTCATTGATCTCAAGCTCACACAATTGCGTACCTGTGACATTACAGGATGCCATGTTGAGAAGAATAACAGAGCTGGAGGCCAGACCTCCGCCAAGTGCTGGAACCAAAAAGAGAATAGGAACGCAAGGAACAGCAACGCCGCCTCTTGGTTAGGCGGCTTTCATGCCAATTTATAACTTAGCTTACTTGGCCACCCTGGTGTTGCATACATCTTTCTGCCTAAATGACTTCTACCAGAATGTTACAAGATTCAGTAACCAGTACAATGCTGATCATCACAGAAACTTGCCAAGGATCCACTGCTTGCTGAGTTGCAAGCACCAACATTCAAGCAATCGGCACAGTACCAAAACTACATCCTCTAAAGAAATTTCCACGTGTCTTCCCACACCTTCTTGGATCAATTCGAGTTTTCATTTCCTAGAATTGCCACAATGGAATTGCCACAATGGATACCGTGAATTTTAAAGCTGGTACTAGTAGTACAAAAATAGAAGTGGGTCTACCAGGGACGACCACCTGTCTCGGCCACTGCCAGCCTCAAAAACTACCGAGTCTCATAGCTGGCCCTACAGCACTGAACCTGCCGTGCTACTCCACCAGCACAGTCACTCAGTGCAAGCCTAGCCTGGAACAATATATAGGACTTACAGGATTTACAGATAAAGCCATCTGTCAAAACGTGCGACTGCTAGGCTGCGTAAATAAAACACCACTTGCGACAATATACAAACACCACTTCCCAAACACGCTAAAGGTAGGTATGCAGGTCATGGCCATATGGAACACTAAAGGCTGAAAATGTTGACAATAAACTTTGAAAACTGGCTACAAGGGCTTGCCAAAAAATTCCCACAAGGCAAGTGAGAAAGTAAAAGCATAAGCAACCAGCAGCAGCACCAGCTCCATCTCCACAGGGACTTCTTCGCGGGTAGGCTAATGGCTGGCTGGGCTTAGCTGGAGGGGGGGAAGGGGGGGGTGCCCATTGGATCCCAGCCTCTTTCTTCTGTGCTGGCCAGGACCTGGGCTTTTAGCTGCTCTTTTAGTTGTGGCGCCCCTCGTCTTGGCCTTTTAGTGGGTTGGTTGAATGGTCCATGGTTTTTGCCAAGCCTCGTCTCTAGCGCGTGCCTGTCCCCCTAGTGAGTGTGTGAGTTTGTTCTGCCTGGTGTTGTTGCAGCCCTCAGCATTGCTTATTGCCTATCTGTGCGGATCCTCTCCTTCCTTGCTTGTTGGCCAGCTACGTTTTTTGCTGCACGTCGTTCTAGTGCTACCTCCCCCCTCTCCCCCTCGCCTGGTTTCCCTGCCCATCTGTCTGTGTAGGGTTAGCTTTTTTCTTTTTGACTTTGGGGAGAGTAGGTCCTAGACCGCTGCTCTGTGCCCAGGATCCTCAGGTTTCTTGTGCTGTCCTTCTCTGTACTCTATCCCTTACGGGCTTCCTATCGGGCTGTTCTGTTTAGCTAGGCCTAGGTTTTGCGCTCTTTAGAGGGGCGGGTGTCTAGAGGGGTGCCGATTTCGTTAGGGGGAGTTGTGTCGGAGCCCGTTTTGGCGCACCAGTCATTGCTATGGCTTAGTTTGCTCTTATCCTGGCTGGCTCCTACTAGACTCTCTTGCCTTCGTGTCTGGTTGCTCTGCCTCTGGTAGTGTAAAGAAAAGAAAAGAAAAGACTCCCGCTGGTAGTGATGACACAGTCAGCATAATTAAGGGAAGGGGTTACTTAAGTGCCCGCACCAGGCAACCCCCCACCGAGCAATTGAAAGAAATTAATGTGGGTCAGGGGGGTTGTGTGCCGTAGCACCCGTATTGCTTGTATTATATTGCAGTGCATACCTTGGTAGTGTAGGTATCCAGGCCTCAGTTTTTTCGGTCCGCCCTCTGTTTTGCTCTGCCATTCTAGTCTTCCTTGCGCAACTTCCTTATGGTTTCTTTGGATCCAACATTTTTCGCCTGAACCTTTTTCCCTTAAAAGCCTCCCCCCTTGCCTCCTTTTTCCTGTCCAACCAATCTCTTTCTGCCTTTCTTCTTACAATGTTCCTTTATTTTCTCCCGTAGTAGGGAGTTTGCTATTTCCTATTGATCTATGTAATACCCTCAGAATTAAATAACGCAGATAGCGTAAACACTACCGGCATGAACTAGGAAAGGATGTTGTTTTGTTGTTTTGTAATTCTGCACCACCCAATAAAAGCAGAGACACACAACATCCCACCTGATGAAAATAGAAGAGAAGCTTTTCAGTGGGGATCAGGTGGTTATGAGACATAAGCCTGCACACCACCAGGAGTATTGCTTATATATTTGTGGGGGTTGTGTTCAGTGTCTCGTCTCATTTGTATGATTTTTGTTGTGGATCTGATTGCATGTAGGCTTAATGCTTTCATGAGTGCTGTGGAGTGGGTTCCTTGTGTGGCTGCTGTATATGGTGCGCGCCTGTTGCTCCTAGTAGGATGGTGTGAAGGGTTTTACGGTGTCCGAGTAAGCGAGGCATTAGCAGCTTATGTTGTTCTTGTGCCTTTTCTGCTTGTTGAGTAGGAAAAGTACTTAATTTTGATTAAATGTATGTCGCGTCTGTTTGGTTGTATGTCTCTTGGTTTCATAGCCAGGGGGTATGGATTGGCAGCGCCATCTGCTAGGTTATCACGAGCAACTCTTCTTGCAATATCGGCAGACCTCGTTAGATGCGTGTTTGTTGGTTTCGTTTGGGGCGTGGTTGCTGAGTCGGAGTAACTATGAATGCATCTGGCTTGCTAAATTTCCGCCAATGTTGTGCATTGATGAGATTGGAAGGCATAAGTCAGGTTGAAATGATTCCTACCTGTGTCTCTCTTCTGAAGGGCGTATGATGTGTCAGATCAAATTATCGTCACTGCAAAGTATAAGACTCAGGCTTTCTACTAATAATTTGCTGTGGTCCCTAATGCTTCTACCAGTTCTCTGGCTCATGCCCTTGCGCTCTCTGCACACACGTATGTGTGTCTAGTACTAGTGCCACTGAACTTTGATTGGCCCCCACCCTGCTGCTCCAACCCGGAGCTGGGACCATTGACTCAGACAGGCCTCTCGGCCTCATTGTGGTTATACATTAATATGACACAACGAACAATTAGAATCGGAGACCTTACACGGTACCTCTTAGAGTTCACATGTTGTCAACTGGTTACCAAAAATATCAAATCCAGAAGATAAAGGTTATCGATAAGACTGGCCATCCAGCTTATTGAACAGAAACTCTCAACTGTCAACCAACTTAACTTCTCTGTCACACAATTCGTCGCTGCCAACAATTGGGCGTGACAGATGCTTTGTTGTACCATTGTTTCACAACTGCCTACGTCTGCTTGTGCTAGCAGGCATGCACCCTGTGTACCTTATTGGATCGCTTTTAGCATCATTTAACCAGTAGCGTTGTGCCTTTTGATAATCATTTTATTTATTATGGGGCCTGACAGCATGTGGTAGGTGACGTCTAGCTTCTGGCAGATGGGACAAATTGGTGGGCCTTCTATATTGTTGCACTGAGCGGCACGCTGTTGGTTGTATATCAAATGTGTGCGGCAGAGCATGACATTTCTTTTTTCTCCATAGATGACACTTGTATTTTTCTAAATTAGTTACTATATCTTTCTCGACAATGCCTTCCTGATCAATTCTTGGTATTTTGTGTAGCATTTTGTGGATTTATGGTTTGAAACCTTTCTTTAATTAGACATAGTTTGTGTTGGACGTGCATGTGTGCTTTTGCAGCATTGAGATCTGAGAAAATGGAGAGCCTTTCTGCTGGAGGCCCTGGTTGGCAGGTGTTAAGAGTATCTGGTAGGCAAGCTGAAGGAGGGTTTTCCACCCTTGCTGGCCAGAATATGGATGAATGGGGATGACGTCGGTGTTAATGTGGATATCATGGCCACTTTGATTTTCCGCAGAGCACTTTGCTACGGTATCAGCGCACTCGTTCCCTAGGATACCAGCATAAGCTTTAATCGTGTAGAGATGGATGGTGTGTTTAGATTTCTGGATGTGGTGAACGGTGGTTTCTAAGAGTTTGGCATGTTTATGCCATTTCAGGGCTGGGGGAGGAAGCTATTTCATATTTACCATAGTGCACTAGCGCTGTCTGTTGCGGTATGGGTGTGTTTATTATCAAAGCAGCAGTAATTCCTGCTAGCTCGGCTCTGTTTATGATTTTGTTTATGCTTGTCCCTCCAGGATTTGCTGTGGTGATTTTGTTGGATCGAGGGTGGTAGACCCAGCTCCAATAGACTGAAATCCATTTTCTCTTTTGTAATACAACTCCCGTCTGTGAAGGCCCATTCTATCCAGTTTGGGGCCTTGAGTTCTAGCAAACGTTTTTGTTGTACATGATGGGAGGGGACCTGGCTGTGTGTATCGCTTTCGTCGCCAATATTGATAATTGTGTTCCTTGAGCCTTTGGGGAGCCTACATATTTTTGCCATCATTGGCAGTATCCTTTTAGTTGGCGGTTCAAGGAAAGGTGCGGTTCCTGCATTTTTAGAATTTCATATTGTTGCTGGTGATAGGTCTTGTTTAATTTTTCTAACCAAGATGAGTTGCTTGTAATAAGTTGCTCTCTGATAGCTTTGTTGCAGACTACAAAGTTGCGTATGCCCCATGTTGCTCCTAACAAGGGTGGTGTTTTGCTTTGGTGGTGTAGGAGTGGCATGTAGCACTCTTTTATCTTTGGGATATTTCCAAGATAGTGCAAACATTTTTGTTGTCAGTGCAGGTTTTGTGAAAAGCGTTGGTGTTGTTTTCAATCAGTCAGGAAGCGGTAGGAAGGTAGCTGTTGCCTCTTGGTTATTCAAGGCAGATGCGGTTGCATGTTGAACTGCTTTGAGCATGTGCTTATCGTCATACATCAAGTGGGAGATTGAAAATCCAGTGAACTATGTGGAGAACGCATCTGTTCTGGAACCAAAGACTCTGTCTATTGGGTGGGCTGTGCAGAACGAAACTCTGGGGTAAAGCCTAGAGGCAAGGTTATTCTATCTTTTGTGACCAGGCAGGGCATGGTTGCAAGAGGCTGTCATGTATTGGGTGGGCAGAGCCCAATTATTATGTGAGCATTCAGCCTTGGCATTTTTGCCTGTCATTGAAAGTCGTGGGAGTCGATAAAGTAGTTCTTGGATTTCTGTTGCGAGGTCTTGGACAGGGGGACTCAGCAGGGTGTGTATGCCTCGGTGACGAGCAGAGTTGTATGAATCCTGTAAAATGATCAGGCGCTGAGGGGTGATGGTGCCGGAGCATTACCATCTATGAGGTACACACATATTACCTCTGGGAGGATTTGGAACTTGGGAAGTGTGACTTTTGTTAGCCAGTCCTCTGCTTGTTGCTTGTGGCGGTTGGCTAGTTGTGTCATATTGCTCAATGTCATGTAATGTCTCTTGTACCGGAAGTGGTATGATAAGATCGAGCTGTTTGCTCCATAGTTCACAGTTGCCTGTGTCCTTGGTACCGTTTTGCGGGTCAGTAGGTTGCATGTCAAAATGAACTTTGTCCCTGATATGTTTGCCTAGCGTAGATTCCATTTGGGAACCCTGCCTGTTGGGTTCCTCCAATCCTTGCCGGGCCAGGTAATCCATGTTTTTGTCTGTGGGCTCAATTCTTATGCCAGAGGTGGACATAGTGCTTGTCTCATGCTCTTCAGCCATTTTCACAACGTTAGGGTTGGATCCAGGTTGTATGAGGCTCTCTCAGCCTCTGGTTTCCTGCTTCCTGACTGAGGCTTCTTATACACATCTTGAGACATATCAAAAGTTGTTTTCTCGTATTCTTGATACTTTCTCCTCGCGCTTCTTCAAAACAAACGCTTACTACCTACACTTTCTCTTCTACAAGAAAAGAAAAGAATGAACTACGCAGGCAGTGAAAACCACTCCCTAAATTAAATAAGGAAAAGGAGCCACTTTGGTACCGAGTACCGTAAAGCTCCTTCACCGCTAAAAGGAAAGGAAAAATTAAAGGGGATTAAAAAGGTTCCTGATGAGAGTTGATAACAGTACTGGAAAGGGCACGTCTGGTATGGACAAGTTTAGCAGCAAAGTTCACAGAGTGCCCATGGAGCTTGGAGGCAAGCTTCTTAACTTTTTGAGAATCGAGACCCAGTTCTTTGAAAGGCTTCAGAGTGTGTGTTGTAGATGGTGCCACCCACACCCAAAAGGATGATGTGAAGAGTAACGGAGGCTCCTTGGAGAATGTTGCAGAGATCTTTGTGCTGTTCCTTTGCGGCGTTCAGATGGTTTTGAGGTCTGGTGTCTTCACAATACTTGATCTCGACGAGGTGGATTAACACGCCAAGGTTTGCTGAGGTCTTTAGGTTGGTGCTGTCTGGGGTTGGTGGCTCTACTGGTGGCTGGCGGTGTTGCTGGGGTGCTCCCAGGCAATTGCCCCCTACCACTACGAAGAACCCATCCTCCTACGTTATTTTGTTGTTTTTGTGTTTTTGCAGCGATGGGAGTAAACAGCAAAAATCTGGGCGGCTGGAGGTAAATCCGTCTTTATCTGGGAAGCGGGGTGGGAAGAGCCATTTGGGAACAATTCTACTTTTGGCTGTTTCAGAAATCTGGGGATTTTGTATGGTCATCCGTTTGTTGCTGCCTATATCTATGGAGACAACGCATGATCCTAAGGAGCCTGTTTTGCTGATACTCTTCAAGATCATGCGGCATGCTAAGTTGTGTCTTTCGGTGATCATGTTCCTTATTTGCGTGTGTTGGCACCCAGAAAGGATGTGCAGGGCACTGTCTACTTGTGGGCAGAGGGGGCAAGTTTGACTTGTTGAGAGCTTGAACAATACCGCATGTTTTTGATTATATAGGGTGCCTGTTCTGTACTTCATAATGATACATTTGGTCTTAAAGGGGACATCGGATGATGTTAGGTAAGCATTGCTAGCAGCTCCATAGGCAGTACCGTTCTTTATGAGGGTCTAATAGTCATGGTAGTTTGCTTCAGTTTTTCCAGTTTATGGAGAAGATGCATGTGTGCTTGAAGGGCATCACGGTGGTTTGGTAGGTACCAAAGCCTTGGGGGAGGAGGATGGGCCATGTTCGTTGTATGGGTATATTTATGAGTTTTTGTTTGTTTTTTTGTCCTCTTATGTAAGCCAGTGGATGTTGTAGAAGGGATTTTCCTCAGGGCCTGCTATTTTGATGCAGGTGTCAGCGATGTCGGAGTAGGTGGCGGCTGACTTTTAGCAAGGGCGTCGGCATGTTGCGCAATGGTGATTGGCGGATTGTTTTAGCAATGGATTGAAGGACATCTCCTTGGATGTGGTGGCGGTGGAGATTTGGGTGTGAGAGCTGCTTTTGACCTGGTGCAGTGATGTAGTAAGACTGTCTGTGGCTATATGTGAGTAGCCGTGTACGACTGCAGCTGCTATAGCTGCTAGCTCTGCGCGTGAGATGGTGTTGGTTATACCCATGCCTTTTGGGTTTACATAGTGGTAAACATTTAAGTGGGGGTGGTATACACCTGATCAGGTGTCTTGCCCTACTTCATTCTTTTGGAGGCTGCCATCAGTGTAGGTCCAATCCCGCCAATCTTTTACCTTACGAGTTAGGTTTTGGATGGAGCTGTTTTGGGGTGCTTTGTCGATATTATAACTATGAGGTTGGTCAGTGCTAATCAGGGCACTTGTTTTATCTGGGCCTTCTGGGGCTTGAGGGTGGTCATTGGGTAGCTTATTAAATTTGTTGAGTCCTGAGTGATGTCTGGAACCTAAAGCTGTTTGGTAGGGATGATTATGTATGCTTTGAATTTCCCACTTTGCCTCAGGGATTTCTTTGGCAGGTTCTTTTAGCCAGTCTTTGTTGTGAGTATTGAGGCAGACCCTGCCCTTGGTGTTCCATATGGCAATGATCTGCAATTCCCAGGAGTGTTTGGAAAGTGGTATTTGTATGTTTTTCCAGAAGGACACTTTCGCATATTGGAGTTGTTCTGATGGGATGGTGCCCAGGAATTTGCATATGCGTGGGTATTTGCGGCAGAGTGATGCATAGGGATTTGTGGTCATTTTCTTTATTCCAGGAAGGGAGGAGCATGAATGTGGCTGTTTCATTTGTGCTGACAGCAGCAGAGTAGATGGCGTGTATTGTTGTTGTGAGCATGGTGTTTCCATGGTAAATGGGACGGCAGATGGAGAATCCAGAAAATCGAGAAGGGGAAGGAATTGGTGTTTACCCCAAACACTTTGTCCCTTGGGTGCTCACTCCAGTAATGGGTGAATTTGGGGTCATAGTCAAGGGGGGATGCCATTTTTTCTTTAGTGATCAGGGCACACTTTCGAAAGGCGGCGGTGATGTGGGAGGGGAGTATCCGTGCGAAAGAGTTTGATTTTCTTGTTCGTATGTTTAGAGGCATAGATGTCTTTACGTGCGATGAGGCCTACAAGTTTTGATGCAAAGCTAATGGGAGGAGGCTGGACGTGATCGTGTAGACCGCTGCACTTTGCCTGATCAAAGGCCTTTTGCAGTATGTGAAGGCGCTCGGGAGTAAGCACACCTTTACACTTTCCGTTGACATTGTAAATACAGGCTACCGTGTCAGTGTACACTTCAGGATGATTAGTGTCATCTGGGGAGGGTAGGGTACTCCTTTCTTGATACTTCATGAGATCAATGGTTGTGATCCAGTACTCACAATGCCCTGTGGCCGTGATGTCAGCCTGTGGGTTGGTGGGTTGGATGTCAAAGCTAACTTTGTTCCGAAGATCGACATTGTAGGGTTGATACGTATTGCCCTCTTGGATGGCAGATAACCCTTTTTTTGAAGATCATTTAGGTGTTCATCTGGTGCAGGCTGAGATAAGTTTGGCGCGGTGATTTGCTCTTTAAACTTTTTGAGGCTCTGCTTGAAGCTTTCACACGTGTTTGTAGTTCTTCTGGCTCCCAGGTTGGGTTCCATGAGATTTCCACAATCTTACCTTTTCTGAAAGTGGATACGGCTTTCTTTTTTATTTTGGTTCGAATTGGTACAAAGCAGGGCAGGCCCATGAATTATTGGCATCAATAGCTTCCCTTTCAGTGGCGTTGCAGAAGCTTGTTTTCAACAAGCATTGCCAGTGGTAGGTACGGTTGCAGATGTCACAGATATACATGTCTTTAAAGGTGGGGAAAGGTCTGGTGATTCAAGACCTAGATGGTAGAAGCAGATTTTACAGCTTGCGCACTTAATTTGGCTCCGGGCGATAGTCTTACTGATCTGGGCACAGTCCAACTGATTTTAGAGGGGTAGGGCCCATCTTTCAATAATCATAGGGGCACAGTAAATGTTTCTGTCTTTGGGGTGTATCATCTCTGTCCCTTTATTTGAAGGTGAAGAACCTCCAATTATCTACTAGATAGTATGTGCAAGATGTCCATATCATCATTGTAGAGTGTGTCAATGGCTTCTGTATGGGTGTCATTGAAAAAGCCTTATCCTTCTTGTACGTCACGAGTTCTTGTTTAATAGCGTGGTGCGCAGGGGGGGCAGGTTTAGGCTAGGAAGGTAAAGTTATGGGGTATATCGAGGATCTCACATTTTCTTTTCCTTTGGAATTTGCACTGTGATGATGGTACTGGGTGGTCTGCAATCTCAAAGGTTGGGTTGTTGTGTACCTAGTAAGTTATCAGGTTGATGATATTGATATGCTGAATGAAGGGGTGATTATTTGTGTGGACATTCGTGTTGCATGGTGGTTCTGACTAGTGAATTGCGAGCGTGTGGTGCAGTGTTGATACTGCTTGTAGGTTATTCAGTAGACCGAATTATTAATTGTAAGTATAATGCAACAGTGTCTATGATTTGAGGGCCCTAAAGGTGTGGCTTTCCATGAGAAAACAGCATATATTCGTGTATATCACCAATCACTTCACTGTTTGACTCCATTTCTTTTGCAATGACATTTATTTGTTACAAGGAGTCCATACCACCTAAAATCATGTGATTTGGTGGAGTGGGTGAACAGCTGTGGAGATTTTGTGGTTTAAAGTGGGGTTCACGCCGTGGGCAATTAGGCATGTGCGCCACAACTGGCAGTTTTCAAGCTCAGGTGTAGCCAAGTTATATACCTCTGGGTGCTAAGACAAGAAATTGTCAGTTGTGGCCATGTGTGAATTATTCAGGCATCAATTCCCCCCTTTTTGGGTGGACTTGGCTAAGAAGTTATCTTGGTCCTTTTCCACACAGTGAAAGCGTCCATGGTCAGCAAATAGTACCGTCATCTACGTTTATTGAACAAGTTATGTTGAAAGAATGCGAAAGCTAAGTAATTAAGCGTTCAAGGTTACTCATTGCTATAAAAAGGCCTGGTATCTGAGGAACAAGGACACACCAAATTTTAAGGCAGTGAGCGCAACCGGTATGCATCAAACATGCTACCAGTGACAAAGACAGCGATATCTGCATCATTGATTTCACACACAGGAGTAAACTCCCAAGCTACTAACAGAGAGAAAAAAGACGGCACGCTAGAGCTCAACCATGAAAGCCTGATAACGAGAAACAGAGCCAAGCAAGGTTCTTTTGCAAGTTCCCATGCTTTTGAGTAGCAGCACGGCCTGCTTGCGTGCGTGCATGCTTGATCTAGCCCTCCTAAAGGCAGCCGCTCTACCAGAAAAAAAGGGGACATCACCCACTGAACAAGCGGTGTGCTTGGAGTTTCGCACCGTGGCACAGCTTAAGGTAATTTCCAACAGTGCTGTACATGCTTCCGACGCCAAATGCATCAAGCCACATCCAGCCGATGAGCATGAATTGGCCAATTGAGTAATACCGGCCATCACGTGATGGCCGTGATGGCCGGTATTACTCAATAGTCGTGCACGCCTAGCAGATGACATGGGCTTGCCTTCCTCTGCGTGGTAAAAGAGAGCACCCATAAATGCACATCAAAGAGCATATCAAATTTTGCAGTTTCACACTGGGACCTGTCACTCAACTCCATACAAAGAACAAGAAAAAGAAAAGGCTCAGCTGGTAGTGATGACACAGCCAGCATGATTTAATGCAATGCGCTGTAATACCTTGGCTCACTCTTGTCTTCTAATTTAAAGAGGTACTGCCATGGTGGTGATGGTTTTGTGCGTTACAAGAAGCAGAACCCAACCACCTCAACAGCCATTACGCGCGTGTGCGCCTGCCTGAATTTAGTATGCGCTACTTTTTCCCTCTTGACCAATGATACCCTCACTTTTACTACCTCCTTGTAACTCCCTATTTTACCTTTAATCCCTGTCTGCAACGGTATACCCACTTTATGCATATGATGGGAGAAGGAACATCGAAACATCTTCTCACACGCACATCACATATTTGTCTTAATGAATTTTAAACTTGCACAATCCTGAACCTTGGACCAAGAAACACAGTTTCCATAACTTTCAAGCAAGGATTACTCACTTATGTGTGTTGCTATGTTTTCGATGAGGGTTAGCGCCTTGCTGCCTCTTTCCATCCCCTGTCCCTCATCATCCCATCCCCCCAGCAAGGCGACCTCGTAGATTTGATGCATTGTTGGGTATCGGCCTGCTTCGAAGGCAGCCTTTGCGTATTGGTTGTTCCTGCCACCAGCAGCATCTGCGCAGCAAGGGAGGGGTTGTTAGAATTACTGTGACTCTGGCACTCATACGCAAAGGTAGCAAGCAAGCAGGCAAGCAAGCAAGCAAGCAATCAAGCAAGCAAGCAAGCATTATAATCAAATTTAATCCACATCACGTGTGAGGAGCATCGTTGATTACTTGCGCGGAAACATAACGTCGGAAAGCAGGCTAAAATTTCCTTGATCTACATTGTGTTATGCCATGTAGTACAGAATGTCTGTGATGCATCTCACATTTTGTCACACATTACAGCCAGGCACTTAATTACACATAGCAGGGCTGCAAAGTTTCAGACAAGCACATTGAATGTCTGATACTCAGCCAAGCACACAGCAAGAGCAGCTTGATCAACTATGGGGTTTGTGAGGCTGATCAGCCAAGTCCGCAGCAGAAGCGTGGGGGAGCAAAGTCAAGCACATAGCAACAGTCAAGTTGCACTCACGTTCTGCTTGTGTGAGCTGGTGGGCGGTCCCCCTTTCCTGCGCCACATGGCCCCCCCGAGCACCTCCCCGACCACCTGCGCAGCAAGGGCGAAAATTCCTGAACATCCAAGTCATAACATTGATTGACACATGTTTTCTTTTGAAGCCAGGCACTGAGCAGTACAAAGCTGGCATCTCAAAGTCTAGTAACTCAGCCAAGCACACAGAAGCTTGATGAATACTGGTACCCAACCAAACACAACAAGGCAGGAGCAGCTTGTTAATTGACTACGCGGAAGCATGGCACTGGACAGCACGCTTAACTTTCCTTGATCAATACTGTACAGTATTGTGTATTACGGAATGATGTGATACATCTCAAATTTGGTCACACATTACAGCCAGGCACTTAACTACACGTAGCAGGGCTGCAAAGTTTAAGTGTGCATCAAACCCACAGTGAGCGACTCACATGCATCTCGGTCTTGTGAGACATGTGTGCCTCTAGCTAGTTGTGCTTGCGCGCCACGGGAGCCTGCAAAAAGTCCGCATAGAGCCTACCAGTGAGTTCCTCACGCAGTTAATGAGTTCGTCAACCTATTGTGTTTGTCAAGCAACTCCTTTTCATAAATTAATGTGGGGAGTGGTCACTGTGTAGTTTTTTCTTTTTGTTACCACACATACAGCCAGGCACTTAACTACACGTAGCAGGGTTGCAAAGTTTTACCCAAGCACAAGCAGGATCAGCTTTGAATGTCTGAAACTTAGCCAAGCACGAAGATTGATGAATTCTGCCAGGCCAACAAGCACATCAAGTCAGGAGCAGCATAATTAATTCTTATATAAATATGCACTGAAACTCAAAATGAAAGGAAATTGCGCTATGCACTACGTGCTGCGCAATGCAGACTGTGCCATCAAATGGTATACACCCCCTCATTCAAGATGGTGCAGACATGAACCCTTTGAAACCTACCCATCTAGCTAAAGGTAAAGGTCTCTGCCTTTACCCCCAGGGAGGGCTTGAGAAAGTGTGGACTCCAGGGTCTCCCAATCAAAGCCTTCCACCAGGGAGTGCAGCTCTGCACGCACGATGGGACGGAGTACTGACGGGGCACCCATGCGCTCGAGGCGGCAAAGAGCGCCATCCACAGCGCCAAAGCGCCAATAAGGAGGGTACTGGGTGCTGGGGGACGTGTGAAGCAGGGCGCCTAGGGCGTCTTCAACTACCCTTGTCAGTCTGCATGCAAGGAGACAGGTTGGAAAACTAATTAGAAAGTGCATCGTCCTTCCTAGAGGTGTTGATGATTTGGTATTGCTTGTTGAATGACAAAATAGTTAATCTGGACCAGGTGAGACTTGTGTACTTAACTAATTTAGAGCATTTAAACAGGGTGTTTTTTTACCGGCACAAGGAGGCTGACTTACACAGACGAAATTAGTGCATTCCTCTATTCTCTCTTATCGATGATATACCAGCATAATTAACATAGCGCATCCTCTGGCATCCACCCTTTAAAAGCCTTGCAGAACTGTTCAGCATCATCACTTAAAGGAGCAGTAAGAACAAAGGAGCAGTAAGAACACCCCACTCGTTCTTCTTTCTGCTGGCTCTCGAAGACCAGCTCCAACACCACAGCATCCTGGCCACACAGGCCCTTTTCCTGGACAATCTTGATGAAATGCTGGGCAGTGGCCTAGGAGTAAAAAGGACGTGCACATAAATGCAAATGAAGTGCAAACTGACCTGGATTCCGAATTGATTTTAACTAAGTGAGCATCCTGTGTATCTCACTCGAATAAGCATTGTCGACATATGGGCAGCAATCTCAAATTTTTTAATCAGATCTCTGCCTGAGCGCACAACTCCAGCTCCCTCATTTGCACTTGTTACACCCACCTTCACTTGTTGTTTGTCAATGTGATATATCTGGGTTTACCCTGGTACCTACCTGTTCGTTGTCTGGGGGTGGCGGAAACGTGCCGTCCAGCCTGCAATTGTACACAGCAATGTATTTGACAGGCTAGATCCATCTTACAAACTCACGCGTTGCTGCTGTATACTCCCGCACAAAAGGGACGGACAGGAATGCTTCGCGTAGCGTCCGCTCGGCTATCTGGGTAACAGTCCTGACAACGTGCCCAGGCACCGCCTCTGCAATCGCGATTGATGCAGATACCTTGGCTTGCATGCCTTTGATACAGATATAAAGTCTCATTTTTGCTGAAATATTAAATTTTTTTGGCTTGCCTGCTTTTTTCAGTCTTTGCTTATCACTTTTCACTTTTCGCCTTTCACTTTTCACTTTTAGTCTTGGGAAGTGCTGCAAAGTCTGCTGGGTTTACCCTCACAGCAAGGAAGGATAGAGGAAGAAGCGGATCACGAGCAAGGTATATGATACATCCGTCCACACCTACCATTGGGAACGTCACCAGGATGTTTTCATAGCCAGTTCCTGAGAGGAAAAGCCAACAGTTCGATATACTAATAAGGTTGCATCGATTATGTTTTTAGTAAGGAAAAGCTCTCAAATTGGCTTTCTGGGACCGAATGCCCGAAATCCCTGCCAAAAATTAGGCCATGATGCCACAGAGGCCCAACGGCTAGCCCCAAACATCTTAATAAATCTAGTTATAGGTATAGAACAATGTTTATGAAAAGAAAGGTGCCGCCCCCCTAGCATGAAGACCCTCATGCTTGGGGTTCGGTAGTCGGGATCCTCCTCAGACTAAAGCAGGCACAGTGGGAGCGGTGTAATGCTGAGGTAGTGCAAGCAGTGTGCTTAGTAGACCTTTCTATAGGCTTGCACCGAGTGACTGTGTTGGTAGAGTAGCACGGCAGGTTTCAGTGCTGTAGGGCTGGCTATGAGACTCGGTAGTTTTTGTGGATTGGCAGTGGCCGAGATGGGTGGTCATCCCTGTAGACCCTTAGCTTAGCTCTGCAATGCCCGCGCCTGGTGCTCTTGCTTGTTTGAGGCTAATACTCCAGTCTCTTTGTGACTTCTTTCCTCCTTTTGGTACTCTGTTGGACCTCTCTGACTGGGCCTTTTTTGTCAGCCGGTAAAGGATTTTTACGGTGCTCGGTACCAAAGTAGCTTACTATTCCTTAACTTCATGTGGGGAGTGGTTTTCACTGCCTGCGTAGTTTTTCTTTTCTTTTCTTTGAGTCAGGGGCGTATGTTGCTGACTTTCTATTCGGCTGCCTGTTGCTTTTGTTCAGCCAGATGTGGTTTCAGGCTTTTGCCAAGGCAGGTTCCGCTGAGATGCCCTTTGAGGCACATAGCGATGTAATTTTACCTTAGGGTTGGATCTGATCATCTTTGCTGCTTCCCATGTTGGCTCCAGTTGACCAGCCATATTTCACTCTCTGTCCGTCTAAGCCAAGTAAAGGAGCAGCCACCTGCAACTCGCTATGCAAATATTTATACTGCCACGCCCAATCGTAGGCAGCGACAGATCGTGTCACAAGCAGTTAGTTGGAGAAATAGCCGCTTTAATCAAAGTTTGCATAGTTTTGTGTTACAGTTCCTATAGTTTCAAATCCAACCTTATAGTTTTGGTCCCCTAACCCTAATCCTAAACCCTAAAACTATGGCCCTAACCCCTAAAACTTTGAGGCTGAATGATAAACTGTAGCCAAAAACTATGAGAACTAAAGGTATAGCGACTGTAATAGGTTAGTTGGTTGACAGTTGAGCATTTCTGTATGTCTTGTTCAACAAGCTGAATGGCGAGTCTTTGTTGAAGTGCTGAGTCCTATACTTTGCAGTGACGGTGATTTAATCAGACAATTCATTGCCAGTTTACGCCTGAGGAGTTGGTGCTGGCAGCACCGTAATCTCTCGTAAAGCCTTGTATTTTATGTTTGTACTCAGCTCTAACTCTATGAAATGTTGTCTGTGTGCCTAATTTGTAGTCTGCAAGTGCCTGCAGCTCCGTATTTTTCGTGGGGAGTGGTTGTCACTGCCTGTGTGCTGATGGAAATTTAATGTGCAAATAAACGCACAAAAACTAATAAAACTAAGAACACGTGAACTACTACAACCGCATATATGCGAGAGCAAAAAGAGTAAAAAGATGTATACATAAACAGGTGGGGATGTAACCTACAAAAAAGTGCACAGCGTTAAGTACGATGAAATTATGGGAAAGTTGGCGGGAAACATTCTCATACAATTTTGTGTATGAGAAGCCGTCCAAGTACAAAAGCGGGGACGACATACGCAATGCTCTCCTAATCAGGCAAGCATGGATCTCAGCCTCAGAAACCTTCCAGTTTCCAATCCTACAAGAAAATAGGAGAGGAGGAATATTGAAAAGTCTGTGAACGCACTCTCACAAGAGAGTGTTTCTTTGTTAAAAGCTGACCTACCTCAGACATTAAAGCCCTCCACTCGTAAGCACGCCTTGTGCGCTTCAATTAAAGCTGCACAGTATGGGTGCTCCTCTCCTGCTCAGAACGCATAAGCGCATAAGGAAAACGTGCTGCTGCTTTATATGGTGGGTGACATTGCTTCCACAGCTCAGATAGTTGTGACGCACGCACCTCTGTCTGCAATGCACGAGTCTCTGAGACCCTGGAAGTGCAGGAAGCAGAACGAGGGCAAGGAGGTAATTAAGCCTCCTCCGGGGAGGAGGGCCACAGCCTTCTGTTGTTTAACATCCAGCCTCTTACCTTGGTGTCTGGACATGAGCAGCAGATTTTCTTTGGCTTCCCATCCGGACCAATTGGGCCTGATGAGGTGGGAGGGCTGGCTGGAGGGGGAGGGGACGCGAGCGTCTGCGGCTTGCTCTCGTTGCCACCCATGCTGAAGTTTGGCCTGACAATTTGTTCAATACAATTATAATGAAACACAATTACCAACAAAAGTGCATGCACTCAAAAGCAAATCACTTAAAGTGCACACATTATTCTTGATAATACATTTAAAAGCGCTACAAACTGATCTTAAAATGAAGGGGCTCAAAGTCCGAGCGAACTTTTTCAAGGACCTCAAACTGAGCACGGTCCTCGACAATGCTGGCGAGACGACCTCTTGGACGGGTGAGCGAGACTCGGCGAGAGGAGAGTTGATGTCAGTGAACGCACGCACGCGTGCTCTCATGTGCGAGCCCTGTGCTGCCTCTTATGTGTATGCTTATGTGCCAGCCATCACTAGTTTGAGTATGATTGTGGTGAGTGAGTCTGCATGAGATGGAGGCTTGACCTGTCAGACGTAGGTGGGGCTGCAGTATGCGCAGTTGATGGGCAGTTTGTGAGCGCCTCAGCTTTGCACTGAATGTGAACTCTCACCAGCGATGCTTCTGCATAGTAGAACCAGTGGCCACTGTTGGACAACTCCACCTCCTCTGCCTCCTCGCAGGCACCAAGATTATGGCCACCATTGGGCCCTCCATCCACGACACTGACATCCTAGCAAAGCTGCTGGAGGCAGGCATGGCCGCTGGGCGTGTGGATTTGACATGGGGTGAGAAACATTAGTATGAGGGCCGGTAAACGACGTGTAGCAGGGATGGACAGATGCGTTGCATAACAGAGCAACACAACCCACTTGCCGCTAGTTTACTTCCCAATGGCCTTGGATCGCCTGGAATTCCCATGCACGCCCACTAGTTTATATCATTGTTTAATGTACCCAGTCCCACCACATACGCGCTTCTTTCCCTCACAGGACCCCTGGAATTTCACCGCAACTCCTTGCAACACTTGAGTGAGGCCATGCGCCGCACCAGGCGGCTGTGCTCTACTGTCATTGATACCATGGGGCGTGAACTGATGGTCCGAGGGCAATGGCAGGTTAATGATCAGGTGGGTGCTTCTCCTGGTTTATGGAGCTCAGAATTCCTGATGTTTGTTAATTGCTGTGCGGCAGATAAGATATCGCACCCTTTATTTGATTTTCCCCGGGCTTTCTTATGCTTGGGGAAATTTACTGTACTCGTCCAGGCAATGGAGCTTATTAAATCCTAAATACATTGCTCCAACGTTTAAGCGTGTTGGAAGCCCTGGCCAAATGTGTCCGATTGTCCGCCGTAACAATTGCCCGTTGTGACAAAAACAGGATCAGTAGCAGCCACACGCTTTGCATCACAATACTTGTGTTCCTCAGACTTGCCTGTGTTGCATGACTATGTAGGGTTACCCTTGGGTGCTCGGCCAGAAGGAGGTGCACACAGGCGAAATCATCACGCTGACATCTAGGTCGGATGCGGTGGCAGACCAGAATTTGCTGCCCATCATGTGAGTGTACCGCCGGTTAAGCGCATCCTTAAAAACATAACACTTATGCCAGGTAATGCTAAGTGTACTCAGCAGACAAAAAAGGCACGTAAAAGGCCATGTCCTGCCCAACCTGCGCACCCAAGGAACAAAACATTTATACATCAGTCAGTTGGGCTATTAACCCTTATTTCTGCACGTGCACACACTTCGTCAAAACGTGCTTTGGCTTCTAGCTCATAACTGCTTACCATGGCAAGCAATTTTGCAGAAAGCACGCTCGCACCCTGTTACCATGCGCGATCGTTGGCCTGCAGGTACCCCAAGTTTGCTCAGATGTGCCAGCGTGGGGACATTATTCACATCGCACGATACTTGGTGTCGGGTGCCGAGTCATCCTCGCTTTACCTTGAGGTGAGTGGCGCTCCTGTTCAGCTGTGGATTTGTGAGTGTGTATGGCGACTTCTGTGCATCCTGGACTAGCATCGTGTTGGACTGCGTTATGAGCAGCAAGCCCGAGCTTTTTGATGTTTGTAAAATTACCAGGGATGTGTCATACAGAGTATTCCTACAATACGCCGCATCGTATTTAATGCGTATTTACCGTATTGTACAAATCGGGCCGTATTTTACGACTGCAAAACATGCCGATGTTTGACCTTTTTCCGCCCCAGGCAAATTCTGCCCCAAAAACGGCCTGCCAGCGGGCTACTACTATTTTGAATTAATAACATGTAATATACTTAGGGCTGGCCAGAACCATATATATGCGGTGTACATACGGTATTCTTGGCAGGGAAAATATTAAATTTACGGTCATATACGGCGTGTATATACGTAGGGATCGGCGTTTGCTTATAGCGCTATAATATTTTTCAAATATAGCGCGTGCCAAAATTGAAATATCCGAATCGCTTCAATACGGCTCGTGCCCACGCTTCGAACTCGGCTCAAATTCGTTCTTGGGCGTCCATAGAACACAAACACGTACCCTATGGAGTGCTGTAGGCACCACATATCATGGGAGGACCACCACAGGGGATCATGAGCACCAGT
>Ga0307968_1000352_pt1:0-5000 | contig 31251 bp, 34 predicted proteins | sample OrgLakmetagen650_FD_201834 | JGI IMG/M metagenome (GOLD analysis project Ga0307968, IMG submission 201834) | Saline water microbial communities from Organic Lake, Antarctica - #650 | ecosystem: Environmental > Aquatic > Non-marine Saline and Alkaline > Saline | place: Antarctica: Organic...
AGTCACCTGCCTCTGCTAGGTTCAATAACTTATGCGGCTCTGCTTGAGTGCGGCTCTGCTTGAGCGATGTGAGGGGTGGATACTATTATGAACGCCTGCAGAGGCTCTGCTTGTACAAAAGAGGTTACTTTTTGTCTCAAGTAGGCCACCACCTGTGAGCACGAAGACGGAGGAAAAGAGGTCCAGGCTCCCCACAAGCTGTAAAAAATCAATCCCCTCATAAATCAAGGAACAGGCTCTGCTTGTACCCTAAAATTATGCTCACCGTGTAACAGGTGACTTTCTCGGTTTGAGTTGTAAAGCAAAAAGGTTTGAGTTGTAAAGCAAAAAAAGCACTGGCCTTTCAAACTTGCCTATCTGATGGGCTTTCTGCTTGGCTCGGCCAGCGCAAAAGTATTGTAAGCCCACCAAAAGGGAAAAGTTGGTTTTGAGCCAGCGCAAAAGTATTGTAAGTCCACCAAAAAGGAAAAGTTAATTTTGAGCCAGTGCAGCTTAACCCTCTTTTGTATTCTCTCCAGGCACGTGCTCAGACGGTCAGACTGTACCGCACTATGAGTACGGTACGGATTGTCTCTTTGTAAAAGACGAAGTATTTTTGAATTTGTATGTCAAATGTACGTATTCAAATGTATGTCGAATGTGTACAGTACGGTGCCAAGCTGGCACTGCCAGTGCAATTTCGGCCTCAGAATGACCTCTCCACCCCAAAACCTCCCAATTCCACCTCCAACGTACTCCTCTCACGCGTTGACGCCACGCAATGCTTCCCTGAACGACCCTGAGACTGGGTTGGGGCTGCATTAGCTCGGCGGAAGGGCCCAGCAGTGGCTTGCATTGAAACTCAAAGTCGGACGCAATACTTGATTCCTAATTAACACACAATACTTGATTCCTGATTATTACTTGATTCCTGGTTTATTATTGAACAATTGTTGCAAAAGAACACAATTGTTATGGGCCGAGATTGGAGCCAAACAGCCAAATTATACCAACTTCGCACTGTACGGTGACCACTGTCTTGTATGGTTTGAGACCGCACTTGTCAACCACCGTCTAAGTTCAGTACAGTACGGCGTAATACGATATGGTACTGTACTGTACATACGGTGAAAATTGCTCTACATCGTAGTTGCACAAACCTGATTCTCTCACACGAACACGCACACACTCACACACACACACACACACACACACACACACACACACACACACACAAACACACACACACACATGCGCACACACAGGCACATGCGCACACACACACACACACTCACGCACTCACACAGTGACGACCAAGACTTTGACGGGGAGGACGAAGAAGACAGGAATCCAAAGAAGAGGAAAGGGGGAGGGGGAGGCGGCGGGGGTGCTGTGAAGAAGCGGAAATAGAGTGCATTGAAGACGCCTGTACCACAAACTAGCATAATATTTTTATGAAAGGGAGCCTGCTCGCACTTTTACAACAAGTCTCAGCTCCACAGAAAAGGTGCTGGGCTTGAGCTGACTGAATGTGCTTCTGTTATATCTTCTGCCTGTGAGGTACTTGAGCGACTTCAAATACAGTGATGCACACGCCATTTGTAGGGGCTCTAAGATGCTGGGAGTCAGCCAAGTGCTCTCTCCCTTAATAGAATTACAACATCGTGCTGTCTTATTAATAGCACTGCTTATGGTGTAACTTTCCTTACATCTGGACATGTTTCTTGCATCGTTACTCTCCCGACACCACCACGCTTTTGTTAGTGCAGGATGGCATTGAGTTTTGCTGACCATTATTGAAACTAAACATTCACAACACCACGAGGTCCGCACCTTAATCCTGCAATGCAATGAGACGTCTAAGGACAAGACTTTCCTGCCTCGGTTGAAATGTGGTTCAGGCGATTGAAGCACGGCCGGAAATATTTCAACCGCATCTCAACTGCACACGGCTCCAAGCCTTTCTTGAAACTTGCACCGCCACATTACTTTTCGTTATACCCTCAAAAGTGGAATTGTATGACTCCACGCATATAAAGGGTTTACAAAGGGTTTACAAAGGGTTTACAAAGGGGGTAACCGGCAGCCACATATGTTGGGCTGATAGTAGGCATTGCTGGATCAGCCAGCGTAAAGGAAACATTAGGTTGTTAAAAGTAAGAACTGGTCGTCTCAGCCAGTGCCATTTTGTTCTCATAGGAAAGTGATAAGTAAGAGGTGCGTGATGAATGAATGATGAAAGGCAATAACCTGAGACAATAAAAGAGCCTGACGGAGAGCCACAACAAGCAGTTCAGGCGTGCTAACTGAACACCAGAATGTATAATCCAAGGGGAGGAAGGAAGTGCCACGTTTAAAAACCCATGACTGTTCATGCAAACAAATTGGAAGCTGAGTTCAAATTTGACATTTGACATATAATAGTGTATGACTCCACGTCTGTTGGTGTGTCCAGGATAGTCCTGAAGAGGCCATGCCACTGTCGTGTCAACATATGCACTGCAATCCGACCTCAGCACAACAATCATGGTGCAGGCACCTACGTAACTGTAACATGCATAAGTAAAGTACAATGTACTTATCGCTCATTCATCCGGTTAACCATTTTGGGCCACTACGCTACAGTAACCCCCTCCCTTAATCATGCTGGCGGCGGTGTCATCACTACCAGCGGAGTTTTCTTCTATCCTATTCTGTCGACATGAGCAGCAACAAGGAACATGACACATGGGTCCATTGTTCAAGTAAAATAGAGGCTACAGCAATGACCAGAGTTTGTGCAGCAGCACCTTTGCCCATATCCGTTACTTCTAGTAAGGCAACGAGGCCGCTGTGTGGTCCCACTGACAGAAGAAACAAGGAGTGAGTAGGAATGAGCCATTTGAAGGGTTGCAGGCTTGGCGGTCTGGAACCGGCTCCTGATGAGAGTTTGTGATGGTACTGGAAAGATCACGCATGCTATGGACGTTATTATTCACTAAACATGTTAAAGTAGTAGACAGAAGCTGGGCACTATCCCATCAAACCAACTCCAATATGCGAAAGTGCCCTTCTGGAAACCCATACAAATACCACTTTCCAAACACTCCTGGGGATTGCAGATCATTGCCATATGGGACACCAAGGGCAGGGTCTGCCTCAATGCTCACAACAAAGACTGGCTAATAGAACTTGCCAAAGAAATCCCTGAGGCAAAATGGAAAATTCAAAACATACATAACCATCCCTACAAAACAGCCTTAGGTACCGGACAACACTCAGGACTCAACAAAATTAATAAGCTACCCAATGACCACCCTCAAGCCTCAGAAGGCCCAGATAAAACAAGTGCTTTGCTGATTAGCACTGACCAACCTCATAATTGTAATACCGACGAAGCACCCCAAAAGAGCTCCAGCCAAAACCTAACCCGAAAGGTATAAGATTGGCGGGATTGGACCTACACTGATGGCAGCCTCCAAAAGAATGAAGAAGGGCAAGACACCGGATTAGGCGTGTGTATACCACCCTCACTTGAATGTTTCCACTATGTAAACCCAAAAGGCATGGGTATAACCAACACTATCTCACGTGCAGAGCTAGCAGCTACAGCAGCTGCAGTCATACACGCACGGCTACTCACATATAGCCACAGACAGCCTTACATCACTGCACCAAATCAAAAAGCTAGCAGCTGTGACACCCGAATCTCCATCACCACCACATCTAAGAAGATGTCCTTCAATCCATTGCTAAAGCAATCCGCCAATCACCATCGCCCATCCACTTCTTCAAAGTAAAGTCCCATGCCGGTATTATTATTGGTAATGAACATGCTGACGCCCTTGCTAAAAAGTCAGCCACCACCTACTTCGACATCGCTGACACCTCCATCAGAATAGCAGGCCCTGAGGGAAATCCCTTCTACAACATCCACTGGCTTACAAAAGAAGACACAAAAAACCAAACACAAACCCATAATCATACCCATACAACAAACATGGCCCATCCTCCTCCCCCAAGGCTTTGGTACCTACCAAACCACCGTGACCTTCAAGCACATATGCATCTTCTCCATAAACTGGGAAATGCCAAAACTGAAGCGAACTACCCATGCGTACTACCAGACCCTCATAAAAGATGGTACTGCCAATGGAGCCACTAGCAATGCTTATCTAACATCATCCAATGTTTCCTTTAAGGCCAAATGTATCATTATGGAATACAGAACAAGCACCCTATATAATCAAAAACATGCGGTATCGTTCAAAATTTCAACAAGTCAAACTTGCCCCCTCTGCCCACAAGTAGACAGTGCCCTGCACATCCTTTTTGAGTGGCAGCACACGCAAATTAGGAACATGATCACCAAAAGACACACAACTTAGCATGCCGCATGATCTTTAAGGCTATTAGCAAAACAGGCTCCTTAGGATCATGCGTTGTCGCCATAGATAGATATAGGCAGCAACGAACGGATGACCATGCAAAATCTCCAGATTCCTGAAACAGCTGAAAGTAGAATTGTTCTCAAATGGCTCTTCCCACCCCGCTTCCCAAATAAAGACAGATTTACCTCCAGCCGCCCAGATTTTGTGCTGGTTACTCCCAGCGCTGCAAAAACACAAAAACAACGAACTAAAAATGGGGGTGGTTCTTCGGAGTGGCAGGGGGCAATTGAGGGAGACTGGGAGCATCCCAGCAGCACTGCCAGCCACCAGTAGAGCCACCATCCCCAGACAGCACCGACCTAAAGACCTCAGCAAACCTCGGCGTGACATCCACCTCGTCGAGATCAAGTATTGTGAGGACACCAGACCTCAGAACCAGCTGAACGCTGCAAAGGAACAGCACAAAGACCTCTGCAACATTCTCCAAGGAGCCTCTGTTACTCTCCACATCATCCTTTTGGGTGTGGGTGGCACCATCTACAACACTCACACTCTGAAGCTTTTCAAGGAACTGGGTCTTGATTCTCAAAGAGTAAAGAAGCTTGCCTCCAAGCTCCATGTGCACCCTGTGAACTTTGCTGCTAAACTTGT
>Ga0307968_1000352_pt1:10000-31251 | contig 31251 bp, 34 predicted proteins | sample OrgLakmetagen650_FD_201834 | JGI IMG/M metagenome (GOLD analysis project Ga0307968, IMG submission 201834) | Saline water microbial communities from Organic Lake, Antarctica - #650 | ecosystem: Environmental > Aquatic > Non-marine Saline and Alkaline > Saline | place: Antarctica...
ACCCCAAAATCAAACCTATAACCTTTTGCAATTGTAGGCAGTCGGCCAGTGGACGGCTGCTTTGTCCTTTTTTGGTCGAGTCTGGTCCATGAAGTCATTGTCCTGCCTATCATCATAGTGTCCATCTCGATTACATGTGCAGTTGGAAGGACGTAGGGCTTGGACGACTGGATGGACCTTATTGTTTTACCCTTGTGCAGACTTCAATGTCTGCATAAAAGGAGCCCAGGTCCATGAGATGCCAGTGCCTACTGTTTTCTTTTTCATTGCCTGCATAGGTTTCCTTGTTTCCTCAAACCATTCGCAGTAGAAAGGCCGTAGGCCAGTGGACGGCTGGATTGACCTTGTTTTATTTTTGTGCAGACTTCAATATCTGCATAAAAGGAGCCCAGGTCCATGATGTGCCACTGCCTACCATATCTCTTCTTTCACAGTTGAAAGGTGTAGGCCAGTGGACGGCTGATATGGTGGCAATGTTCACGCTGGGGAAGCCAAACATCCTGCCTACCGGGGATCTGGGGATTAAAAAGGTGTGTGTTAAATCGTGGGTGTGCATGTGTGTGCGTGTGCATGTGTGTGTGCTTGTGTGTACATGTGTGTGTGTGCTTGTGTGTACATGTGTGTGTGTACATGTGTGTGTGTGTGTACATGTGTGTGTGTGCATGTGTGCGTGTGCTGGTTGCTGTTGCCGCTGTGCTCAAGCCTGTCTATGGCTATAGCTATAACACACGCAACACACTTGCTGTATCCATTTAAGGATTCCAGAACAGAGGAGGATTTTTGATCATAAGTCGTGACTGCTGTCCATGGTAATCGAAATACCTAAAAGAAAGCCACTTTCGTCCTGGATCCTGGATACCCCAAAATTCAGAGCCGTCAGTTCAACTCATAAGAGTTTATGCTTGCCTGATTATGTCTGACATTGTCTGGCAGCCTGCCTTTCTGCTTACTCGTTCAGTTCGTTACTTGTTCAGCAAATGCGGGGGGTGGTTGTAGAGCCTGTGTGCTGTCATTGACGCACGGGAATGCAAGAATTGCATGGACGCATGAATTTGCCCTCACTCTTTTGAAGGGTTCCAAAATCCTATCGATTGCCCCGGCACTGGTCCCGGGTAGAGAACCCCACCACAGCAAGCGAAAGGTGCTGGACTTAACAACCACCTATAGGTTGAGCAGCCATGCCAGGCTGGAGGCCTTTGTAATCCAAACTAAACTTAACAACCACACTCTTCCATTTCCTGCTTCATTGCAGGGGATGCAAGCGCTGTACGGGCTGAAAAATTTACCCTCACCATCTGAAATGGCTGCGATCGCTAGCAGTTGGCAGCCATGGCAATCTGTCGGGGTGAGTGCTAGCTGAAAGCTGTGGTAGTAAGCCGGCAACACGCTGGTCTGACTTACGGAATGACATACTTGCATCGTTCTGCTGCGTTGTACGTCAAATTTTAATGCCATGTGTTGTGTCCGCCACGCCTATTGCAAGCAGCGGCTACAAACGTCTCATTAAATTCCCTTCCTGCATTACTTACGAGCTGTAGGGTCATCCTTGATTTGAACTGCTAAAAAAATTTTAATCATTGTTGGTCGCTCTCCTTGCACTTTGCAGTGCTGGTTCCTCTGGAAACTGGCCCCTGGGGGTGGAGTGTGGTGATTCTGCAAACCTATGCCAACATGCTATTTACTTTATAGATTGTACATTTCAGAAAAAAGAATAGAAAGAGAAAAAGAAAAAGAAAAAGAAAAGGCTCCGCTGTTAGTGATGACACAGCCAGCATGATTAAGGGAGGGGTTTACGAAAGTGCCCGCACTAGGCAACCCCCCACCGCGCAAACAATTAATGTGGGTCAGGGGGGTTGTGTGCCGTGGCACCCAGACCCACACCATGACTGTTGTTGCTTGTGTTGTATTGCAGTGCATACCTTGTTGTTATGAGTGCAGATGCATGTCTGATGGAGTGTTCCTTCATTTTGTGTGTCAGTTTTTTTAATCTGATGGCAATTAAGGTCTGCCAGAGGTTTGTATAGTCTTTGTAGATAGTCCCCATAGCTGCAACGAGGATCACGTGAAGCTTGACTTTCCTATATCCTTGTCTGTTTAGGTTGGCAATAAGCATGCTGTGCTGTGCTTTTGCTTTTTGGAGTTGGGGATTAGGCCAAGTGTCTTCACAAAATTTTAACTCAATCAGGTGAACCTTTCACTGGTTTGGATTCAGTTTTTTGTCTTTAGCAAGCTGCTGAAAATCTGAGTTGCGGGTGGTTACTCAAGAAAAGCATACATTACTAGGTAGACATAAGATAGTGTCGGGAAGAGAAGAGGCTTCCAGAGCACGTGCATGTTGTTAGGTTTGGTAGCAGCAATGAAGGGAGACTTCTAGAAGTGCGCCTAGAAACCTCAGGACCTCCCATTATACTTTTTTCCACTTACTGGCCATACCAGGACTCAACCTCAGCGCTCCAACAAAGAGACAATATTGCCTTCGACAAAAACCAAGTCATCAGTTCACAAAGGTGTATCCCCATTATCCTAGGGGATATGAACACCACCTTAAAAGAGAATGACAGATCTAGTCATTTTTCCTATCGAAAAGATGCCCACTACCAAAAATTCACACAAGACAACCATCTTGTACCTATCGATTATAACCTTGCTAAACGACATTGGACCTTTAGTATGCGCACCTCGTCTGCCCTCAACTCCCACACTATAACCCGTCTCGGTGACATCCTTCTTCCTAGCGCTCTAGTAAAAAACCAAAGACATCCTCAACCGTTTTGATACCCAGATGACAGAGGTTGCAAACACAGCGACCACATTCCTCTCATAGCAAGCATCCCCCTCTCCTCTCTTGGGGTTGCAGTCAAGAACATCCAGCAGCAAACACCGGCAACTAAAAGAGAAAAGGTCCTGCTCCGCCCTTTCTAAAAATGTGACCAAAAAGATTGCAGTGCGCCCTTAAAGATCCTGCCTATCAGCCCACCATCCAGCATGCAGAACTCCTGCCACAATTAAATACTACGCACGACGCCGCACAATAAAGGCACCTTGCGTGGCTGGAAGATAAGTGTGCCAAAATACCAAACAGGTTGACACACTTTCAAGGATCCCCAGCAGCTATCTGTGTAGAAAACATGGCAGACAAAGTGGTGAACCTCATAAATGAACGCCACAAGACTGCACTCCAAAAGTGTGCTACAAAAACCTCAACCACTGGCAATACCCATTTTAAACCAAGAAAATGAACAAGTTGCGGAAGTTTATATGTAACAAACTCGCCGCTTCTTTATGAAGCAAGGACAACACTTTCAAACTACCATAGATCTGGACGAAGTAATGAACGCTAGTCAGCAAAACGACAAAGTTTACCAAGCACTCACCCAAGTGTATACCTTACTTAGCCAAGACATCAGCCATCCCCAGATCGAAGGGAAGACACTGGCACAACAAACTGAAGACAAGCACGACGATATAAAACAAGAAATCCATAAAATTGACAAAGAACACGATTCTAAACAAATCAAATCAATTAAGAAAAAGCAACAAAAGAAAATATCGAAGCAGCCAGCTCAGGCAAACCAAGAAATCCTGGGGGGAAGTAGAACAACACTCTGGTAGCCAAGCTCTTATGGACCCAGCATCCAACACGGTGCAAACTGAACCGAGTAAAGTCAATAGTATCGTTGAAAACTTTTTCACAAAAAGCATGGAATCGCCATCAATAAAAACAGGAAACTACCTGCCTACAGATCCCGATGCTGCCCGTAACTACCCTTGGACGAGTAGCCAGTGCTATGACCGATACAAACTTGAAACCCCTGTAACTAGGGCAGAAGACAAACACCAACACAGAAGGACCTGGCTGCACAGTTCTATCCTAGATTCGTGCAACTTCCAGGAATGCCTAAAATCGCCGACAAATAACAAAGCCCCTGGCCCAGATGGTATTGTTAACGAGCTCTTGAAAGTCATTCCATTAGAAAACCAACAAACGATACACAAGCTGCTCATAATCATGTGGGCAACAGGGATAACCCCGAAGGATTAGAAAGCCAGTGAAACTATTCTGATTTACAAGGAGAAAGGACCGGAGACAGACGTGGCCTCATACAGGCCCATCGGTCTTGCAAATACACTGTACAAACTGTGGACACGCCTAATAACTAACACACTATACGAACATGCAGAGGTTGACTCCCTTCTCAGCAACATGCAAGCTGGCTTTCGTAACAAACACGACACATTTCAACAACTCCAAAATGTCCTAATGGCTCTGGAAGATGCCAAGCTTTACAAGCAAGACGTCTATGCTCTCATTGTAGACTTTACCTCTGCATTTAATACCACGGACCATGACAAGCTGCTCATTATTTTGTTTGATCTGGGATTTCCAACAAACGCCATAGATGTAGTGAAAAACCTGTACTACCAAGCACACACTAGAATCAGGCTGCCCTCGGGCTGCACGGGAGACATCCCAGTTGAAAGAGGAACCAATCAAGGAGACACACTGTCTCCATTCCTGTTCCTGATCTACATGGAACCGCTGCTTCGTTGGCTTCATGCAGGCAACAGGGGATACATGCACGGCCAACAACAAAGCCAAAAACTGCACTAGCAGCGGGACTTTTGCGGATGACCTTATCTGTCTCTCTGGCTCCTACCCAAACCTCCGGCTCCAAGCCATGAAACTTACCCAATACGCAGATTGGGCTCACCTCATCATTTCAGGCAAATAGACGAAGGTGACTCATAGCGATGAAAACAAAACCCTGTGTGACAACACGTCAGTGGCAGACTTTGCACACCACCAGCTGGCCAACAAGGTCTTAGTACAAGGCCAAGCAGCACAGTTCCTCAAGCCTGACGATCCTTTCCCATACCTTAGGGTACACATCACAATGGACTTCAACTGGACACACTAACTGACACACATGACTACAAAGCTTTCCTTAGAACTAGAACGACCAAAGAACTCTTTTGCTAGCCCTAAACAAACAATGGACATCATTCGCACAGCAATCGTGCCAAGCATAGCCGACTCTTTTCCAGTTACCCTTGCTCCTTAAGTGTCCTAAATCAATGGGACACACAAATTCTGGCAGCCATAAAAAGCAAGTATAAGCTCTGGATGTGTACTTCAACTGCACTGCTCCGAGAAGATAAACTACGCTGCGGCTTGGGATGCTCTTCCTTGAGAATTAAATACCACTACAGAAACGCCCTTGCACTTATCACTAGCCTGAACAATAAGGCAAATCATGGTAGGCTCACCAAAACTCTCCTCGAGCATCAATTCAGCAACTAAACACTACGGCACAAGGCACACTTGGGACCTCAGTGTCAAACACCAAGAAACCTTCAAAAGCAATTACAATACATGTTAAGAGCATGGCAGTGCATTGCATCCATTATAGCAATTTGCGTCTCACACTCCAAGGACAATCCATTCTCACAGAAAGTTTTAACAGTAATACAAAAGCTCTCTGGGCACCCAAACTTGCCTACTCTGGAACACAAATTAATAACATTGCATTTTCTCTTGTGGACTCCGGGATCTCCAGCCTTTCAAGACTACTTAGCCTACACGGCACAACATACTAAATGGCAACAACCTCAAATTCGAGTTTGGAAGCAAAATTAAAACGGGTCAAATCATTGCAATTAACAGGCTAGCCTCTTTGTTGAACTCAGAGAATATAACCCCCCAGCTCATCAGCGACTTACATAAAAACAAGGACACGACACCTAGCAAAGAAGAAAGGGCTAGGAGAATCAATGCTACTGCTCTAGATGCAAGTAAGGCTTACACTCCCATAGGATGGGCCTGGTCAGATGTACAGTTTTCGCAACGCCAACAGACCCAAACTCCTGCTAGGCGAACAGTCTTCACAAAGGGAACGAAACACACAATTCAGAGGCAGACAGAAGGTATGGACATAGATCCAGGCTGCTCCAACACGCAACCCAATAATCCTTCCCGCCAAACACGAACCAACAACAACCCACCTTCATCACAACCTAACAAAAGGCAGAAGAGGATTCCCATCCACTTCGGAACTCACTGAAAATCCCACTGCTTCATTACCTAATTCTCCAGAGCCTCTGCAACCAGGTGATGATAACGCGGCAACCAAAATATGGCATTATAAACATAGCACCGCGGCTCTTTTTGGCAATGTCAAGGCCTGTAACACAATTTTAAAGTATGACTATATCAAATACAGGAGGTGTTGGACTGGCAGCAAATAAGCAAACCTAAATGTAACACCAACGCAACTTCACAGGCACAATACAAAATCCAATTACAACCTGTCACTATTGAAAAATGGGCGTTACCATGTTACCCTTGTTCCAAAGCAAGGGGCTAAAAGCAGCAAAAACAGAGGCCTTTTCAAGAAGCCAAAAGGTAGACGATTGTTGCCAAATTTGCTGGAGCCCGGTCAGCCGAGAGCATCCAGAAGGAGAAGAAAACTATGATGATATGCCACAATGTGATATGTGTCAACGCACCTACCATTGGATTTGTCTGACTGACCTGAATGCTTGCTCGCAAACTGCAAGGCAAGATGCGGAAAATAGTGAAGACTGGCACTGCCCAGCCTGTACTGACCTAACCCAAGCGGAAAAGGACACCAGAAAATCCTATGCAGAAGAACAAGAAATGATAAAAGTGATCTGGCAACCCACATGGGAAGCGGCAGAACTGCTCTTAGCCAAACCTGACTTCAAAACCTACGTAGATAGCTATGAAAAAGCTGATACTAGCACTCAGCTAAATGCCCAATCAGAAGACCAAGAAATTGACAATCTGACAAAGCAAGGCTATGATGGTTGTACCCAGCACTTAAAAAAAATGTGGGACTCGTCACAAGGCCAAAACATCAGAGACAAGGCAATCTTTATCAGAGATACTGTCAATCCCCAAACAGACATTCAATTCACCTGGAAATGTGAGATCTGGGTGCGGGATGTGGACCTCCTCAAGCCAGGATCTAATAAAGACTCAGAAGGTGAACCCAAAATCCGTGAACACATAACCTGTCAAGCAGCCTGTGCGTATGACATCTATGGCAAGTGCACAGGCATGCTATCCCTAGAACGTCTCAACATCTTGCTACATGTTTACAACCAATCTAAACGGATTGGCCTACACAGTACAACACAACCACCTGTGCAAGACGCGGCAACTGAAATTGTAGGTCTGTTACAAAGGTATAAACTTCAAATGAGCTCACTTAACAACATTGGGGAAAAGGCAAGATATTTCAATATGTACTGCACCCCGAGGCACATTATGACCTCCCTCCAAAAAACCAAGCAAAAATTTGCTAGCCCCCTAGCATTTGACCCTAGTTACCAAGCCTACTGACGCGAAAATACCAGAGACATTATTTGGAGCAAGCACTAATGCTTTCGACACAAAATTCACTGGCTTCTCCTTTTGCCACCCGAATTATTGCGACAATCTCCTGCATTCACTTGTGGGACATGCACTTCAATCAACAAACAAGAAGCTACAGCAACATTCCTACTCCTCCCTGACTGGCTTGGTTGGAGTAAGAACGGGTACATGACTTGGATAAATGACTACCCTGAGCATGCATGCGTTCTAGCCAAGTTTTCTGCAGACAGCATGCTCTTAAACCCTACAAAAGTTTGGTTGGACGCTCCACCCCAGCCTCAGCACAACAAGAATAAATTGCAGCTATTAGTCGTCTGGAACAATCAAGGGAAACAAGCCCTGATTGAATCCAACCCAGCTTGGCTCAACAATCTCAAACAGACAATTCCTGAAGCAACGTGGACTTGTAACAATATTGCCCACGTGCTTGGCACTGCTCGTGTGAAATGCAAGAACAAGCAGAGGAAGAGATTTCAACTCCTACACCCAGATACTCCCATTGCTGCTAACATCAGCCAGTGGCAAACGCTTCATAATATAAACGTCAACCAGTACTAGAGCCCACACATTCCTAGAGTACAAAACTGGAAATCAATCACATACACTGATGGTGCCATGCAAGATGCGATCAGCAAACAGCAAATTATAGGCGCTGGGATTTTCACTCCCACTACAGACGCTGGCTATGGTGTTACCGTCACTATCAATCCTGGAGGCAGAGGCCCCACACTGACCATCAATAGAGCTGAACTTGCAGCTGTGCTAGTAGCGGTACAAAAAGGCCACACTGAAATTGCTACAGACAGTGCCTCATCCCTCTTTCAAATTAGAAAACAGCTATTGAACCCAATGGCTGTACTCCACCACTTGCACAGGGAACTAGTTAAGGACATTGCAAATTTAATCCAATCCTCACCCTCTACTGTCACTCTCTACAAAGTGAAATCTCACTCTGGTATTATTGGCACTGAGGGTGCAGACCACCTAGCACACAAAGCAGCAGTCAATCAAATTTCTGACGTTTCCCTCCCGCCAGCTACTGACCCCTTTCTACGACCTGTTCTGGCTAAGCGTTCCAAACAAAGTTGGCTTCCATGCAGTAGAACTAGTACGGGTTTTGACTAACCTGCAAGACAAACTAAAACATCACATGCACGCCCACCATTACCTTGGTGAAGCTAACACAGATACACTGCTTTACAAGCAAGCTCTGGCAAAAATTGCATGATACGCCTCAGAGTGCAGCACAGCCCGACTCTCGCACACGGCAAGATACTGCAAAGCCCCTTGCGCATGCCCAATTTATTAACAAGTTTTGGTCCATGCCAAATGTGACTTTTAAGAAACAGGAACAAGTCCTTAAGTACAGGACGGATACGATACACACAGACAAACACACCAAAAGGTTTAGCCATACGACAGGTCCTGCCACCTGCCCTTTGTGCGGAGGATCAGACAGAGCTCCACACATACTTCTTAGGTGCAACAACCATTTATAACCTAAAGAGAGTGCACATAAACCGACACCACCACGCTGTAAGCCTTTGTGGTGAAGAGATCAGCAAAGGCAAGCTGGGCTCAGCAATTGTGTACAGTGGATGCTTGTAACAGTGAAAAGTTATCTGACCTTTACATTGAACCCCCTGATGACATTGAAAGAAAGATCCCTGACTGGGTTTTTCCAACACAACAAAACCTTCCGACTAGACATCAAAGCCGTCCAGATGGCGTGTTGGTTATGCCCATTGAGGGAAGAGGCAGGTATTTGGATCCCGAACAGATCCCCCTAAAGGACAGAGACATACATCTTGTAGAATTCAAATTCTGCTCAGACATAAACCCGCAACAGACACTGGAAAAAGCGCACAACCAGCATCAACCCCTTGTCCAACGTCTACGAACAAGGAGCCTCCGAGGCAACTGTTGAAACAACCAAGTCACACTCCATGTTATACTTCTTGGAGTCGGGGGCACAATTTATAATCAGTACACCATAACTCCTTAACTAAACTTAGGCGTCCCCACGCACAAAGTGCACCAACTTGTTACTAAACTGCACTGCCATGCAATAAAAAGCTTGAACAAGATTACAAGAACAAGACACAAAATACACCTTAACAACAACAGTGATAATGGGGGATCTGATGGGGGGGTTACTGATAGAGCGGCTGGCTTCAGGAGGGCTAGGCGCAGGCCGGAATGCATGGCTGACAACCCGCCGGATCCTCATTAGTCTCTGTTGTTTCACTTTTTTTTCTCGTTTCTGGTGGGGCTCTGGCTAGTGTGAGCACGTGAGCACTAGTTGAGAGCCTTTCCTGAATGCACGCTGGTGACTTCCAGCGTACACTTTTACTTTTACACTCCATCAGACATGCATCTGCACTCATTAAAACAAGGTATGCACTGCAATATAATACAAGCAAAAACAGTCAAGGTTTGGGTCTGGGTGCTACGGCACACAACCCCCTTGACCCACATTTATAAAATTTTCATTGTTTGCGCGGTGGGGGGTTGCCTGGTGCGGGCACCAAAGTACCCCCTCCCTTAATCATGCTGGCTGTATCATCACTACCAGCGGAGTAGAATTTTTTTTTACCATTGCACCTTTTTGGGTTGGGTTTCAGGCTTTTCCCAAGCTTTAGGCCAACAAACGCCCCCCAGAGGCACATGTAGCGATGTACAGGGGGACATTTTAAGTAGTCTAGTATCAACGTAATATTTAGCTAGCAACTTGGCGTCCGTGGGCAGGAAACAAGGTGCATAGTGGCTTAACATTTCGAATAGGTTACAAAGGAATAAAATTGCTCAAAGCCATAGCAGATGTCAACACAAAAATTTCTCAGTGCGCTCGGCAAACAATCATGACACGGACGAGAGACGGTCGGTGTAATGTTGCAGGGATGATGAGTAGACGCATAATGAAAATGCGCTAGGCACTAGGCAAACAGGTTCTCCATGTCAACGCCTGGGTCTGCGTCCTCTAAGTGGGCAAACTCGTTGAAGTGGGTGGGGCGATGGATCTCGTGGTAGAACTCCTTGGGGTTGGCTAACCGCAGGCCATACTTCATAGAGGTGCTGTGCTTGACTCCCATGAAGTTGTAGTTCCAAGAGCCTGAGTGAGGGGACGGCAAAAACGAAAAAGATTGGTTTGCCGAAGAACGGAGTTCTTTGAGGTAATGTACGGGTAGTGTAACCGAGATGCTGTGGTGCTAAACTGTGAGGTGTGAATTCTGAGCGCAGATCGTCAAATGGACATCGAAAGACGGCTTGATACGTGCAGCCGCTAATGTCGAAATGCACAGAGCAAGGCAAGCTGTAGTGCCCAAACAAGCTTGTACTTCATTACATTCTCTCAGACGAAGGAGCTTTGCGTTCTATGTGCATCAATTCCATACACACACACATACACACATACACGCACGCACGCGCACGCGCACCTCCCCTCCCCTCCACACGCCCCCCTGCCTTCCAACACAGACACACACATACCTGTGTCTGGCACCATGTAGAAGCCCATGAAGCGGTCGCTGAGCAGTAGCTGGACCTTGTCGTAGTGTGCAGGCGAGTAGCCCTGTGGGTTGGCGCTGGTGTCCTTGTTGGCACGGCCCCACTCGTAGCCACTGCAGACAGACGCACACACAGCACACAGTCAATAAACCGATACACACGCAGAAATGGCATGCACATGTGTGCATGTGTGCATGTTAGGTGCTGGCATTTTTGTTGGCACGTTCCCCTGCAGACAGAAGCACACAACACACAGCAAAAGCATGCACTGGTGGATACACAAGCTGTATGAAGACCGGTTTTCTTTTCATGTATTTCAGCAGCCATCTTGGAGAATGCTTATTTGGGAAACTAGATAAGGAACAAGTCTGGTCTGCTTCTATTGGCCAAGACGCAATTCAATTAATTGCTTGCACCTAACAAGCGTTTCCAAGATAAATTAGAAGAGCTGGCAAGGGCGGGATCAGCGGTTGGCAATGTACGCAACATAACAAAAAATAACGCAGGCCAGGAGGCTGTTTTTTTAATTTTTCTGGACGACACGTTTATTTTTCGTGGTGGACACTCCTGAGGGACCCACCCGGACCCCCCCTCCTCCGATTGGACCCATATATATACCAATCGATAGCTCTTGACGCCAGAATTCCGAAAAAATACATATTAATCAATTTGACACGTGTCGTCCGAAATTTATGCTTTCTGCGGCCTCCTGCGCAGGCAGTGAACAACCACTCCCCCACTAACTAAGGAAAAGGAGCCACTTTGGTACAAAATACCGTAAAACTCCTCCACCAAACATACATAACGTGCCTACCAGCTGTATCTGCTGCCGCCCAAATCCAAAAATAAGCCGATACACATTACAGGCACGCAGAGCCTGGCAGACGGCACACGTTGTATGACAGGGTTCTTCATGCTGGACTAACTGATTCAAAAACATCACGTGAGCTTGCAATTCTGAAATAGTAGCCACCTACAACAACGAAGGGCGCACCTGCACACACACACCTGCACACACACACACATATACACCCACCCACCCTGCCCCCACCCCTACGAGTAGTGCGCATCAAAAGCACGCACCTGGGTGTCAGCTTGTAGGCCGTGAGAGAGCAGGAGCCAGGGGTGAAGGAGCAAGTCACAACGATGCAGCGCTCTCCGTCCCAGGACTTGTGCATCTCAAGCATCTTGGCATGCATCGTTACGTCCTGTGCGTGCGTGCATGCGTGTGCGTGTGTGTGTGTGTGTGTGTGTGTGTGTGTGTGTTACTTTGCATGAATGCATCAAAACCGCAATTGTATATCATCCTGTGCCGCAAATGCAGTGATTTCGTCTGTTATGGGTTACGGGGCACAAAGCAGCTGACAGAAGGGGGCCTTCCCCCTTCACGTGTTTTGCCTGCTGACACCCGCTTAGCTCTCTTGGTGAGCGTGTACCCTGTGAAAAGCAGGAGACCCATACAAGAAGAGCATATAGCAGTTTTAAATAGGCTGAAGGCTTGAGCAGGACTCTGAGAAGGGCGTCCGGCCGAGGTTGTGAACGCTGATAAACTTTCGGGAAAAGCGGTGCTCGAAATCTGAACACACGCATACACGCACCTCTGGTGCCACCTGCGCCATTAAGAATGGAGCAGCATACACTCAGCCATAAAGGCGGTGCACAACCTAAACACACACACACACAAAACCCACACACCTGTGGAGCCATCTGTGGCAGTGTCTGGCTGCGTGTGCAGCCACCTACACACACTCATATCACACACGCACACACACACATCACACACACGCACCTGTGGCGCCATCTGTGGCAGCTCGTTTGGCTGCGTGTGCAGCCAACCCAGGGGCTCCAGGTCGCTCAGATAGTCATGCTCAGGCAGGGTGTTGGGCAAGTGGACCACCTGGAGCCAAGCAACACACATTTAGTCATGCTCACACATTTAGTCATGCTCACACATTTAGTCATGCTCAGGCAGGGTGTTGGGCAAGTGGACCACCTGGAGCCAAGCAACACACATTTGATTTTGTTGTGCATTCCAAATACCTGCTGTGAACCCTCACATTGCTGACACACACAATCAATCACATCCCCACATACACCCACAAACGCAAAATTTACACGCACCTCACACACACACACAGTGGTAACGCACCTGGTGGTTGCCCCACTGTGGGGGCATCACGACGCAGCGGACCTCCTTGACTTGTGGGTTGTCTGGGGGGCTCACTCCGTACATGAAGCCAGAGATCTGGGTGCGCAGGTCGGCGATGCAGATGAACTTCTTCAACAAGTTCTTGGGCATCACAAACCTGTGAATGGCATACGTGTTTGGTGCGTGTGTGTGTGTGTGTATAAGAGTGTGTGTGCGTGTGTGTGTGTGTGTGTGTGTGTGAGTAAGCCTACGAGTTCTTCTGCTGCAACAGAGCCCCCCCATGTTGGCCATCAACGTGTATGTAGGTAACTATGCCTGTGCTCCAGCTCGCGTCTTCACACCACAGCACTTGATACAGGAACGCAGGCCGCACAATTACAGCACATCAATATTAATATCAGCGCTGCCAGGCCGCACAATTACGACACATCAATATTTATACCAGCGCTGCCAGGCCGCCAATTACGACACATCAACATTTATACCAGCACTGCCAGGACGCAAGCAAGGCGATGTAACGCCACACCATGACTAGAGTTGGCCAGAACGCCAGAACCATATATTTGGTGATTTCCCTGATTTCCTTAAAAACATTGTATATACACCGTATATGTTTGGTTTTGGCCGACCCTACCCATTTACCAAACAAGCAAAGCTTGTACATGCAAGCACACCCAACTCCGCCCACCCATCCACACCAAAACAAAGCACACACACGCACAAGCAAACAATACGCACTGCTCAATAATAAATAATAACACACAAGTTCACGCCATAGCTCACTCACGTGAACGCATTTTGGCTGTCGCGGATGTCGTCAGAGTTGACGTAGATGTGGTTCACACGCAGGTGCAGGTTGGCCGCAGAGATGGCACGGATGCGCCACTCTGTCTTGGACCCAAAGGTAGCCTGTGTGCGTATGTGTGTGTGTTTGTGTGTGTGTGTGTGTGTGTGTGTTTGTGTGTGTATGTTTGAATCGTGATTTCAAGCATGTGACGCACGTTACAGCAGCGTGTTGAAATGCCATGCAGCACAGCGCACCGCGATTAAAACAACATGCACTAGAATAGCCAGAAGGACTAGGTGACGGCGAGCCCCGCACCTACACCAACCCCCACAACACAACACCAACACCATCCTAGCGACTGTTTGTCAAGCGACGTGCAGGTAAAAAGACAAGCTCATTGTCGTGGGGGAACAAAGAGCTTGTCATGAAACCATACATGCACACCTACACCAACCCCTACAAAACAACACCAACACCATCCTTTGCCTGCTTGCCATGCAACGTGGGGGCGAAAATGAGCTAGTCATTTTGCACAAAACCATACACACGCACACCTACACCACACCCACAAAACGACACTGGCAGCTTCCTGCCACACTTACTTTTCAGGCAACATGTTGACCTGTTTTGTTTGGGGGTAGCTGTGCGTGTGTATGATCTTGTGCAAGAACAAGAACACTCACACCTACCACCACACCCACAAAACGCTTTGACGTGTTGCCTGACAAGGTTGGCACACCCACAAAACAATACTGACACTTTCCTGTTAACCTGCTTGTCAAGCAACATGTTGACCTGCTTGTCAAGCAATGTGGGGGTGACAGTGAGCTTGTCTCTTTGTACACACACACACATTACTATACCCACAAAACATCACTGACATCTTCCTGTCAACCTACCTTGTCAAGCAACATGGGGGTGACGGTGAGCTCGTCTCTTTGCACACACAAACACATGCACGCGTACACACACAGCTTACAATACATCAAGAAAACAAACAGATTCCTGTCGCACCTGCTCATAGGGCGAGGTGGTGGTGACGATGAGCTCGTCTCCATGTACGTTTGCTGTCTTCGTGGTGACAGCTGCCATCTGGCCGCCCTCACGCGCCTGTGATGAGCAAGATTTAAAGATTAAAGAGGATATAAGTTATGAACAAAGAGGATATAAGTTATGAACTCAAAGACACAAAAACACACACACACACAAGACTCATGTGCTAAAAAAGCGAATTTACTTCTAGCATGAAAACACATACACACAAGACTCACGTGCTAAAAAAGCGTATTCACTTGAAGCAGAAATGCAAATAGTTGCATGCTTTTCTCGGCCATTACAAACTTTTGCTGGAAGAAGGCCACTCACGAGCTCAACAATGAAACAAAAAAGGGGTCGTGGATTGCAACAAGACTTGGAGCCGGAAGACCTCCAGCAGTCATCACACATGCCCGCTCCTTTCTTCGCCGCAAAAGAAAGTGAGTGTGCTCGTCATCTCCCCACACACAGAGCAGACGCGCACCTGCTTCTCAATCTCCGCAATCTGCTGCCGTTGCTGGGAGGGGGGAGTGATCTCAGCACCCAGGATGATGTCACGGATCTCGCTCTGGGTCAGTGCCTGCGGGGGGAATACCAGCGGGAAAAACAACATGAATGCAGTTGCTGGTAGGCTGCAGTCCTCCCATTCTTGATCATTATCACAACACAATCCATGCTTATAACAGAGATAGGCCCAATGCACCGGGTCTAGCACAAATACAATCACACAGCCCCCCACCCTTCTATCCCCCCTAAACAACAGGAAAGGAAAAACCTCACATACAAGGCTGCGGAAAAAACAATCCAAAAGCACAGCGAGCAAGAAACGACGCCTCAAGATGCCATCGTCAAACACAAGCTGACACGTGCACCTGAACAGCGACACGCTTCTCCCTCAGTCACGCACCTGAACGTTGACATTGTTCTTCTTGGCATAGTCTGCAAGAATGAGATCCTTGAGCGCAATCTCCACTTTGACCCACTGCTCGTCCGTGAGTGTGGGCCACACGTGGTGCAACTGCGTGATGATGCTCTTGTCCGGCTTCAGGATCATGCGCGCCTGAGTGTGTGTGCGTGTGTGTGTGTGTGTGTGTGTGTGTGTGTGTGTGCGCGCGTGTGTTTGTGTTTGTGTGTGTGTGTGTGTGTGTGTATGTGTGTGTGTGTGTGTGAGTGAGTTTGTGTGAGATGAAGGGCAACTTTTAGAGCAACGACTGTAGCAATTTCGGGTTCAACGGTGCACACTCAATGACTGATGACCAGACCATTCTTGATGACCAAACACACTTCGGCCAAAGGTTGACGATTTGACAAAGATGTGCCCATAAACGAGATCAGGAAATAAAAATTGTTCCTAGGGGCAAGGTGATTAGACACTCAGTACAAAAGCTACACTTGAGCACCCATTGGCAGGGCTCGGCATATTGCTCTGGTTGGCCAAATCTGTATACAAGCGTGATTTTGAAGGAAGTCTGCCTTAAAATACCGTGTGTAATTCTGTATAATTCTGACCAACCCTATATATCGCGCAACACACAAATTATTCCATGCTCAGTTGCACACTCACATCCCATACATGTACAAAGACACACCTTTTCAGGGTTGACGTGCAGCGCACGCAAGATGAGGATGACACGGCTGAAGGCGGTGTACGAGGACACAGTGCGCAGCCAGTCATCATACAGGTTAAACAGCACCATCTGGTTCTCTGTGGCCTTGAGGATGAGGTCGCCAAACTTCTCCAGCTTGATGGCCGCTGTGTGTGAACGCCAAGTCGTGCAATAGAACCACACACGTGTCAAGCAGAGGTGGCAATGTCATGCAATAAAACCACATACGTGTCAAGCAGAGAAAAGTGGCAATGTTATGCAATAAAGCCACGCTCGTGTCAAGCAGAGAAAAGTGGCAATGTCATGCAATGAAACCACGCACGTGTCAAGCAGAGAAAAGTGGCAATTTCATGCAATGAAACCACACACGTGCCAAGCAGAGCAGGCACATCGTCTTGAGGTACAATGACCAAAGTTCGTACACTTCTCTGCATCATCAACACAAGGCAACAGCACTTGAAACCAAGGCAGCCACTACTGGTCGGCGTTGTCTAACAGGCACGCCCTCTCACACGAACACACTCATGCACATCCAGTGCAAAACAACGCCACAATGCTCATTGCTGTCTGTACTCTAAAGCTTCCTGTCTGTACTCTAAAGCTCACGACAACTGGAGGCTGTCAATTCTTCCTACAGTTGAGCAAAGGGAGTGAGCTGAAGCTGCTTGATCCCTAGGCAAAAACCCTAGCCGTGCACGTTTACACACACCACACCACACACGCAGACACACACACACACACACAATGCACACACACAACACACGCGCACGTTTACACACACCACACCACACACACGCAAAAACACACAATGCACACACACATAACACACGCGCACATGCAGAAACACACACCCCAGGCACCCACCTTGGAACGGCAGCTGCAGCTCAGAGCCCGTGATAACAATGTTGGGGAAATCCAGCAAGTGCACCTCAAGTGGATCAAGCATACCCTTACGCGTCACAATCACACGCTTGGGCTGCTCTTCCACAGGCAGGGAGCGCACCTGCGCGGATTCAAAACAGGCATGCAGCGCTCGTTCAAAATGATCACTAGATTTTGGAACGAGCATGTGCTTATGAGTCACGATCACACGTCTATGCTGCCCATCCACAGGCAGGGAGCGCACCTGCGCGGTTTTATAGGCAGGCAGGCATGCACGGCTTTTTTTCATTATTACAAGTTGCTGGAATCAGTAGATGTTGTTGCGTATTGCATGGATAAAAGCCACATGCAGATTGTGAGTGTGTGTGTGTGTTGCCACCACCACCTTCAGGCTTACAGTGTAGACTCAAATGCAGGTTTGCTCCCAAGTAATGTCGCTTGAGGCTTGGGAGCCAATGCTGTAGGACGCAAGGACATACAACCCACACCCACACCCATACAGGATCAACCAGCAGAAATCTAAAGAAGACTCACCAAGGCGGCCACCTCTTCTGCAGTCTTCCACTTGGCCAGCTGACTGAGACGCTTCTGCCCAGCCCACACACTGTACGCACACACACACAAAGAGGATTGGGTAGGCAAACAAGTTGCCACAAGTAATAGGACGTTGATACCACAACTCCAAGCCCTTTTTTTTTTACCAGGATGCACGATCTGATGTCAACTGGGGTGCACTAAGCTCTGACATTACATGTGCTGATATTAAGGGCTGATATTAAGGGCGCAGGCAGCTTACCCCACCCCATACTCCGCAATTATTCACAATCAACAGTCTTCATCCAGAACCATCATACTTGAGGCACCAACGAGCAGCTCAACATTCATACCTAGGAAGCCAGAACCGTGGGATGACGCCGGCTCACTCATACTTTCAGTGCATGGAACTGGGTGTATGCTGCATTGCTACACAGACCAGGCCTATTAGAGGCATGTATGATACTTTCAGTGCATGGAACTGGGTGTATGCTGCATTGCTACACAGACCAGGCCTATTAGAGGCATGTATGATACTTTCAGTGCATGGAACTGGGTGTATGCTGCATTGCTTCACAGACCAGGCCTATATATTAGAGGCACGTATGGCCCGCGCTCGCTGGTCATGCCAGTCCAGCAAACGCTGCACCAAGACAACCTTACTGAGAAGGTCATATTTGTGCAATGAAGCTAGTACATACATATTTGCATATTTGCAATACAGGTAAATCAACACACTGTATTACTCATTGCTTCAAGAGGGAGCTGGCCAACCTCAACAGCACTATTATTCTATCGCTCCCCCACTCCATCTAGTAAGCCTTCGCACATCAGCCACACATTCCCACCGTTTCCAGATGGCTTCCTGCTTCACAAACCAAACGAGAAGGTGCCTGCGCCTTTCCAATGATGACCCATGCTAGATCAGCATTCATTTGGAAAGCTAAGGGGTTCAATAGAGGATCATTTGTAGGGTTGGCCAGAACCATATTTATACACCGTATTTTTGGTGATTTCCAGGCAAAAAATACCGTGTATGGTGTATACATATGATTCTGGCCAAACCTAATCATATGGAAAGTAGAGGGTGTTTTTTCATATTTTTCCTGGGTATGTATTAAGGTCATCAAGAGGATATAATTTTTCATTGTCTGCCTCACTACATGTCAAGGGAGGCAATAAAAAATCATCTCCTCTCAGTGCTCCTTTTTTTTATGGTTAATGAAGCAGCAAGCCACCCAATAGGAGCGTCCCTCTTGGGGTTAATGAGGCAACAGCCTTACTCCAAAAGAAGCGAGTAGCACGACCCAAGAAGGACAGTTCAGGACCAAATGAATATTCCCCCCTTTGTCTGACTCATTAAAAAAGAAGCAAAACTAGATCCTTGAAGTCTCATATAACAAAGAATGGGTTGCGGGTGCATCCTTCACCACATGTTATAGACCGGCCTATTATACAAAGCACGACACGTTACTTGAAGTCACAAACCACATTCCTCTTAATGGTCATGCGTAAGAGATTTTTTGGGCCTATAACAGAGGGATGGAGGACACATTTAAAGGTGCTCGCATCCGGTCTGACAAACAAAGATGACTTGATGGTCAAGCCTACAATTATCAGGGCCTTTACGTAGGGACGGAGAACACATCTTAAGGTGCTCGCACTCGGTTTGACAAAGAACCATCTAGTAGAATGTTAGGCATATTGTCACACACCTGGTGTGAATGATCTTGAGGAATAGCTGTCCAGAGCGGGGGTTGAAGATGAAGATGGCGCCGTTGATGGGCTTGGTGGTCAGGTTGCCCTCAAACGTTTTGTGGATGGTCACGCGGTACACGTTGGTGTCATCCACAAACCAAATGATCTAGAAGCAGGCACATGTGTGTGTATTGTGTGTGTATTGTGTGTGTGTGTGTGTCAGTCTAATAAGGTCTCGTGGATGGTCACGCGGTACACATTGGTGTCGTCTGCAAACCAAATGACTAAAATCAGACGCAAGCGTGGGGAATTAATACACAATTGAAACATGTATCTGTCGCTCATACGCACACACAAACATGCTTATACGCACACACAAACATGCTTACACACATACACACCTGGTTGCTGAACAGCTCCCCGTAATTCTGGCTGGACAGGTAGGGCTCAGTGGGCTCTGAGGAGTAGAGCTGCAGGGACTTCCGGCAGCGCTCACGCAGCACGTACAGCGCCGGGTTGGACTTCATGATCTTGGCCATGGCCTGATGTGTGTGTTAGTTTGTTCGTGTGGGTGTGGGAGTGTGCACGTGTGTGTGTGTGTGTGTGTGTGTGTGTGTGTGTGCACGTATGTGTTGATAATATCGTGCAATAATCTTCCACAACACACATTACATTTTTACATACATCATACAAGACACACACGGGCGTGTTTAGGCACGTTACCTGAATGACCAGCGCCTTGATGCCAGGGAACCAGTTGCCATACGCACTGTGCAGATTGTAGCATAGGTCAATGCCAATCATGGCACCTGCACACACAGGCACGTGCAAGCACGTTTGAGCAAGTGCTTATGTGTGAGCAACTGTTGAGCAGATCAGAGCCTTACACCATATGTGACTGTATGCTGTAAGACTGGAAAAACCCCTGCCAAAAAATACCATGTATACAACCATGCCTGTAAACAAAACTATGTTGCCTAGTTAGGAGCGCCATAGGAATGTGCAACATTCTATGGCAGTCGCTTGCATGTACCGGCACAGGTGACACACCAGGTACTAGCACATTGAAAACGCCAGGTATGAGCAAAGAAATTTGGATGTGCTAGCTACTAGCAAGATGCCAGGTTCTAGCAAATTAGAAAACCAGCCACTAGCACAGGTTCGACAAAATAAGCCGTTTTATCCGCTTGTGCACGACACTCACCCCACATCTGCTTCACACCCACACCTGCACAGTGCTCACCACCGTGCAGAGCACACGTACCTGTTGGAGATGGGTAGATGGACATATTGTCGGTGGTGTAGTCCAAGAACTTGGCACGCACATAGCGCTCAATGTCGTGGCTATCGTAGTCACCCCACCTGCGTTTTTGAAAGTGTGTGTGTGTGTGCGTGTGTGTGTGTGTGTGTGTGTGTGTGTACGTGTGCTCAATGCAGCAGAAATTAATTGTTGCATGCCATGCCATTAATTGGCAAAAACATATCCCGCGCTCGCTGCCAAAAAACAAAACCTGCAACGGCATGCTAGTCGGCGAACAAACCCACAACATGTCTGGCCGTAACAGGTTGGTACTCAGGGTTAGCGTCACTCGCAACACTTGCATACTAAGGCAGAGACAGACGGCACACACATTGTTTACGCGACAATCAAAG
>Ga0307968_1000354_pt1:0-30000 | contig 31189 bp, 40 predicted proteins | sample OrgLakmetagen650_FD_201834 | JGI IMG/M metagenome (GOLD analysis project Ga0307968, IMG submission 201834) | Saline water microbial communities from Organic Lake, Antarctica - #650 | ecosystem: Environmental > Aquatic > Non-marine Saline and Alkaline > Saline | place: Antarctica: Organic...
TGTGTTTGTGTTTGTGTGTGTGTCTGTGTGTGTGTGTGTGTGCGTGTGTGTGTGTGTGTGTGTGTGTGTGTGTGTGTGTGTGTGTGTCTCTGTGTGTGGCTGTGTATGTGTGTGTAAGTGTGTGTGGCTGTGTGTGTGTGCGTGTGGCTGTGTGTGTGGCTGTGTGTGTGGCTGTGTATGTATGTGTGGCTGTGTATGTGTGTCTGTGTGTGTGTGGCTGTGTGTGTCTGTGATTGTGTCTGTAATTGTGTGTGTGTGTGTGTGACTGTGTGTGGTTGTATGTGTGTCTTGTGGTTGTGATTCCAGAACAATCCAGGATGACGACAACTTTCATGGACAGCAACCCAATCTGAGAAGACTGCGCACCAGGCCGTACACTTCCAGCATTGCCCTGGCGAGATTTGCAGGGCTGATTCCTCCAGTGTTGGGCAGCATCTGAATGACGCAGCAGCGCATATAGATTGTGAGTATTCACACGTACGTGTTTTTGGAAGCATGTGACCATCACAGCACCGCAGTTAGGAGCAGAGAGGGGAGTCTTGTATACAAAATGTGTGTTACTGGCAGCGCTGTATGAGCAGCAGAGAAGGGAGAAAGCGAGGGATGCACTTGTGTGTGTGCATGTGTGCATGCGTGTGCGTGTGTGTGTGTGCGTGTGTGTGGCTGTGTGTGTGTGTGTGTGTGTGTGTGTGTGTGTGCGTGTATGTGGCTGTTTGTGTGTGTGTGTGTGTGTGTCTGTACATGTGTGTGCGTGATCGTGTGAGCATTGCTGCCTTCGTGCAAGCAAACCGCACCTGTGTGATGATGCTCGTGTATACCTCCTGCAGGGACGAGATGCTCGGTTGGTCCAGGCACGCCACACGCACACGTGCTGTAAAGCGAGTGGACAGTGCGTGGCGTCCGACCGTTGAAGGGGGGCTCATACAACCCACGATCTGCAAATCAGAGGTGCAGAGTAGGTCATTGTCAGGGGTGGAGGCGAGTGCCATTCCTTTAAATACCTGTGTTTGTTTGTTTGTTTGTTTGTGTGTGTGTGAGAGTGTGTGTGTGCGTGTGTGTGTGTGTGTGTGTGTGTGTGTGTGCGTGTGTGTGTGTGTGTGCATGTTCATAGCCTGTGTCAGGTAGATTAGAAGGTGAGGAGGGTTGGCAACCCACGGTCTGCATGTCAAGGGCACTTCAAAAACTGACATCGCACATAAAAACCGACAGCAGCAAGACAAATTGCTATACACTTGATTTGTGGATGGGCTCCAGGCTACTACCATTGTGCTGACTGGAGCAAAGCCAGGACCTGACTTGAAATTTCTGATCAGCACGTGCTTCATATCACGTCAGGATCAGAGTGAGAAGCTGGGAACCCTGCAGTTGGATGGGCGCCAGGTCAGTCTCAACCAAACTTGGAATCTTGGCACTCAGCTAGGATGCGCTTTGCATCACTTGGACAAAGTCAACACCCGGACGGGTAGACTTATTGCATGAATGCATTGCCTAAGCTGTGCCATATGATAATCATAGCGCGTGATGGATTCTAAACAACACAAATAAGTCATAACCTGCGCAAACTTGCATGGATGAACACCAGGCCATGCTAAATCAGACAAAGGTACCTGCGTACTATTTAATTCGAACATAGCTATTATAACCGCATACCTGAATGCGTTCGACGTGAATGAACTCCAGGTTGTCATCATAGTAGCCCCCATGGCTGAGCAGCTGCTGCAAGAATGCCACCAGCTGGGAGGTGTTGTACTTGTCAGGCCTGCAAAGGTGCAAGTGTGTGTGTGTGTGTTTGTGTGTGTGTGTGTGTGTGTGTGTTTGTGTGTGTGTATATCTAAGTATCTACGTGTAACGCTTTATTTGTGGCTGAGCAGCTGCTGCAAGAAGGCCGCCAGCTGGGAGTGGTGCTTGTCAGACCTAAGAAGGTGGAACGGTGTGTGCACATACTCGAGTAATGGTGATGTTTTGGTTTATGGCTTTAATGGCCGAGCAGCTGATGCAAAAAGGCCACCAGCTGGGAGGGGCTGCATTTGTCAGACCTGTGAGGGGGAAAATATGACTGTTTGCATGGTTCTATATGCACATTCCGCATGCACTTTGTCTCACAGCTAAGCAGCTTATACAGCATGTTTTGCACTTGAGCACAATTGGGCCATAAACAGACGACCGCCACCAGCACAGCACACATGTGGCGAGTATGAATATATGTGCAATGCACTTAGGATATGCAGAGGCCGTGTACGCAAACGCGTATGCCCATGTTTCCACGATTCTGACCACTGGCACTACACTCGTCGCGCGCCCCATCTACATAACTATACACAAGTCGCAGCTGCGATTAAATCGTGTGTAGAAGACGACGCGTATTACTGAAGTTGCACTCATGCTGCGTGTTTAAATTAGCAAATGTCAAAAGCTACTGCCTATCTAAACTACTACTAAGTGCCACGCATACTTGAACACACAAGGAAGCGGTGTCCTCACGACAAAAACACGGCCAAACATAAGATAGCATGATCGCTACCCAGTTTAAATACTCACGGATGCACCTAAGCTACGTCGGCTATGCTGAAACAGTGGCATGTACAAGTTGTGTGTATGCAATGCCGAATTAATGGCATGTTCAAGTTGTGTGTATGTTATGCTGAAACAGTGGCATGCACAAATTGTGTGTAGGCTATGCTGAATTAGTGGCATGTTCAAGTTGTGTGTATGTTATGCTGAAGCAGTGGCATGCACAAATTGTGTGTAGGCTATGTTATATTAGTGGAATGTACGCATTGTGTGCATATTCTGCTGAATCAGTGGAATGTACAAATTGTGTGCATGTTATGCTGAAACAGTGGCATGCACAAATTGTATGATGGCTGCTAGGGGATCACGCATCCGGGCAGGTTGATGTCTTTGAGGGACAGGATGACACGCTTGCTGCCTATACACCAATAAACTCAAGCTCTGTATGTTATGCTGGATCAGTGGCGTGGACAGATTATGTGATGGCATGATGGCTGATAGGGGATCACGCACCCAGGCAGGTTGATGTCTTTGAGGGACAGGATGATACGCTTGCTGCCTATACACCAATAAACTCAAGCTGTGTATGTTATGCTGGATCAGTGGCGTGGACAGATTATGTGATGGCATGATGGCTGATAGGGGATCACGCACCTGGGCAGGTTGATGTCTTTGAGGAAGAGGATGACGCGCTTGTTGTCTGCTGGGCGCAGGCACTTGCCGTGCACTGTGGTGACCGGCTTCCCACACACCTGTGCAGGACAGGCACGCAAACGACAGAGACCGATTGGCCATCATGCCACTCAGCGTCTCACAATGAAGCCATGCATACCTGCTTCCAATGCAGGAAATCCTGTGCATGCAGCTCGAATGATGCATGCTCAAAGGTGACAGTCAAGTGAACCGAGTGGCAGTCACAGGCAGCAAACTTTGCACAAACATCATTACCACAGCCTAAACATCGCCCTCAGTGATTCAAATCCCCACCAGTGCCTGCACCAGTTGTTCAGTGACGCCTCCTTTTTACTCACCCACTGCTGCTGCATGCATACTCATCCACGACAGAAATGAAGGCAGACTTTACTCACCCACTGCTGCTGCATGCATACCCATCCACGACAGAAATGAAGGCAGACTTTACTCACCCACTGCTGCTGCATGCATACTCATCCTCGACAGAAATGAAGGCAGACTTTACTCACCCACTGCTGCTGCATGCATACTTATCCACGACAGAAATGAAGGCAGACACCCGTACGGTGGCACCCCTCTGCGCTCCCAACTCCCTCCGCCCCATTCTCTTCCTTTCAAACCGATTCCCATCCACCCTCCAAACCTCTGACTTACAGCAGCAGCACCGCCACAACTCGTACCTGCACCAGCTTCTGCACCACGTTCGCAGCGTTTGTCTGTGCGCTGCAGTGCACTGTGGCCAAAGTGCACCCTGCAATGCGCTTAAAGCAGTGCTCCAGGAGGGTGCTCTTGCCGCAGCCATCAGGGCCCACCTACACACACACACACAAGCACACACATTCAGGCCAGCACAAGACAGGACAAAGCAAGAACAAAGAACAAGCGGAGCATTAGGCCATGACATTATGCACACATCCTTGCACATAACAAAGAACAAGCGGAGCATTAGGTCATGACATTATGCACGCATCCTTGCACAGGCAGCATGCAACTGCAGGGATATTTTGCAACAGCATCTTGGAAGCATGTTGTACGCTAATTGTACAAAAAGACATACATCACGCGTCACATTAGCATACCACGTCCTATACATACCATCACACATCCAACACGGGTAAGATGCAGCAGACAACACAGATCTCACCAGGATGAATGGCTCCTTGCTCTTGAGCCAGGGAGCGATGAGGGAGATGGAGGCGTGCATGTCCGGCGTGAGCACCAGGTCCACTGTCTGGCCATCATTGCCTGTGCAACAATATAAATAGTGTGTGTGTGTGTGTTCAACAAACAGCATGTGTGTGTGTGCGTGCGTGTGTGTGTGTGTGTGTGTGTGTGTGAGTGTGTGTGTGTGTGTGTGTGTGTGTGCGTGTGTGCGTGTGTGTGTGTGTGTGTGTGTGTGTGTGTGTGTGTGTGTGTGTGTGTGTGTGTGTGCAAACGAGAGACCCGTGCATGTCTGGCGTGAGCACCAGGTCCACCGTCTGGCCATCATTGCCTGAGCAACAATATATATAGTGTGTGTGTTCAACAAACAGCATGTGTGTGTTTGCAAACAACAGAGTTGTGCATGTCGGGTGTGTGCACCAGATCCATTGTCTGGCCATCATTGCCTTTGCAACAAAATGACTGTGCGTTAGACAAACAGTGTGTGTGTGCGTGTGTGTGTGTGTGTGTGTGTGTGTGTGTGTGTGTGTGTGTGTGTGTGCAAACAAGAGAGTCGTGCATGTCTAGTGTGTGCACCAGATCCATTGTCTGGCCATCATTGCCTTTGCAACAAAATGACTGTGCGTTAGACAAACAGTTTGTGTGTGTGTGTGTATGTGTGTGTGTGTGTGTGCGTGTGTGTGCGTGTGTAAATAAGAAAATTGTGCATGTCCGGCGTGAGTACCAGGTCCATATCTGACCATCATTGCTTGTGCAGCTATAGTTTGTGAGTGTGTTGAGCATATTGTATGTGTGTGAAGAGGAAATGGAGGCACGCATGCCTGGGTGAGCATAACAGCGGCATTTTTTGCTTGCATCCATTTGTGAGCAAGGAGAGTCAGAAAGATGCGCCTACAAGCATTAGGTAAGTTGTATGGCCATATTTGTATGCTCTTCCTATGAGTATTGTATGCGTGCTTGCATCATTTTCATATGAGGTTGGCCAAAACCTATACATATAAATACGCCGTGTATGACGGTATATTAAAAAATCCCTGCCAAAATTACTGCAGTGCGCGAATATATATGGTTCTGGCCAACCCTAATCATACGCCTTTGTTTGCGCACGGCCTGTATGTTCGCAACAGCCTGTTCTTCAAGGCCAGGTGGAGACCTTCCCTACACAAAACATGCGTTCCAAATGCCTATTTCTACACTCACCGATGACGTGCTCTCTTAGCTCCTCTCCCAAGCAGGACAAGGGGTCGGCCCCATATGCCCCTTGGTCTTCAGCAAAGCCTCCTTCGCCCGTCATGCTGCACAATTTCAAAGCAACAGCAGCGAGTTCCAGAGATTTTTCATGAGAGGATTGCAGGATGTTAAAAGTGAGTAGATTGAGAGCTACATTGAGAGTGGCTATATTGCGAGTGGCTAGATTGAGAGCTACATTGAGAGTGGCTAAATGGAGAGTGGCTAAATTGAGAGTAGCTAAGTTGAGAGTGGCTTAATTGAGATCTACATTAAGAGTGGCTACATTGAGAGTGGCTAGATTGAGAGCGGCATTGAGAATGGCTAAATTGCGAGTGGCTACACAGGACATTAGGGTAGGTGGTAACACACACACACACATACACACACACACACACACACACACACACACACACACACACACACACACACACACACCGTCCAAGGTCGCTGTAGAAGTTGGCGCGCACGTCAGGAGTCATGTTGGCCCCAATGCCGCGAGCAAGGGCAACTACAAAGTCGTGCTTGGAGCCAGCTTTTTCGACAGCCAGGTGTGACAACGCAGAGCTAAGGAGCCCCACCTGTGGTGTGGTGGCAGGAGAAGTCGTGAGGATGGGCAAGGTGTGGTGGCAGGAGAAGTCGTGATGATGAGCAAGGTGTGGTGGCAGGAGAAGCTGTGAGGATGGGCAAGGTGTGGTGGCAGGAGAAGTTGTGAGGATGAGCAAGGTGTGGTGGCAGGAGAAGTTGTGAGGATGGGCAAGGTGTGGTGGCAGGAGAAGTTGTGAGGATGAGCAAGGTGTGGTGGCAGGAGAAGTTGTGAGGATGGGCAAGGTGTGGTGGCAGGAGAAGTTGTGAGGATGAGCAAGGTGTGGTGGCAGGAGAAGTTGTGAGGATGGGCAAGGTGTGGTGGCAGGAGAAGTCGTGAGGATGGACAAGGTGTGGTGGCAGGAGAAGTCGTGAGCATGGGCAAGGTGTGGTGGCAGGAGAAGTCGTGAGCATGGGCAAGGTGCGATGGGAAAGGTGATTGATGTGCAGCAAATATTTTGGGATGAGAGTGATCAAGATGCAGTGGGCAAAGTGATTGGTGCAGTGAAGGCAGAGTGGTGAGGGTGACTAAGGTGCAGTGGAGGTAATGTCGTGTCATTTATAACAACTTACTTATAAGAGCGTTGTGGAAGATGTGCATGTATGATTTGCACGTGCCGACTCAGTTTTTTAATGATAGACAATCTCCTCTTGGGACTTGGGACAGCGCTTCAAAGTCAAAATGAAGGGAACATATAGATAAATACATTTTTTTGAGGACCCTTGTGATATGTACCCAAGATAAATACATTTTGAGGACCCTTGCGATACCCTTTGATCCAAGAAATTTGAAGCACCCATTCAAGCACAAGCCTTGATAGGCACTGGGCTGCGTTTCATTGATGTTTAATATCATGACTCCTGCAAAGCATTAAGGTGCAAAGCGGAATGGAGCTGTATGCACGCAAGCACGAGCTCACACAAAATCAACGACACCTTTGTTGTCTCCACCGCGGAAGCATGGTTTACTCCCCAGTCAAAGGCTTTGTAGAAGTAGTCTTTGAACCAGGTCTCCATTTGGCCTGTGCACACAGGTGGGTGACGGAAAGTATGTTATCAAGCTAATTAAGACTGCCTTTTCGTAAAAGCAAAGCAGCTCTGCACACACACACACACACACACACACACACACACGCAAACACACACACATGAAAGACAGGAACAGGAGATGTTACCCCCCCATGGGTACCAAAAGGCAGGCAGAAAGTAGGTACGCACGAATAAAGACAACATGCATAGTTGCATACCAAGGGAGTTCACTTCCTTAAAGCCAACGCAACACTCGCGTGCGCGTAAGATAGAAATGACAGTCCGTACTCGTCGTTTTTTCAAACAACTTGCTCGGCTGCGTCCATGTGCATGGTCCAATGTTCACACTGAGTAACAGGAAAACGATGCGCAGTTCTAAAATGGTATTTCAAATTTGCTTCCACACGCACTTCGCTCGGCTTCTTGTGTGTGGTCCACTATCCATTTGGCCACCAAGCTCTTCAGTTCCAGGGCCTCGTCGCTCATGAAGAGCATTCCACAGCGCGAAACGGTGGCAGGGGAGGCAAACTCCAGGCTATGAGCGGTGCAGCGAGAGGCAGTGCGTGAGATGTATTAGGGCACGTGCTTTGCATTAGGGATCGTAGAAGCATGCTAGAAAGGTAGAAGATGGTAGGGGAGGGGTGCTCTGAGCTGTGTGCAGTGCATCGGCCTTGTCACATGCAGGTTCATGATGACAAGGGCCAAAGATATTGGCAGCAAGGCAGTGTGTGTGATCACTGTACATGGTTTGTGGTTATCTTACGTATTCTAATATGCATGGCATGTGTGAATATTGAACAGGGTGTGCATCAGTACTCATGAGGGGCATTCCAAAAGGAGAAAAGGTGGCAGGAGGGGCGAAGCAGACGGCAGGACGTGAGCAGAGCAGTGAGGCAGTGGACGTGAGCAGAGCGAGAGGCAGGACGTGTGCAGAGCAGTGAGGCAGTGGGCGTGAGCAGAGCAGTGAGGCAATTGGGCGTGAGCATGCTCTTTCAGGCAATCCAATCCAATTCAGGAGGCAGACAATGTGCAGAGCAGTGAGGCACTGGGCGTGAGCATGCTATTCCAGGCAATCCAATCCAATTCAGGTGGCAGAAAAGGTCCAGCACTACGAACAACGTGAACTAGTTGGGCATGGCATTTAGAGCAACGTGAAGCAGCAGGGCAAAGGAATAAGTACAACGTGAAGTAGTAGGTTTAGCAATCAGGACATTGTGGATCAGCAGGACGTAAACGTAAGTACAACGCAAAGCAGGGCGTAAAAATGAGTAAAACATGAAGCAGCATGAACACAAGGCAACATGTGGTTGCAGGGCCTGGTACTTGGACTTGTTTCTCAGTGTTCTTGCCGTGAGCAGACACACACACACACACGCCAACAGGATCAAAAAGTAAACGTAACAAAGAACGTGCATGTGCATAAACAGGGGACATCAAGCCGGTCGGAATGCCAGTCAGAGCGTCACTGGAGCTGACTGTGTCTTTTCTTGCCACACTGAAGGTGTGAAGACAGCATGGCTACAGAATGGCGACAACAACGCCTAGGTACCCTGTACCCTGAGACTATCACCAGCTGGGCCCTTCTAAAACAAAGACACGTCTGCACAAACCCATTCAACACATGCTGTTCCAACACTTTGACCGTCCTGAAGCTTTTGGCATCTGTATGGCTGCTGTAGAGCTCCAACTGGACACATGATAGGATGGACACATGATAGCTGTGGACACATGATAGGATGGACACATGATAGGATGGACACATGACAGCTGTGACGGCTCAAAGATGAACCGCCATGCAAGTCCAGCACTTCTCCCCTCACACGACTGTTCAGCCTGTCACTCAAAATTGAAAGTGCACTCAAAAATGGGAGTTGGCGTTTTCCACACACAGAACAACCCAGCCCCTCACCTATGGCACTCAAAAATGAACAAACCCAGCCCCTCAAAAATGAACAACCCAGCCCCTCACCTATGGCACTCAAAAATGAAGTTGACGTTGTTGGCAAACTGGATGCGCTCCCCATTGGGCATGGTGAGCAGCCGGTTGTCATCCAGCACACTGTTGAGCGACTCAATCCACCTGCGTGGGTTGTGTTTGTGCCGCAGCAGGCATATGCATGACTCATGGACAAAGCACATATCACATATTACAGTTTCCCACTCCCTTTAATTGTACTTCTCACGATTCAATCCACCTGTGTGGGTTGTGTTTGTGCCGCAGCAGACATATGCATGACTCATGGACAGAGCACATAACGTATTTCAGTTCCCCACTGCCTTTCATTGTACTTCTCACAATTCAATCCACCTGTGTGGGTTGTGTTTGTGCAAAGCAAGCATGCTCAAGAGTATGGATAGAGCACATACTACAGTCCCCCACAGCATACACGAAATGATGGACAGAGCACATACTACAGTTTCCCACAGCCTGTCATGCACTTTTCAGCACCAACGTTCTCAGCACCAATGTTCTCATCACCAATGTTCTCATCACCAATGCTTCTCAGCACCAATGTTTCTCAGCACCAATGTTCTCAGCACCAATGTTCTCAGCACCAATGTTCACAACACCAATGCTTCTCAGCACCAATGTTTCACAGCATCGATGTTCTCAGCACCAATATTCACAGCATCAATGAACACAGCACCAAATCGAAACACAGCAAGCATGGACGGCATGACTAAACTTAGTCATAATTGATGCCCATGGATCATTTGTCCTACCCATGTTGCAAGTAAGGCTTATTATAATAAAACAATAAAATCAGGTTAACACGTAAGGATTGTACAAATATGAAGCAGTCAGGAAGAATGTACAGTGAGGTTTCTGTTTGTGCTCCTTTGCAGACAGAACATATGCACGTATGTGTGTGTACGTGCTTAGTTTGTATGTGCTTAGCTTGTGTGTGTGTTTTTATGCGTGTGTGTGTGTGTGTGTGCACATGCATACACTCACAAACAAAAACAAGAGGACACTCACTCTGGGTCAACGTCACCATCACAGACAATCCAGGACCTCTGCTCCAAGGGCTCCTTCACCACTTTGCGTGCAGCAGCTGTCAGCACTCCGTCTGACCACTCGCGGGTGTCCAAGTTCATAGAGCCCAGCAGCTGCAAGGTTTCAAACGTTGACAATCACAATGAATGAGGAAAGGTTTTAAACGTTGACAATCACGACTAATGAGGAGAGGTTTCAAACGTTGATAAGCACAATTAATGAGGAGAGGTTTCCCTGCATGCAATATGCTTGCTGCCGTTCTTCCACTTATTTTAAAGAAACCCAGAAAACAGTTAAAGAATATGCCACAAGCGCGCTTTGATCACTAGACAAAGCTGAAGCATGCATGAAGGCTGAAAACATTTGCTTGATGATCTGTCATTCGCTGTTGTGATGCCATTTGCTGTTGTTATGCTGTTGTAGCTAGTACCCCACAAGCCGCCAAAAGACTCAGTATTGGCAGGCACATTTCTGGCAAGGCCAAGAGTGACCGATCCATCAATACATCATCAATGAACAGCACACCTGCTGGCGAGCCATGGCCTTGGGGTTCATTCGATACACAATGGGCTGCTTGCCAAGGTGCTTGTATGCCTTCTCCAGCACCTGTGCGTGTGCAAAATGTGAGTGGGTGATAAGGGTGCCTGTTTGTTTCACCGCCCCAGGCAGCAAAAGGTTTCAACTCCATGAACGGGCTTCCCAATGACACGGGTCAGGAAGCCCTGGGCAGCAAGCTTTCACCGCCCCGGGCAGCAAAAGGTTTCAACTCCATGAATGGGCTTCCCAACATGTCAGGGTCAAGAAGCGGCAGATTGATGTGCAGCAAGCCAGAAGGACCGTTTTTGCTACACCAAGCAGAACACACATCTTGGCGGTAGCACGCCAAGATAGCACGCCAAGATAGCACACCAAGAGAGCACGACAAGATAGACGACACAAACCAAAAAGTATGCATTCTCCCCTTACACCAAATTACTTTGTCATACCTCCCATGGAGTACTCTTGCCACTGCCAGAGTGCCCCACAAATGTGACGCCATACCACAAGGTACACAGGTGGAGCACATGTGAAAACGAACAGCAGGAGCACATGTGAAAATGAACACAACCCCCCCACCGCACCTCCCACAGAGTGCTCTTGCCACTGCCAGAGGGCCCCACGATGATGATACCGATGCGCTGCTCACAGGCAAGATGCAGCTGCAAGATCTTATCGACCTGTGGAGAAATGTGTCCGTAAAGCAGTTTATTAAGCAGTTTATTAAGCAGTTTAATAAGCAGCTGCAGGATCTTATCGACCTGTGGAGCAATGCGTACGTTAAGCAGTTTACTCATAGATGATGCGTGCAAGCCTGCGGGAACAAGACAAGGTCAGGGGCAGGGGATGAAGGGTGTGGCTGCTGATAATTGAGGAAAGGACAAACCACTGGCGGGTAGCCATGCCATACCATAAGGCAGCAGGGATGCCCAATTTGCTGCAGGTTATGAAGGTTAGGAGGGAAAGAAAAGGAGGATATGTGAATACAGGAAACGGTCAGAAAACAGGAGCAAGGGGGTCCCATTTTCCGGGCAACCCTCGGGCCCGCCCTAGCTAGTTGGCAGGCACCATGACTTGGAGCGTCCTGAGTTTGTCCGCCCATTGATCTGCCTCACAAAAGCAGTGCACGCAACACACCTGCACTCTCTTGATCTGCGTCACAAAAGCAGTGCACGCAACACACCTGCACTCTCTTAATCTGCGTCACAAAAGCAGTGCACGCAACACACCTGCACTCTCTTGATCTGCGTCACAAAAGCAGTGCACGCAACACACCTGCACTCCCATCCGTGCACACTCTGCTAGCTGTGCCAAGTCATTCACTTTGCAAGGTATTGGTGTGTTATGGGCAAAGACAAAAATAAGACGTGGGATATTGTGAAAAGCAATTTAGACAGAACAGCCTTCTTTTGCCGTGGGGCGTACGTACGCTGCCGATACATGACTTACAAGGCAACACAGGTGGCACTTGGCGAGCTCGAGCAATCATGTAGAAACATTGCATACGCACATCAAACATGGATACATGTGTATGTACCAGTGAATATTTGTACAGTACAAGGCATTTCATGTGAGGAAACATGGGCCATAGGTGTGTGTGTATGTCAAAAGCTACAATTCCCCTGTATTCACTCAATTCCTCTTTCATTACATTCATACCTGAGGCGTGGTGAGCTGGATTTGTATCTCTATTGTCCTTTCTTATATGACCATTAGTTCCTCTTAAATTATCATACCTAAGGCGTGGTAAGCTGGATCTGTATCTCTATTGTCCTTTCTTATATGACCATTAGTTCCTCATACAAAATTTATACCTGAGGCGTGGTGAGCTGGATCCGCATGGACTCAGACACAGCTTTGATGGCTGCCTCAAGATCAGGGTTCTGCGAAACAGGTGCATCAATAACACAGAGTTGGGACGGATGTTCGAATCACGGTGTATGCACGGTGATTTCTAGCAGAAACTGTTCCGTGTAAACGGTCATATACGGTGTGTGTAAATGGTCCTGGCCAGCCTTACACATAGGTAGGGGCAATGGTAGCGCGCAGCGAGCTGGGTGCAATTCTAAGCAGTTGCAGTGCAGCTGTGTGTGGTGTAATGCAACAACGCACTTGGAACCGTATCAAGATGCAGTTGAAGCACACTTTTGCATAGGGAAGCGTGTGCAATGTAGGTTGTCGTCGGTGTGTGTGTAACTTTGTTGGAGTGAGATACTACCAGGTGTGTGTTGAACTTTGTCGGAGAGTGAGATACTACCAGGTGTGTGTTGAACTTTGTTAAAGCGAAATACTACCAGGTGTGTGTTGAACTTTGTTGGAGCGAAATACTACCAGGTGTGTGTTAAACTTTGTTGGAGTGAGATACTACCACAGCAGGCCAGTATCTATTTTATCTTTGGAACGTTGAACATTGACCGAAGCATTGTTTAGAGGTGAAAAGAACTGCAGCTTAAATAACAGGACCTGCTGTGTTCAGTGTGTAACTCTATTTTTTGTCATAATTTACCGCTATCTCACAGTGCTAATGAAAAGGAATGGTACTTAATATTAATGGTGTTTTCCAACAAAATGAAACAAACATACAAGTATACATATACAGATACAGATATAGAAACAAATAGTATTGCCCCTCACTCATTCCAAGTTTTGACACACATACAAACACGTACAAACACGCAAGCGTGACACGCAGCCTGACGCTCACTGCAAAATGTAAATACTGCAAATTGTCACATATATATATATATATATATATATATATATATATAAGAGAAAGAGAGAGAGAGAGAGAGAGAGAGAGAGAGAGAGAGAGAGAGAGAGAGAGGCACAGATGACTTGATATACACACAAACACGCACCTTGGCGTCTGTGATCTGGACGTTGGTGAACAAGTCCTTGATCAGAGAAATGAAGCTCCTGTGGAAATAAGTGGGATTTTGTGTGGTTTTGTCAGGAGGCCTGTAAGCTGAGCGCAGGGTGTAAACCGTTTCACCACACTGCTTTGGATACAGCAGGCATATGGCAGTTATCGACTCTAGCAAGCACCTGTGCCAGCGAATAAAAGACTGCCAAGAAATCTGGACCATAAAGAAGTCAAGCACAGCAAAGCAAAAGTGGTATGCTCAGTGCCTAGCCATTGAAAGTGAGTGTTACAGATGCATCGTGTAACAAAAGCACACCATATGCACAGACACACCCGTATACGTACAAACGCACATCCTCTAGTGCCTAGTCATTGGAAGTGAGTGCTGTAGATGCATAGCGTAACAAAAGCACAAACCATATGCACAGACACACCCGCATATGTACACACGCACACACTCTAGTGCACATACCAACTGGCATCATTAAAAGTGGGTGTGGACAAATTGACTATGATTCAGGCTCAAATCACAAACAGACACACGCGTGCATGTACACACACACACACACACACACTCTTGCGCACATTACCTGGTGTCATCGAAAGTAAGAGTGGGCAGCTTTGTAGCGCACACAGCTCGCACAATAATTTCCATCTCATCTGTCTCGCTCAGAGCCTGAGATCCGCCGGACACAGCTTTTTTCACCTGCACATTCAGCAAGGAAGAAGGGCTGGGCCCTTTAGCGGAAGGATGGAAGTGGGGGCTGCATACGTTGTCTTCAAATTTAGCCTCGAGCCAAGGTGTGAGCATAAACAATACGGTCCCCACAACAAAAACTGTGCTGAGCCAGTTACAGCCGACATTAAGTTGCACTTCCCTCTGAGGAATGAAGTGTCTCTGTGTGCTGCAGAGTAATCAACAGTTATGTGTAGGGTTGGCCAGAACCGTATATACACACCGTATATGACCGTATATTTGGTGATTTCCCTGCCAAAACTACCGTATATACACCGTATATATATGGTTTTGGCCTACCTTAGTTATGTGCTAAGGGGAAGAAGCTGTTGAGAGCACATTGAAGAGTACAAAGAAGGAAGAGTGCAAACCCATCAGCCCAAGAAGTTGTAGGGGACTTACATTTTGTCTTCGCGTGATCTTTGGGTGACTTCAAGTCATTGCCGCAGCACATCAAGATATTCCAGCACTGCACCCTTTCTAGTATTCGTAACAGTAACAGGAATTGGACCCCAACTGAATGATGCTCAGCTATCTCCCTACCTTTTGCAGCTGCCTGGACAGGCAGTGCCCAAAGTAAGATGATTGCAAACAATGGTGCAAGGGTCAATGCCTACTAGTAAAAGTACCATTTTGAGCCACATTTTAAGCGATCAGCAGCTTCCATGAACAACGTTGCGAACACAGGTACATGCGTTTGCACTGTAACTTTCATACCTCACACAGCTCGTGACAAGCAACGCCCAAGAACAATTTTACAGGTGTATGAGTAGACTTTCCTTGGAAGTAATACCTCCAGGCTTGTGCAAGTACGGTCAGAAGGTACGGTACGATTAGGACGGTGCGGACCGTATTTTCTTAAAATGCGGCATATTAGCGTATTTTGGTGACCGCGGTTTACCGTCTAGACGGTAGATTACGGTTCGGTGTACGGTGCCAAGCTGGCACTGCCAGTGCAAAAATGGCCTCAGAAAGGCCTCTCCACCCCAAAACCTCCCATTTTCGCTCCCCAGTGAGCTCCTCCCATGTGATGACGCCACACAATGCTTCCCTGAACGATCCTGAGGCTGGGTTGGGGCTGCATCAGCTAGGGTGAAGGACCCAGCAGTGGCTTGCATGGAAACTCAAAGTCAGAAGCAGTACTTAATTTCTGGTCGATAATTTGCGTTCTATTCATCCATTATTGTTGCAGAAATGTTATGGGCCGAAGTACACCAAAATTGCACTGTACGGTGGAGCCGTCCTTGTACGGTTGGGACCGTACTTTTCAAATAACAGACCGTACCAGCACAAATACAGTACGGACCGTATAGACGGTCAAAAAAGCTGAAAGACGGCATAGTAGCACAAGCCTGAACCCTCATTCAGCTTGCGACCAGCAACGCCCATAGACAGTATTGCATACATGTGATTAGGCTTTTTGAATCAAAATCCGTACCTCACGCAGCTCACGCCCAGCAATGCCCAAAGACGTTTTTAATGCGCGCAGGCCCCAGTCGTAGTGCTGTTGCTGGCTGAGGAGCTCACGTGATAGACTGAACAGCGTCACCTGCCAATGCAACACACGTTTGGAAAGGAATTGAATCATGTTTTGGGCATTTGCTCAATTTGACAAAAGGGAATGAATGCTTTAAACTACCGCTTCAACCTTGAAAGGACACGCGCAGTGTATATGGTTCCATGCCTGCGTAGTTTTCTCTCCTTCCTTTTCTATTATTTTATTTAAGTTCAAAAATGTGGAAGAGGTTTGTATGTGTGTATCTGTGTATGTGAGCGTCCTTAAATCACCACAAGCAGAGCGATTGAAGAAACAAGAATCTTACCAGCTTCCGTGCCAGCATCTTGGCATGCTTAAAGCCCTCGGACACCAGCAGCACCTCAGCAATCTGCTCGTTGTTAGGCACCGTCATGGCTATGGAGCTGCACATGAAAGAAGCATGACAAACACTAGCAATTGGTGTGGGTTTTTTACGGTTTGGTTGGCATGGCTTGCCTTATTCACAAGCTGCTGTGCATTACAGCATTACACCCCAGTGATTCTACATGCATAGGGTTGGCCAGGACCGTATATATACACCGTATGTGACCGTACATTTGGTGATATCCCTGCCAAGAATATCGTATATACGCCGTATATACATGGTTCTGGCCAACCCTGTACATGCATGACTTGTTGCCTCTTGATTTTTAAACATGGGCTGGGTTTCAGGAACTGGTTAGAAAACAAAGCTGCAGGGTAGAATCAACAAGAGGGCAATAAGTACACATATGCAATGTGCATATCTGTGTGCATACTAGCAAGCACCACGTACCGGAACAGCTGCTTCAGGTTGTCAGGCAGCTTGGAGCGGCCTCCATATCCTTTCCCCGCAGGGTTGAGCGTCACAAAGATGCCGGCATTCTTGTCCACGTCTACAGTCTTGTCCATGAACTCCATGGTCTTTGCGCCCTCCTTCAGAGCACCCTGTAGAGGAGGAAGAATTTTTCACTCCACTTATGAATTACACAGAATGTGCCTGTAGTTGTCTACATTCTGCACTTCACTTTTCAATCACACAGATGTGCCTGTAGTTGTCTACAATCTGCACTTCACTTATCAATCACACAGATACGTTATACTTGTCTATGATCTCCATTCAGTAGCATGTTTGCCTCCTGTTTGTATGCGGCCCAGTTAAGCATGCAAAACAGCAGATTCTTCTTATTGCTGTCACTGCAAAGGTGGAATATATTTTGCGTAAACTGCCTCAGAAATATTCAGACTCTTGGCAATCTTGGTTTCCAGATCAGCAAACACAGCCTGATCCAGCTTGCACATATTCCATTGGTTGCACACCCACCTGGATGATCTGGATCTGTTGGCTCACAGCAGAAAGCACTTCCTCGTCCAAGCGGTTGAATTCATCGAAGCATCCCCACGCGCCACACTTCACAAGGCCCACAAAAATCCGCCCCATGGCGCGGAAGTCAAACTCCTCGTCACAGTTGAACACCAGCACCTGGGCGTTTGTTTGCACGAGGGAAATACACTCTATGTGTCACACATCTGCACTGCAATTGAAAACATACGTGGTCACGAGCAATGGGTTCCCTCAGCATGACATACACAAGGAGCACATGACACGATACACGTCACACTTTGTGAGGGCGTGAGAGCTGTGTTTCATCTCAGTGCTTCTTGAAGTCTTAGAATTGTGCTAAGTGGCCTAGTTGATAGGTACTGATGCTATCCACGAGAGTCGTTGCGGATTACTATGTATATGGATCTACAAGTAAATGGATCTACAAGCAAATGGATCTACAAGTAAATGGATCTACAAGTAAATGGATCTACAAGCGCAGTGCCAATGTTGCTCAAGTACAACTACAATGAACCAGCAAGGACTGTGTACGTACTCTAGAGTCATAGCAGCCCAGGCACCCATGTACGCCTTTTAAAAGCCAGAATGATGACACAATGTCAGTGTTTCGCAACCCCTCAGTTTACCTGCTGAGCGAGGGTACAGTACCAGTACAATGATACGACAGCATCTTAAATCCCTCAGCTTACCTGTCGAGCGAGCGCCTGCCCGAGGGCCTTCACACTCTCTGTCTTTCCTGTGCCTGCAGGTCCGTAAGGGTTGCCCCCATAGCCCAGAGCCATACCCTGTAAGTGCATGTGTGGCATAGATACGGTATGTTTGTGGTCTACAAGGCAGGTTGCAATCATAGCCCAGAGCCATACCCTGTACGTGCATGAAGTAGCATGTTAATTTCCATGGGGGTCAAACTCAACATATGGGTGGTGTGCAGCATAGTCACTTGTGTGTGCATGCAGCCATCAATCCCATCAAGTTGGGACAGCATGTGCGTACACACATGCGCACAAACACACAATCATCCACATACGTACACACGCGCATATACTCATTATGTGTATACACACGTACCTACTTACTCCAGTTACACACACACACACACACACATGTACAGATACACACACATACACACAGCTCCATGTGTACAAACACAGATACGCACGCACATGCACAAGCGCACCTGAGTCAGGGTGAGGTAGCACTTATCGGTCAAGGGGGTGTACACGAGCTTGGGCGCGTTGCCTTGGTACTCCCATGTGTACTGCAAATACGCATCCGAGGCAATGACGTTCCACCGGTGCGTTCAAAGAAGGATCATGTCAAACCGACGTTTATTGAGCAGCTCGCAAATCGTTATTAACGGGCATCTTTATTCATACATATAAAAGGTTCAAACCTCCATTGAGCACTCACACTTGGGGAATGCGAACAATGAATTAAAGTGGGCTTGTGGGATGAGCAGTATCATGGCAGGCTGGCTTGAGTGGGCAGCATGAGTTCATAGGATTAGGAAGCCTTATACTCACACATAGGGTTGGCCAGAACCATACATACACACCGTATATGACCGTATATTTGGTGATTTTCCTGCAAAAAATACCGTACATGCACCGTACATGTACGGTTCTGGCCAACTCTACTCACACACCTAAAGTGGCAAGACATGTCTAGCTAGCCCCAGGTACAACATCTTTCATTTTTGATGTCAGCTCCTCATGCTATGTGAGGCATAACGTTACTGCCTGCGTAGGTCCCCATCCCTCTTTACTTCTCTTTCATGTTCAAAAACAGAGCACACCACTGCCTAACATGCTGCATGCCAATAACTGCCAAACAACACACATGCCACGTGCTGCAAAACCATACGCAAGCCAATTACTGCCAAACAACACACATGCCACGCACTGTCAAACAATACACATGAGACGTACAGCCAAGCCATTTGCACGCCACGTACTGCCGCACAACACACATGCCACGTACTGCAAAACCATACGCACATGCCACGCAGTGCCGAACCATACGCATGCCACATCCTGCCGCACAACACGCATGCCACATACTGCCACACAACACGTGACATACCTGGAAGCTTGCCTCAGCCATGCACACGTCCACCCCAGCTCCTTGGGCACGGTAGTATCGCAGCTGACGTGTCCAGGCCCAGTCCGTGGGGGAGGGTGTGCGTTCCCTGTGTGTACGTAAAAGGTAGCATTGGGATCAAATTGTGGTGTCATGAAGCTTGAACATGCCAACGCCCGGTGTGGTTGCAAATGCCAGGGTCTAGTATGCCACTGTAAATGCCAAGGTCTAGTTTGCCACTGTAAATGCCAAGGTCTAGTTTGCCATTGTAAATGCCAAGGTCTAGTATGCTTGTGTATGGCATGGTCCAGAATGCTTGTATATGCCAAGGACTAGTATGCTTGTATAAGTGCCAAGGTCTAGTATGCTTGTGAGCTCCAAGGTCCAGTGTGCTTATAACAACAAAGGTCCAGTGGGCTCGTACGCGTAAATGCCCAAGGTCCTTGCACATGAGTATGAGGTGTTTGCATCTTAGAGCCTGGCATATGAGAGGGCACCCCCTGCATGCGCCATTGTATCAAAATGCATTAATGCATGCAACTTCAAGCTGATGGCATGCTTGTTTGGCATTATTAATCACGCACAGTCAACGAAGCACAAACACTTTGCAAGTCAAGGCCACAGCATGTGGGAGAGAGCAAATGCTCCCAGGGTGTGCATACGTTTGTGTCCTTAATGATGAACGCAAAATGTGCTTGCAGAATATAATTCACACTGATTCAGGCAACGACATTGAAATGCTGCTACATCCAAAAATCCAGGTAAGCATTCACTGCCATCCAACTTTATCAGCCCTCCTCTTACTTGACAAGCTGTTCCACAACATCTAGGTAGTGGATGAAGTCCAGGACTAGCGCCTGCACAAACACAGAGGACACAAACTGGAGTGGACTAGTGCCTGGAGTGCACAAATTGGAGTGGACTGGCGCCTGCACAAACAATGGATGAAGTCCAGGACTAGTGCCTGCACAAACACAGACGCACCGGCAAAGCAAAGCAGGTTTTGCCTCAATACACAAGTCGTGTCCAAGCTTGCATACATGCATGCAAGATTGTGTGTGTATGTGTGTGAGTGTGTGTGTGTGTGTGTGTGTGTGTGTGTGCAGCTTAATGCATCTTACAGTAGGGACACATACGTTTCAATGTAGACGAGTGCATCTGACCTGACTTGCTCCTCGGCTCTGATCTTGCTCTGATCTTGCCCTGCCCTGGTCTTGATTGAGTACACAAGCAGGGAACTTTTCCATATGCACTTAAAGCTCAAATTAGCATTATCGCACTCACTATTATGCACTCAACTCTGCACACACTTTGCAATCAACTTATGCACTCACAGCTCAAACTGGCAGTAATCCACTCACTTTATGAACTCACTAAATGCAGTCGCAGCTCAAATTGGCATTATCGATACCCTAAGCACAGTCCAAAGGTTGGCCAAGGACTGAATAATGACTGGGTCTTACAACCCAGCAGATGGCTACAGGCTGTTCATTGAGAAGTTCTACAGTGCTCTTGGCAACGCTTCCTCTGCTGCAGCAGGCGCTGCCGGCATAGTCTTTGAGGTAGTTTAATGTAAAGCAACAGTTCCTTTTCCCCACCTGCTTCTTCAGTTGCAGCAGGGCATTGCCTGCATAGTCTGTGGAGGCCTGTTCATACAAAGCGACACCTTTATTTCCTCACCTGCTTCTTCAGCTGCAGCAGGGCACTGCCTGCATAGTCTGAGGAGGCCTGTTCATACAAAGCGACACCTCTATTTCCTCACCTGCTTCTTCAGTTGCAGAAGGGCACTGCCTGTGTAGTCTGAGGAGGCCTGCTCATACAAAGCGACACCTCTATTTCCTCACCTGCTTCTTCAGTTGCAGCAGGGCACTGCCTGTGTAGTCTGAGGAGGCAAGCTGCTCCAAGGCACTGCCCATGTCTTGGGCCACACGTGACATGCCGTTGGGCTGACGCAGGGCCTTCTCAACCCTGGCCACACATGAAAAGGTAGGCATGCTTGCTTGTACTGGTTTGCGTATGTGCCAAGACTTATTTATATATAGGTCTGGCCATAATCATCTATAACCTACAAGAAAAAGTCTGGTCAGTCCCTGCCAGAAAGCCTTGTGTATGGCTTATACGGGTCTGGTAATTTGTCAAGACAAATCAGTACGATGGGAGGCTCGCATGACTGCAAACTACATTGCTTCTGAGGAAATGGACTCAAAGTCTGCGAAAAGCACAGCCTCTGAAAAGAAAGACTCACGTGTCTGTGAACGGCACTGCTTCTGAGAAGAAAGACTCATATGCCTGTTAACGACATAGCTTCTGAAAAGGAAACCTTACATGCTTGTGAAAGGTACAGCCTCTGAGAAGAAAGACTCATATGCCTGTGAACGGCACAGCCACTGAAAATGAAGACTCACATGTCTGTAAACGACACAGCTTCTTTGAGGCACAGGCTCTGAGAAGCCGCGAGCTTGAATTCGTCCTTCATACGTCCGGAGCACACGTGTTCTAGCTGGTCTGCCATAACAGACTGCATGCACCTGAAAGGGGGGAGTAATGAGTGGGCAAGAGTTAGAGCTGTGCGGATATGACACAATGCAAGCACTTGAAGAGAGAGAAATGATGGATGGGCAAGGGTTAGAGCTGGACAGCAATGATGGATTGCATGCACCTGGAAAGGAGAATGTAATGAGTGGGCAAGGGGAATACAGAAGGGGGGAGATGTTGCCAAGCTTACTGCAGGAAAAGTGAAAGGGAAAACCACGCAGGCAGCGAAGACCACTCACGGGGTTAATGGCCCTGGTTACATAAGGGGAAATTACAGACTGCATGCACCTGAATGGGGGGAAAGAAGAAAACAAGCAGGCAGCGAAGACCACTCACAGGGTTAATGACCCTGGCTAAGCAAGGGGCCAAGGCATCTACGGGTCTAATATATGAAATCTTGAGATGCACTTTATGGAACACCTGTTGTGGTAGTCCAAACCCATCTCATTTGCGCCCTTATAATGCCGATCACACTAACGCCTGCGGCAAATGCTCGTTAACATGGCTGCTGAGCCAAGACTGCTGTGTCAATAACCTAGCATGCTGCTTATATAGGGTTGGCCAGAACCATATACATACGGTGTATATACGGTGTTTTTGGCAGGGGAATCACCCAATATACGGTCATATACGGTGTATATATACGGTTCTGGCCAACCCTATGCTTACAGCATCACGCAGGTTTAGATCAAAGTGTTGCATAACTCACTGTGCAAGGCTGCTGAGCCAGGTTTCGATGGAGTCTGTGACGCGCACCCCTTGCCCAAGCTCCACAACCTCATTTGCCATAGAGGACATGCTTGTGATGGAGCCCTGGTCCGAGGAGAACTTAACCTGTGAGATGGTCAGCAGTGGGCATCAGATGCCGTGTGAGATGGTTTGCAGTGGGCAAAGATATACAGTGGTTATTACATGCCGTGTGAGATGGATTGCATTAGGCAGGGTTTGCAGTGGGTATTAAATGTCGTTTGAGATGGATTGCAATAGGCAGGGTTTGCAGAGGGCATCAGATGTCGTATGAGATGGATTGCAGTGGGCAAAGATATGCAGTGGGCATCAGATGCCGTATGAGATGGATTGCATTAGGCAGGGTTTGCAGTGGTTATTACATATCGTGTGAGATGGATTGCATTAGGCAGGGTTTGCAGTGGTTATTACATATCGTGTGAGATGGATTGCATTAGGCAGGGTTTGCAGTGGTTATTACATATCGTGTGAGATGGATTGCATTAAGGCAGGGTTTGCAGAGGGTATCAGATGTTGTATGAGATGGATTGCAGTGGGCAAAAATATGCAGTGGGCATCACATGTCGTTCCTCGCTCTTGACGACTGAGTGTGCGCCTGACCTTTTGAGCTGCAAGTTTTAATCGCTCATAGCGGAGTACAGGCTTGCAAATATATAATCTGCATAATGGCAGGCACTTGCGATGGCAAGCACGGATTGGATTACACAAACACACACACTCACACTTGCACACATAATGTCACACACGGACACACACATGCATACATGCACACCTTGTGGATACACCCACACACTTGCACATACAAACGTACACACACACACACGTACGAAACACACACGTACATGACCACACAGTGGATGCCAGCAAGCTCATACACACACCTTGTGGATGCCAGCAAACAGCTTTTTGAGGTGGGACTGGATGACAGATGGGTTCTGAGCTTGGCCCAGAATCTCCAGCAAGTCGTCGTCACCCAAGAAGTAGAACCTGTGCAATGACAACATACATGTGAGCACAGCACTGTGAATACAAGATGGTTACAGCACCACAAATGCTCTACAGACAGTGCCTCATGGAGCAGCCATTCAGAGCAGCATTATGACTTTGAGGGTTAAAGTGACTTTGAGAAACTGTAGTGAAATGAGCTTGCAGACTTGCAGCATGACAAAAGAAGCCACGCCTATGACAGTCACGTGCGTATTTGAAGGAAGTGGAGCGAGCAGGGACTTGCAGGCACTGCTTGAATGCTACGGCATCTACAAGCAAAAAACAAAATTGCACTATAGGGGTGCCTTTGGCTGACTGAGATGGCAACGAGCTTGAGGTTGCATAAAGGGGTACACCAGTTCATAAAGGTGGAGCAAGTCTGCATTTAAGGTACATGCACCTGACAGCATACGGACCCATTCAAACAGATGTCCCAGCCTTGGAAGCAGGACAAGGTTTGCATTCATACAGGCACTAGCACCAATACCCTGTGAGCTGGAGCGAGTCTGCAATCGCAGCAAAAAAACATATTTGAAAATGCGCCAGCTTACATTTCAACAGCTTACACTTCAACAGCTTACATTTCTACAGCTTACAATTCAACAGCTTACAGCTTACAGCTTACAGCTTACAATTCAACAGCTTACAGCTTACAGCTTACATTTCAACAGCTTACATTTCAACAGCGTACAGCTGTTGTCTGTGTTAGATTTAATGAAATGTAAGCTGGCGCGAGCTTACATTTCATTATGTTTAACACAGACAACAGCTGTTCCACAGGCAGCTGCATCGACGACCTAACAAGCTGGAGCAAGCAAGTAGCAGATCATACAGAATTACAAAAGAGATGCAACGACCTAGGAAACTGCGGCAACTTGTAATCACACAGGGAGTTGCACCACCCACCTAGGAAAGCTGGAGCGCTTGTCTTCTAGGAAGTCAGATAGCGCACGCTGGCACACGTCCAGCTGCTGCGCCATTTGAGGGAGCTTGTCTCGGATGCCCATGATCTCCGCAAAGGTCACCACAAGCTTGTTGTTCTACGTTAAAGGAGGGGCAAAAAAGGTTTTAATGCTTAGGGTTGGCCAGAACGAACCAAAAAAGATGTGTGCGCAAAAGGGTTCTCAATACGTTTTAATACGTACGAGGTTTTCAATACGTGCCAGGTTTTCAATACGTTTCAATTAATACGTGCGAGCACGATCGACCCTGATGTCACCATGATGTGCTTCAGTTCCTTTGAGCTATTTGAGTTGATGCCAGTGTACTGTGTGTAAGTTGATGCCAGTGTACTGTGTGTGAGTTGGTAACAGTGTACTGTGTGTGTGTTACATCCAAGAGCAAGCTGAGGCAAAAGACAAAGGAATTACCTAGAGTTGGTGCACTATGCTGACTCTTCTACTGCAAGCCTTAGTTTGAGCCAGAACGCAAGCAACAAAGGCTTCTGTCTCCACATAGTCACATCACAACGTAATAGCAATTTACAGCCGTACGGCCACATCATAGATGTTACAAATGTTTTAAGTCGTACATGATGGGACATTACGGAGGCATGTAAGATGCAAGATATAATATACTCGTAGGGTTGACCAGAGTCACACATACACGGTTTTCATTCAATATACTTTTTGCAGGCGTTTCATTCAATATACTTTTTGCAGGCGTTTCATTAAATATACTTTTTGCAGGTGTTTCAGGAAATATACTTTTTGCAGGTGTTTCAGGAAATATACTTTTTGCAGGTGTTTCATTAAATATACTTTTTGCAGGTGTTTCATTGACTATACTTTTTGCAGGTGTTTTATTAAATATACGGCCATGTACGGCGCATATAAACGGTTCTGGTCAACCCTACATACTCATAACTCAATACTGTTCAATGGACCATGCAGTTACACGCATTTACCTCCAATTGGTACATCACACGCCGGAACTCTTCGTCCACGTTGCGGAATCGAGCCTGCACATGCACGAAAGGGATATTTGGATGGCTGGGGTAGGGAAGCAGAGGAAGGGCATCTGAGGCAAGCAAACGAAAGGTGCAAGCTAAATAGCTCCTCTGTTGAGGATCCGGCACAGTCATCCTCTGCATACTTTTATCAGCACTCTTCATAACATATTACATGGTAAAGAAATGCTGGTTACCTGTTGCGCTGGCAGAGCGCCACGTCCAAAAATGGGCTCTAAGTACACCCACTTGCGCTGGATCTGGTTAAGTAAGATCAGGCCCTCCTGAAAAAGTGTGTGTGAAAGGGAGTGCAGTCAATTGTGCTGTGTGAATTAGCACGTGAACAGGCTGCTAAGAAACAACATGCATGAGCGTATTGTTGCTGAAGCACACAACACGCACAAACAAAATTGTGATTTGTGTACAAGCCAGCCTGAACAATTTCAATTTGACACGCACACGCTCACACACACACACACACGCACACACACACACACACACACACACACACACTCACACACACACACACACACACACACACACACACACGCACGCTCACACACAAAGCAAATGCGTTCACGCACCTGCAGAATGCTGAGCTTCATCTCCCAGCTCGCCACCTCGTCCTTGAACAGGTGGTAGAAGCTGGACTGGCGTAAGCTTGCCACCAGGCTCTGGTGGTCTCCCACCTGTAGGTTCATGTTCATATTGATATACTTCATGCTATTCCGTGAGGGTGAGCCCGTCGGAGGGTTCGTGGTTTAAGCGATTTCAGGGAGAACGACCAGTAGCAGCTGAGACAGGGACAGGGACATCTTGACCCATGGGCATCCACGACTACAATTCCTTTAATAAAATCCAACCACATCATAACTTGTGACGTAAAGTCAAAGTGTGGTTGGAAACGGCACGACTGGAGACAGGCCACGTCAAAGCTCCCAGATCGCCAGGTCAATCTGTAGTCTGCCATAGATGCTCACACACAGCAGATTGGGACTAACAAGGGCCTGGACAAAGCGCAGCAAAAATATGCTGGCCGTGTATTTTAGCAACAAACCTGACTGGTGCTTAGTCTACTCCAGCACTGACATCTTAACTAGCTTGGCAGCAATTTCGGCATCACAGCCATTTGATGTCCTTATTGCGACAGCGATTTTGCGAAGCAGCGAGCACGAATACCATCCACAATCCACCTGCACAATGTAAGAAACTGAGCTAGAATGTCCCACCTCTGCTTGTATGTCGCGCCATTCCTTGATGAGCGCAATTTTGCGTGAGCGGCCAGACGCTGCTGACTCACTGAAGGAGAACTCACGGTCCTGACCCCTGTGAGTGTGTGTGTGTGTGTGTGTGTATGTGTGTGTGTGTGTTTGTGTGTGTGTGTATGTGTGTGTGCATACATGTGTATACATCTGTTTGTAAGCATGCGTCATTTCCACATCCAGTTCAAAATTGGGTCACAGTCCAGTGCCAAACGGCAAATGATCACAAGTCTGCAGCACCAAGCAACTTTACACAATTTAGGGACGCCCTGAAAGACCTCGGGATACGGAGAGACGAGGAAGGTTATGTCAGTACACTGTGCAGTCCCACATACGTAGAGCAATATAATTCACAAATGGTTTGTGTGGACCACCACTGTGCTTGCCTATAAATTGAGGCATACAAGACTCAATGCATGTCAATCCAACAGACGCAGAGGCAGGTGCAGACAGCAAACGCACCAAAAGGCGCAAAGGCAGGTGCAGACAGTAAACGCACCAAAAGACGCAGAGGCAGGTGCAGACAGTAAATGCACCAAAAGACTCAGAGGCAGGTGCAGACAGCAAACGCACCAAAAAAATGCAAATGCAGGTGCAGACAGTAAACGCACCAAAAGACGCAGAGGCAGGTGCAGACAGTAAATGCACCAAAAGACGCAGAGGCAGGTGCAGACAGTAAACGCACCAACAGACGCAAAGGCAGGTGCAGACAATACACGCACCAAAGCTTGAGCTCTGCGAGGGCTTTCCTAATCATGGCCTCGCCTTGAGCTTGAGCATCCAGGTTCTTGATAGCTTCACCACTGCTGACCTGCGTGTGCATAACGTGTGTGTGTTTGTGTGTGTGTGCGTGTGTGTGGGTAGGTGTGAATGTGTCTTTAATCATGAGTCTAACTGCACATAAACGACATTACAAATATAAACAGATATTGTTGAGCATGTCTTCCTGTATCATTGTGAATGGTAATGTGCGCATGTGCACATGTGTGAACATCACAAGACATAGTATGACACAGAAATAAGTTACAAGACACAGTACGGGTGTGCGCACCAGTGTCTGTGTGAAAAAGACATGCGCGGAAACGTGGGCACATGCACTGCAGTTGCAGTCAATTTGACACCCCAAGACACCCAGGGTTGCAAGCTGATGTTCGAACATAAAATAAAAGCGCACGTCCTTGTTTACTCCTGCACTTCATATATGCGTGTCTACAAAGCTAGTGGTGGGACCAAGCATCTTAGAATTGTAATGACAGAGTCACTACAGAAGCACAGGTAACAGCGCACACCCTCTCACATTTTTGCCCACCACTTCTTAAATGACATGAAGAAGATGTGTCAGGTTGATCATGTTTCTGCTTAAAGAGCCTTGCCAATTTTTGTGTGGGAATAGATTGCACAACATCTTTCAACTCAAACAGTTCGACACAAACACTTACAACACAAACAGTTCAACTCAAACAGGCCAACTCAAACACTACATACATCTACTGGGTTGATCGCAACCCTGCATTTGGCACGCTGACTTCCAGCACTTGCTCACCACTTTGTCCGCCACATCAAGGAAGTTTGCCAGGGTGACCGTCTCTCTGCTCACTGAGCCTTCCCCGGAAGTCTTGAGCCCCAGTAGCTTGAACATCTGTGCATTAACAATCGCGAGCGTTATCGTGCACCCTACCTGATTTCTGGCTGGTTATGATAGTAATGTACAGGGAGCAGAGCATTTCGCCAGCTTAAACATGCGTGCAGCAATGTGCAAAAGAACTTGCAACTGGTTTGCCAGCCAACGACAGCCTGAGTGCTCTGCAGAAATTCCCAGCAGCATGGAGCAGTGTGCAGTGTTTGCATGCCAACAGTGTGTGATGGGAATAAACACAAAAACAACCGGCGCGTGCACAAATAGTACACAAACACATACATACACAAATGCACACTCAAACACATGCACACCTGCAGCCAGTGGGTGTCCTCCCAGCCATGACCTCGCATGGTGGTCTTGAGATGAGGCAGGCACAGCTGGTACGACTTGATTTCCTACACGGTGGTCGCAGCACCATGTAAGTATACCATCAGTGGTAGCAGCTCCAAACAAGTACGCATACACATATACGCACAAGTATGTACACACATGAGTGACGGCAGGTGAGTCTCCAGTACATTGGCAGCAGTGCAGCACAGTAATATTTGAGATATCCCAGGCGTTGGCAATGACAAGTCACAAGAGCAAGGTGGCTGAGCAAGGTGCCTTTATTACATATTTGTATGTATGCAATTGGCAGGTGAGCAACTGTGGCTTTATTTATACACCTGTACGTATGCAGTTGGTAGGTACGCACCAGAGACATTAGGCCTTTTAAAACACAACAGCCAGGAGGGTACAGGATCACAAGTCTTTGACGTCACGTGTCGATTAAAATATAGAATATATATCTCAAATCCTGACGTCGAGAGCTATCGATTGGTATATAAATGAGTCGATTCTGAAGGGGTCGGGGGGGGTGGGTCAGGGAAGGTCGGGGAATTTGGGGGGGGTGCCCAGAATTTTTCTGGGCCACATCAAGCATTTATTAAATTTACTTTGGGATTCCTCAGCTCAAGCCCGTTTGATTGGCACCCTTGTTGGGTGGTTTGATTAAAGGGGGAAGTCTGGGTGCCTGGTCATAGAAACGCATGGAATGTCCCCAAGTAGGCCGCGGGGGTGTGTTCAGGCAAATTACCAGCAATTGATTTCAAACTTGCAGTTTACGCATTGCATTATGCATAAGTTGCATAACTTCAGTAAAAAAGTGCTTTGGCAAAGGTTATGGCTGGATTTGTGCACTAAACAGGTGGTCAGTGTAAGAGCGTGCGCAAACCAGTTTTTGCCCTGTAGTTCGTCAGGTATTGCATTGTTTGGCATGAGAACTGTGCAGGAAGATAGCTGCTTGAATTCTGAGCAGAATGGCACCCTTTTTAAAAGGGTGGGGGGTCAGGAAGGGGGGTTAGGGGGGGGGGGGACCTTTTTGGGCCGGAGGCCCAAAATTTACACGTGACTGTCATGAACTTTTTTGTGTTCCCTCCTGCAACAGCAGAGATACATATATGAAAATCACATAATTCATATTTTCCTTATCTTTCCTACCTTGGATAATATGAGGACAAAGAAGTTGCTGGGTTCCTTGTACCCTCACACACGCACACACACATAAAAACACACACACACATACACACACATAAAAACACACACACATACACACACACA
>Ga0307968_1000357_pt1 | contig 31136 bp, 31 predicted proteins | sample OrgLakmetagen650_FD_201834 | JGI IMG/M metagenome (GOLD analysis project Ga0307968, IMG submission 201834) | Saline water microbial communities from Organic Lake, Antarctica - #650 | ecosystem: Environmental > Aquatic > Non-marine Saline and Alkaline > Saline | place: Antarctica: Organic Lake...
TGTTTGAGTCACGCAGAATCGGATCATTGTCTGACGAGAGAGAACGAGAGGAACTTCCTTTCTGCTTGCCAGCCATTGTATCGTCCAACTGTGTTCAAACCAAGATTTTTCTATTCTTTTTTTTTTTTTCCTCAGCTGCCTCTCGGTGGCGCTCAGCTGCCTCTGTATTCTAGTGTCCTCACAGTACTTGATCTCGATGAGATGGATGTCACGTTGGGGAATGCGCGCTGAGATGCATCTTTGGGTCGGTGCTGTCTGGAGAAGGTGGATCTGTTGGTGGCGGCTGACGGTGCTGCTGAGGTTCTCCCAGTATTTATCAGTTGCCCCCTGCAACTCGTAAGAACCCACCCCCCTTCATTGCTAGTCGGTTGCTTTTTTGTTTTTGCGGTGAGGTGAAAGCAACTAGTGCAGCATCCGGACGGCTGGAGGAGGTAAACCTATTTTGGTCTGAGAAGCGGGGTGGAAAGAGCCACTTAGGCATAATCCTAGTTTCAGCTGTATTGGGAATCTGAAGATTTTGCATAGCCATCTGTTAGCTGCTATATACATCCATGCAGACAAAGCAGGATCCTAGGGAGCCTGTCCTGCTGATGACTTGAAAAATCATGCTGCATGCTTAGTTGTGTCTCTCCGTGATCATATTCCTGATTTGCGTGTGTTGGCAACCAGAAAGGCATATGCAGGGCACTGTCTAGTTGAGGGCAGAGGGGGCACGTTAGGCTTATTGAGTGCTCAAACCATACCGCATGCTTTTGGTCGTACAGGGTTCCTGTTCTGTACTTCATAATGATGCATTCTTTTTAACAGGGACATAGGTAAGCATTGCTATAGGTTCCATTGGCAGTGCCCTTTTTGAAAAGGGTTTCATAGTAATTTTGCTATGGTATTGGCATTTCCTAGTTTGTGGAGGAATGCATGTGTGCTTGCAAGGCGTCATGGTATATGGATAGGTACCAAAGCCTTGGGCTGTGTTTGGGTGATTTTGTATGATTCGGTGCGTGTTCTTCCTATTCTTTTGCAAGCCAGTAGATGCTAGAAGGGATTTACCTCAGGGCCGGTTGTTTTGATCGAGGTATCCGCAAACGTCAGAGTAGGTTGCGATTGATCTTCTGTCAAGAGCGTAGCATATTCATTGCCATAATACCTGCGTGGATTTGACTTTGTGGAAATGAATGGGCGATGGTGACTACTGGTGGATTGCTTTGGCAATGGATTAGAAGACATCGCCTTGGAGTGTTGGCGGTGTAGGTTCGGGCGTGAGAGCTTTTTAACATTTGAAATGATGAAGCAAAGTTACGCTAACTGATTTATGGCGAGTTGCAATTTCAATGCGACCCCCAAACCGGAAAATTTTTCTTCAAAAACCGGAAAACCGGGAAAACCTATAATTTAGTCAAATAAGTCAAACAAAGAGTGGGGGAGGAGAAGGAGCATGGATGACCTCCTGGTGCCTGCACCGTCCCTACTCCAAGCATCTTAGGGAGCGCATTGTATCTTGTATATATTGAAAGGCTGAAGCTGCAGCAACATTGCCGCAGTTCTGTTAGGAGGTCATCCATGCAAGCGGACAGTAAAGAGGATTGTGGGAGCATTCAAGAAGTCCGTGAGCCTACAGGCAAAGAGGGCACACGCAGCTGAGGAAGCATGATGCAACTGCAGCCCAGGAGCTTTCGTATCGTGTCACAGGTGCTTGCATGCAAGCACGCTCATACACAAAGATTACTGGGATGGCTGCTGGTGCTGGGATGGCTGCTGTCTAACGAAGTACGGCAGCGTGCTTAGCCACTTCTACTTTATATTAATAACAGCTAAACATCTGGGTGATGATGTTGCAAGAATTGAACTTGCCCTTTTGACTCCAGTCACTGTTATAAATACTCAGTAGTGTGACATCACACTTCGGTACTTTCTGTACCACTTTAAGGTAGGAGTTACCACGCAACATGCTGGTGCTGGTGCTGCTGCTGCTGCTGCTGCGTCCGCTGTGCGCCTGTGCCTGGCAGCATGGGTGTGGGCCCCATTTGCTTGCACAGCGTTGGCACCCAGCAGTACCCCACAGCCAGGCTCAGGGCAGCGCCAGCGGCCATGGCTGCTGTGGCCTTGGCTGTCAAGCACCTCCTCTTGCTCCTCGGGCAGCAACTCATTACTCACCTCCTCCTCCTCCTCCTCCTCTTCGTCAGGGTCTGTGCTGGTGCTGGATGATGGTATGGCGGGAGGGGAAGGTGGCCTGGCGCGCTTGCGGGAGGAGGAGGAGGCACCACGCTCCTGCGCCATCACGGTATTCAGCTGCACGCCCCTAGTCCCGACAAGGAGTTTTAGTTTTTTTGGTTTTTAAAATGTTTTATCCGGTTTTGGCTCGGTTTTGCCGGTTTTTTTTCCGGTTTTTCGGTTTTGGGCACACAAAAAAAGTTTGGGCGCGACATTGAAATTGCAACTCGCCATACTGTAGTTCTAACTGGTGGTGGGAGTTGTGAATTTGAAATAGGTGTATATGAAAAATAGGTAATGATAATGAGGGAATCATCAAAATTTTGATTACGAGAAATCTGATCAGAGAATGGAAAAGACAGGGCAAAGTGGCCGCAGGCGAATAAAAATGTGGGACACCTTAAAGCATGGTGGCCTGGAATTTGCACCGGAGTACAAGGTTGGTGTTCTTCTCTGTTCATGCATCTCCTTTCCCGTGATCTGTACGCACACACACACATACACACAACACACTCTAACACACACACACACACGCACGCACACTCTAACACACACACACACACACACACACACACACACATGCACACACGCACACACACACACACGCACACACACACGCACACACACACATACACACACACATACACACACACACACACGCACACACACCACACACACACACACACATACTCACATATGGTGGTCGTCGTCCTACTCACAGCCACACGGCATCAGGCTGCTGTATGACAACCTGCCTGTGGACCTCACACCAGAGCAAGAGGAGGTGGCCAGCATGTTTGCGGCCGTGAAGGACACAGAGATCGCCAGGAAACCGCAGTTCCTTGTCAACTTCTGGGAGGGCTTTAAGGAGGTGAGCGCGCTTTCGTGCTGCCAAAAAACCTTGCTTTGTGTCCCACGTCGTTACAGAGTGTGGCTGCTCAGTAAGCCTGTGAATGCACTCCGTATGGAGAGTTGCGTGATGACCCTTGCACACACAACCTCACATATTACATCATTCACGTGTGCGCTTGCACGTGCACAAAACACGCACACACACATACACACAACGCACAAACACACATGCACACATCCTTATACTCTGAATCACCAAGGTACTGGGTGGTGAGCACACAATTAGTTGCCTGGATATGTGCGATTTTACGCCTATCTGCAACTTTTTTGCCGCTGAGCGAGAGGCCAAGAAAAACATGAGCAGGTAAGGATTGATGCTTTATGGACCAACAGGCTCTCCTTCTGTTAGCTGCGAGTAGAATGCTTGCGTGGTGTGTGATGATAAAAGGCTGTGCTTTCGTGAGTTTGCGAGTAGGTGTATACCATCCCTCCTAATCAGCGTGTCGGTCGTCAAAATTCCTGCAGGGAGGAAAAGGTCAAACGGAAAAAGGAAAAGGCTGCGGCAGATGCCACGGTCAAAATGGCAACCATTGATGGACGTGATGAGCCAGTGAGTGCGCTTATAAAGCTGTGATTCAAAGGGGCGTGGCCACTCTAGGGTCGGCAAGTTGCGTGGGGTGTCGTGTTCGGTGTTTGCTGTGTGTGTGTCTGCATGTCTGTGTGATATGTGGTTCGTAACTGAGCGCATGTACATGGCAGCAGGTTGTCTCACAGCTTTATCATAGAGGAAGGGTCAAATGCCTGAGCGAATTTCCTTATGGGCTCACATGCTCAGTTAGCTGCGTAGGTACAGGTCACGACCTCTGTCAGATCAATCACTGCCCCGTTTGCTACAGCGATTAACTTATTACACACTATCTCAGTCATTGCAAGTCGTTTGAGTGAAGCACGCATCAGGTGCTCTGAAATGTTATGAACCTCAGCCAGTTCTTAAGTGTAGAAAGTGGCCGAATGGTGATCCCCCCCCCAAAAAACAGGTGAAGTGATATTATCCTGATATATTGGATTGGTATCAATGAAAGGGTTGCATCAAGAATGGCAACAAGCAAGCTCCTATCCTGAGAGCCTTCCCTCCCTACTGCTGCGTTTACTCTTTGTTCTCATGCACAAAGAAGAACATTATGGTCACTCAATCGCCGCCCTCCGCAAATTCACGCACACACACACAGATAATTAATTTCCGTGTGGAACGACCCTCACTACTCTGTACAAAAATGGACCACCCTAAGATGGGCTTAATCAGGTCAGCTTTCGTACCTTTTGGGACGTCATACGCGTGTAGTTTCGGGGCCCTTTCTTCAAAGCCGTGTGCTTGTTATTCAAGATCGCGTGATAGTGGCATGCAAGTGAGCAGTGACACTTTATGTGTTTTTCAGGACAGTGTGCGACACATTCTGAGCAGAAATACGTTGTATAATTTTAGGACAGTGTGAGCAACACGTTCGTGCTGATTCTTTGAAGCACTCCCTCTCCGGAATTGTAATTTCAAAACCATGTGTACACATGAACCCAGGAGGCGCATCTACCCCAAGGATATTGTCATCAATATAGGGGAGGGCGAACCCATTCCAGAGCACCTCTACCCTGGTATGGACTGGAAAGAGGTGAGTTCAAGTGCAGGGATGGGATAGAAAGCACCGCCTCTTTTTTTGTTTTATATTTGTTTATTAGAGTGGCCCAAAGGAGCTAGCTCAGAGATGTGCCTGAAGTAGCTCCTTTTTTTCAACCTGTATGCTTATTGGATTTATTTGTGGCTGGCCGAGACCAGTCATCAGCCAATCAGCCAAACAACCTGGCTGAAGGTCGCCCCCTACTGTAATCATTGTGACCATTTCACCTGCGCGTGTACGTGTTTGAGTTTTTGCAAGCGTGGCACAACATACAGTCATGTGGCTTGTTTATGACTGCTTAATCCATCCAGTGTGCATGGTTCTTTGGGTACCTGGAGCGTTCTCGTATCCAATTCCATCAAGGTTTCCTCTTGTTATGCCTGTACAATCCACCTGGGTGTTTACAAATACCGTAGGGTTGGCCAGAACCGTATATATACACCGTATATGACCGAATATTTGGTGATTTCCCTGCCAAAAATACCGTATATGCACCGTATATATATAGTTCTGGCCAGCCCTGCAAATACGTAAACATGTGTGCTTTGGCGGTGATTGGCATTTTGGTGCTGGTACCTCAGTGCTCTTTGCCTTGATTATGCTGGGCGTGTTATCACACCAGCACCGCCTCGTTTTTTGTGTTCTTGTGTGCTGTTGCAGGTGTGGTGTGACCATTTTTTAAATTTTAGGGCGCAGAATGAGTATGTGAGTATGTACTGGGCGGGGCATCTTGTGCGTGAATATACACGTAAAAAAAACATATATGGTTTCTGTCAAAGTACCCTTTTAGTAATGTATATGTGCTGCTGCAGGTGCGGCATGACCACTATGCCACGTGGCTAGCCTGCTGGCACGATCCTGTCTTCCCCCACCCCAAAAACAACAAATATGCGTACGTGGGTGATCCCAAGTTCTTCAAGGTAAGGGAGCAGCATAGGTACTCTGACCTGTCACTGCAGATCTGTGAATACAATGACGTCACTGTGCTGCCACCATCTTCAAGCTTGGGAGGTGGTGGCTAAGCCTCTATCGATTTCAAAAATGGTCTGGGTGGCTGTTTCTACCTTGCATAGCAGCAATATGGCAATCGGGTATGGGTATCTGATTGTGGCGCTGAACAAAATTCTACAGACTCTTTGTGATTGCGTGCTTGTTCTGTGTTGCGTATTCCTGATGCATTCCTCAGCCGCCGCAGCAGAACTTTCTACTGCATGGGTCGTCAGCAGACATCATCGTGGAATGTAGAGCAGTTGCATGAACTGCAATCTGTACAAGCCTCTGCGTAGGGTTGACCAGAACCATACACTGTTTATGACTGTATATTTGGTGGTTTCCCTGCCAAGAACACCGTATATACACCGTATATGTATGGTTCTGGCCAACCCTAAGCCTGCAGTATAAACCAGTTGGTGTATGAGTTCATCAGTCATCCCTGGCTATTTTCAAACTTATCTTCACCTCATTCGCTGAAGCAATTGTGCTAACCTGTAAATGGCATGACATCAGCTAGCAGCTGCAGTTGCAAGGTTGGTGGGGAGAAGCGCACCAAACAATCTTTGTCAGCCAATGGCTGCAAAAATGCCTCGTCGACTCTCGTGGCAATTTTGTACATTTTTCAGCCTTTGGCTGCACATGCCTTGACTTTTGTGAACACGTGTAAATAGAGTCGACCAGATCTGTAGACACACCGTATACTACTGTTTGACGCAACAATGCAAACGTTTCTGCTGAAAATACTGTGCATTCATGCCATGGATAGGAGGTACTTGCACTTGCACTTGGTTGGTGTAAAACACTGGTAGCGCTTTTTGTGAACTTGTTGGTGCGGCGCAGGGCACGAGAGCAAGCCCTCCATTAACACACCTGTCCATTAGCACATCTGTCCATTAGCACTCCTGTAAAACACTAGTAGCGCTCTTTGTGAACATGTTGGTGCGGCGCAGGGCATGAGAGCAAGCCCTCCATTGACACACTTGCCTGCCCTCGCGCTTGCCACCATTCATGATGCATTGTGGACAGTGAACCGAGAGGGCTTCTGCTCCTCACATCGAGATGCTGCTGTCTTCAGGTGCGCAAGGAGACACGTGCATGCACGCATGCATGCAAGCACGTTCACTTTTACACTAAGAGAGGGTATTAGCACGTGACGTCACCGCATATACACGCAAACGTGGGTGCATGTGCACACATATACATCAATGACACTACCACATGAAGACAGATGAGTCATACATGTGTCTGTGCACATGCCCCAGGCATGATTCATACACACATACACGCTCAAACCCAACCACAGGTCCACATGCAAACACTTTCATCATTCGGCAATCCTGCCTAGCAACCTTCAGGTAGGTGTGTCAAATCTGCTTAAGTGGATGTAGATTGAATGTAATGAGCCATAAGACCTGTCTTGGATACTTCAATTTGTTTACAAAGCAGTCCTCGGTAATTTAGTTGTTGCTGTTGCGTTCTCACTTCCTATCTTACTTGTTGCCACAAACATGCACTGTGCTCGACGATCACGTGGTTTGCAGCTGTCCTTCCACCGCCTCCCGTCCCTCAGCGCGATGCAGAGCTTAAGGCGGCTCCTGGATGCTCAACCCACAGGCAAGGAAACACAGCTGAGCATTCGCTTGGGCCCTCTGAACGGCACAGCACAGGAGGCCCGTGGTTTCTGGCCGTTAGCCGCACAACTGTCCGAAGTGGGTGTGTATCTAGCCAGTCTTGACGTGCCTTCCCCTGCGCTGGGTGACTCTGTGTCTGCGGTGCGCAAATCCCTCCCTGCCCTTCAGCACCTGGTGCTGCGTCTGAGTCACGAAACGGAGGTGTGGTCGTACAGCGAGAACGATGATGATGGCAGTGACAGTGGCAGCGATGACAGCAGCAGCAGTAGCAGAAGCAGTAGCAGAAGCAGCAGCAGCAGCAGCAGCAAAAAAGGTGGAAGTGCCGAGGAGAGTGGAGGCGGCATCCCTGACATCGGTCGTTTGAATATTGGCAATGACGGCTCCAACAGCGCCCGTGCTAGGAAGCAGCCGAGCAGCCAGCTGAAAAGTTTGGTCCTTCATGCCCCACCTGGCGAGCCCCCCTTTTCCTTTGATGATGCTTTCCTAGACCTGACGGGCTTCCCCCAGCTTGAACATTTTTCTCTGCAGGGACCGATTGTGCGATCTGATTGTGCTGAGCATGCCGGCAGAACCCCTTTCTTGCTGCCACCACACACCAAGGCAGGTTTTGGGGCGTGCAGTACGGAGATAGTACACAGTCATACAGAGAACGAAAGGGCAAGATGCCTTGTTTTGAGGCGCGTCCGGGCAGAAAAAGAGGATAAGAGGCATTAAATGTACTCCCTTTACTAACCTTAGATCTATCTCCACCACCCTTTCCTCCGCCCACGTGTGTTTAGATCCAGTACAAAATATACAACTTCTTTCAACTATAAAGATCCCTCTTGCAAATGGAATATCCGTGTTAAACCTGGCATTTCATTAGGACCTTTTATCCAGGCACCCAAACCACCCAGCATAACTGCCTGAACGCATAATAATAAATTGAGTCAATTCTCAACTGTCATCCATTCTACCACTCCCTTGTTGTTCCGAACACTCTCAGACTGCTCATTTGTGTCAAGCACCTTCATTGCCTAAGAATTTCAAGGTTCACAACAAAGGCCTTCAGTAAAGAAGTGCGACTGCAAGCCTTGCAGTGCCTAAGAATCACAACACAATGGACAACAAGCAAGTGGAACCACGCCTTACCTCTTCTACGTGTGTAGGTCACCATAGACCCGTGTCTGAACGGGAGGCGGCCAACGCCCTGGGCACGCGCGTGCACAGTGTACGAGCATTTCACAGATGTGCCCTCCTCAGCGGTGCCTTCAGATGAAGAGGTGGGTGCTTTTTTACAGCAGTACCTTCAGCACCAGCAGCGTATGTGTGTGATAAAGATGCTGGCTTTTTTCTGAACCTTTTCAACGGTGCTAACCTGCTTGCTCGTACTTGATAGGTTTGCAATACGTCAGTAAGCTGCTCAAATTATTAATTGGTGTGAATATGACCTCGCAAACGTGCCTGTGCCAAGCATTGAGCTCCCTCATTTCATTGGGTTTCAATGTTAATCGACAACATTGTGATCTTGTTGTGTGCCTGTCAGTATCGAGACGAAGACGCCAAAGGGCGACAGAGGAACTTTGATGCTATTGTGGACAAAGTTGTAGACGCCTGCGTGCACTGCCCTTATGGTGCGTCCTTGTTTCCCCTATCTAGTAGTCCCCTGGCCCTAGTAGTCCTTTCTTGTGTAAACAGCGCCGCGGAGTCACAGGGCTTCTAAGTGAGGCCTTCAGTTCATTGATTTTATTCCTGCTGTGACCTAAATCCTCTTTAATGCAGTGCGCACGAGGTTGAACATCAAACGAACGTTTAGGTATCTTGTCGGAAGCACTGAAATGCAGCAAAGCATTCCAGAAAGGGAGCAATGTCATGCTGTTCACTCTAGAGGTTGTGATTGTTCAGGCAAGGCTTGTAGGAGTCAGGTAGGGCAATCCCAGCCCTGCAAATGTTCTTTTTATAATGTTAGCAATCCAGCCCTGCTTAGGTTCTCTGTGCGTAGTGTGAGCGATCCACGCACACACACGCACACACACACGCACACACACACACGGTCCAGCTCTGCATAGGTTTTCGCGTAGCTGCCTGACAAAGCCTCAAGCACAATTCCATGGTTGTGCAAGTCAAAGGATGAATGTGGTGTGGTAGCTGCAGGTGGTGCGGTCGTGTCCATGGTAGATCCGCGTGCCACAGCGCAATCCCACGGTAGATCCGCATGCCACACATGGTAGAGCCGCGTGCCACACACGGTAGATCCGCGTGCCACACACAGTGACAGATTTGTGGATTGTGGTGCCGCAAGACTACGCTGGCAATCGATCTGAGCGCGCAGCTGATAATGCTGTCTCTGCCTGTGCAGGAGTTTGACTGGTGACATATGGCTTGTAAAACATTGTGACTGAATTATGCAACATCTTTTTTCAGACTTTGTGGACGACTACTTGAGCGGAGGCTTTCTGGATACCTACTACCACCACTCGTGCTTCTACCATCGCTCTGACATTCTGCTGGATGTTTGCGAGGAGCAGGGAGATGTAGAAGAGCTTGCAGAAGTGGTACGAGCGATTTTTCTACACACATCATACGCACATTGCATGCGAACGCATGCACATGGGCACACACATGCATACACACATGCACAATAGCCCACCATAACATACACGTGCATATGCACAAACCACTACACACACATACACACCAATGATAGTGTGCATATGCCAATTACACACATATATACACACACAAACGTGCAGGTCGAAGAAGTGTTTGAGGAAGCAACGGATTATGATGATTATTTTAGTGATTCTGAAGATTGCACATCAGACTATGAGTGCTATTGAGGTACGACCTTATTAATAATTGTTTATGTACCACCATAAAGAAGCATTTGATCTGGTGCACAGAAAGGGTGAATGCCAATACTTTCTCGTTTATAGTTGACATGCATGTTTGCACAGTTACGGCTGTTTCCCAGCCACCAAGGTCCCAAATGCAGTGTACAGTGCACAAATATTGAACGGTCATACCTTGACATGGTATTGCATTAACGATTAGAACTAAAATTGTATCTAACAAAGTTGTATAGTTATCCTTTGCCAATTATTTCCTTCCTAATCTTTGCCATTGAATGAATGTTCATTATCAGTAACACTGTTGTTTTTTTTTCTTCTTGCGGAAAACAGTCAAAAAGCAACGAGCCGTGTGGGCTTTTCCATTCGGGCAGAACAGACAGTAGCTCAAATTGAGGAAAGAGGCTGCAATTGGACTGCTCTCAAAAATTATTGGAAAATCTTCACCCGCCAGACCGCATTGTTAAGTAAGGAAAAGGAGTCATTTGGTATGGGTTTTTGTAAGCTCCTTGACTCAAAGGGGTATGTAAAGCCCGATCAGTTTCAGTATCCAGTTAGATTATATTGCGCTGAGTTCTACACTAGATGCTTGGCAGTGACGGTGATTTGATCTCAGGTAAGAAAGATCACTGGGTGCAGGGTTCAACTCTTTAAAATTGAAAAAGAGGGCACGTTGTCTGTCATGGATACCGCACAAAATGACAATTGGTATTGATACTACTGGAAAGGGCGCGTTTAGTATAAACAACTCTAGCAGCATGTTGCGCCCAATTTGTGGTAGAAGACAAGCGTAGATGACAGGAGGATGGTGTGGAGAGCGATATAATAGGCTGCAAAAGAAAAAGAGAAGAAAAGACTCCGCTGGTAGTGATGACACAGCCAGCATGATTAAGGGAGGGGGGTGAATTTGGTGCCCGCACCAGGCAACCCCCCATGAGGCTGCATGCATTAAGAATGGTGCAAATATCTTTGTGTTTCTCGGCCTTGTAGGTATGGGGTCTCAGGTCTTAGGTAATCATTTACTCCACAGCTTCTGTTGCTTCCTGAATTATAATTTTCTACAATCAGTATAGCCTTGAAGCTGAAGCTGCTCTTGCCCTTCTATCAAAATAGAAAGTCGGGTGATAAGATCGTGTTCACCAGCAGACCCAGATGCTTGCTAGCCTGCAGGAGCTCTTCCAAATGGCAGGGCCCGTACCGAGGCCCAGACAATCCAGATGAAGCGGCGGCGGATCATCATGACGCAGAGGATTATGCATCTGAGCTTTTGATGATAGAGGAGGAGCAGCAGCAGCAGCAACAGCAGCAAGAGCAGAGGAGGCAGCGAAGGCAGAAGCAGGACAGAAGGCGAGCAGATCTGTTGGGCAAAGACGACCTTGCCGGTTTAGAGATGGAAACAGGCAGTAGCAGCCAGCAGCAGCAGCAGCGTGATGACGAGGCAGCGGCAGGTCGTCGAAGTCTACACGGAAGCGGTCGGTCTGGCAGTGGCAGTGGTGCCGAGCTTCCGGAGGGTGAGATCCATGGACCAGCGGAAGACGAGACTGAGCCGCTGCCATCTCAGAAGGAAACAGTTGGAAGCGGCAGCAGTACACTTCAAATGCAGGAAGCAGCAGCAGAAGAGGAAGAGCGGCAGCAGTGCACAGCCTGCTGCACCACCTCCATTGCCATGAAAGATGGGGAAAGATCCATCCGCTGACCCACCTTTAAGCTTCATTATGTTCATAGTGTATTGCGGTGTCCATATAATGCTTGTAATTCAACGTGGAATTGCCACATTGAACTACAACAGAAAACCACAGAAAAACCACAGAAAAGCCGAGGGAGCTTAGAGAGAATTTCCACAAGAAAGTTTCCCCTGCACAATGTTCACGAGCTGCTACTGATAATGATTGCCAATTGCCATTCTTCCAGCTATGCAATTATAGGCTCGTAGCTTTCTATTACCTAAGCAAGGTGAGCATGTTGCAGCACATTCCTTTACCTCCGCATCCCCTTTTCCTTTTGCTACTGGAACTTGGCATTTGTAAAATTCACAAGTGCCATTATGTGCCAGACGAGTCTCTGTTTGGTATCATGCTCGCCTCAACCTGCATACCTAGAAAAGTCATTTATTGCACTTTCACCAAATGTTGACGGCCTTCAAGATCCTTTTGCAGAAGCACCTGCCAATGTCACAAATGTGGATCTCCAAAAATCCAAGACTTGCCTCCAAGCATGGATTTGTTTTGACAGTTGCACAATCACATCTTTGCCACTATCGCCTCCAGACTCTTGCTGCCCATGGGTGATCTGTAACCCCATATTGTCATCCCTCCACCCTTGTCTGAATTGCGCTTGATATATTTCCTACGGCCTGCAATGTATGTATGTTAAAGCGACTATGCCGCTTAATTTTGAGAAACCTTCACACGCAATCCTGTCAAGGAACATGCTCATACTTGAAGTTTGGATGGACTACAAGCAGTTTATTGTATTCAGCTGGCATGCAGTACACACAATGCATACTGGATCCGGTCTACACTTGATGCCCGTTATGTTGTGCTGTGCAGGGTCTGATGACGACGCTGCTGAGGAAAAGGGGGAGGCTGACGTTGGGGTAGGTGCTGCAGGGAAGGCGTCAGTTAGGGTGCGTTGCTTTGTGATTACACACTTGGGCTTTGTAGATAGAGTGTTTTATTCCCACTTTTATGTGCATCCCTGTTGCTGGCTCATGAGGCTCATGAGGCTCTTGACTGATCAGTCTGGTCATGTGCATCGCGAAGCCTACACACGCCTACATGCGCACACACACATACATATACAAGGGACATACACAATTTAATTCAACCACAGGAGGACAACGAGGAGGAGGATGCCGAGGTGCTGCTTGTGGAGACCAGGCACCAGGTGTGTGTGTAAGTGTGTGTATGGACTTCGAGCAAGGAAGGGGTGATGTGTGTTGAGGATGGAGGCGGTCTTGAATTGTATAAATAAACAAGGGCACACACAAAAGTTGAATAGGCCACACACGCTTGCACAGCAGCACCATGTCTAGTGCGTGATCATGACTTGCCGGATTGGGCACATGTATGTAGCTGCTCAGCCTGCTTATGTGCATCCTTGTTTCTGGCTCAGTCTGGTCATGTACACGCGAAGCCTGCAAGGTATTATGGATAATGAAAGTACATGGAATGTTGAACGTGCGTTTTGTCGCGAGCTTATTTTTCATTAGCCTATCCCGCTGACCTGATCCAAGTGTTATAAACGATATCATAATTAAAAAATGCATAACGCAGGGGAAGCGGCCACTCTCCCCACACTCCTTTTCAAGCTTGGCAAAGAGACACTCAGAGGGGAAGGAACACACTTTGGCAGACAGACCGCACACTTCTTTGTGGCTTGTTAAGACGTATGTATGTTATTTCTGATGCTGTAGTACTACTACCATGTAGTACTACATCATAGTATGGGGTACTGGATTTTTGCAGGGAGACAGGGAGTTCTCTGTAGCTTGCTGTCTACGCTTCATTTGCATTGTCTGAAGGGTTAGGTGTGAAGCGTTCTACTACGTACTCCTTATACTCCTTATACTCCGTGTACTGTACTGCCCACGCTACATCCATGTTGGCATAGTAAGAGCGCACGTAAGATACTAATGTGTCAATAATCTGCATCCTTTTTTGTACTACACTACTAAGCTGTGTCCTAAGAACATTTCTGATTTCTCACCAAAATCGACTGTTGGTGCTGATGCGTCTGCTAATTTGCTTTATATCCAATTTGAGATTTGATATTTATATACAGCAGTCTTAGCCAGGCAAGTGCCTGTTCAGAGTTTATCTAGCAGCAGGGCCCACAGCAAAATGTTGGAGCCGGGGACACAATTTCCAACCAGTGCACCAATATGATGCACATGCAACTATGCTGCTAAACGCGTGCAAATCAGACCGTTACCAACTTTCATCAGGAGCCAGTTCAAGCCAAACCTGCAAAACTCTCCTGGTCCCTCTTTAATTGTTTACTCTGCATTTAAGAGGAGGGAAATTTACAATATGCCATCATGATGATACCGAAATGGATCCTGTCCTAATTACGTGAGGGGGAGCGTTTTTCCTGCCTTGTAATTTTTAAAGTTTTTCATGCTCTTATTTATCTATAAGACTGTTCTGGCAATCTGCCAAAATGCATACCTATTGTAAATCATATCTCTGATGCAATCAAAAGTCCCATAATTGCAATTCAATTCAAACATGACCAGAAAAGAGGGGAGGCTACTACAGGATGGGATTAGATTCAAACTTCTGTACAAATCTCATGCAGGTTCCAAACACCGCAAACGTGTTAAGCGTAAGAAGGTAGCGCGCCTCTCACATGCATGTCGGGAGTCAATTAGTGTCAGTCTAAGGTTAAGAGCAATCTGTCAGCTTTCAGTCGCCCGCACTTGAAGTAATTTAGCTGGCGGACATCTAATACTATGTCTGTGCAGGTCCTGCTGGCGCCCTCTGATGCATGTCCTCAACCAGAGCTGGTATGATCTCCACTTTGCCAGAGTCAGATACATCTTGTTCGAATCCAGGCTTCTGCTGCTGCTTCTGCTGTGGTGCAAAAGACTCATTAATCAGGGTCTTGACGGCAGTGCTTGACTCGCCTGAAGGCCCTTCTGCAGGAATGACTGCTTCCATACATTCTGCTGGATCTGATGGTCCTAATGATGATGTAGACTCTTCTGTATCCTGCTGATCTGAATGCAGTGATTGGCGTGTGGCCGGGAGGAGGGAGAGGCTGAGCGGCAACAGGAATTGCTTGCTCAACAAGAGGACAGCCCCTGTTCCTACTACAAGGCCTGCACTCCCAAACATTAGGGACAGTTGCTTTGAGTTTGGAAGTATTGCTGACGGAGCTGCCCGCAGCTGCTCATTGGAGGCGTTTGATACTGCTGGAGGCGCTGCTGTTGGTTCTGTTGCTGCAGCTGCTATCGTTGTGTGTGCTGAGGCCTGGGGGCATGGTGATGATGGGGGAAAGGGCTCGCCAGCCAGCTTGATGTCCAGTATAAGCTCACCTCCTCTGTCCACTCCTTGCAAGGGAATAAGCGGGGCCTCGCGCTGCTGGTGCTGGTGCTGGTGCTGGTGCTGCTGCTGGTGCTGCTGCTGCTTCTGAATAAAGGCGCGTGAGAGGATGTGCTGTGGGTTCAGCGCTTGTGCTGCTCCATGTAGCTTTTCGCCTGCAAGCTTAGTGCCTCTGGCCACCCTACAAAATTCTCGCCACAGGAAATGTGCTACTTAGTGCTCGGGTAACTCTGGTATGTGACATGTGACAGTGTTCGTGGGTATGTTTATGTGTATGCGTGTGTATGTGTGTGGGTGCTGATTGCTTATACATCAGTCACATAGGTAATGTTGTGTGTTTACCATTTCAAGTTGCTAGGGCAAGCTTAATTGCAAAAGACGGCAAAGACGGCAAAAGTCTTGCAACTCATTCTGCATTAGACTGTTCTCACAAGGGATGGATTCCAAAAGCATTTTTGCAATATGCTCCCTTTTGTATCTGTGACTAGGATTTATAGGGTACGGACGAGAGCAGCATTTAACACAAATCACCAGTAGGCAATAAGACCACTAAAAGCCACATTTCATTTAACACAAATCACCAGTAGGCAAAAAGACCACTAAAAGGCACATTTGCACTGCGCTTCCTGCTGCACCCGTGTGATGAATGAATAAGATAACAAGATAAACAGAGAAGACTTTGCAAGCGGTAAAACCACAACCCAGATGGGAGCACATCAGCTAGCTGGCAGACAAGGCCCCTGAGAATCACCTGTGCAAAGAGTTTCCTGCCGCATCCACGTATCGCACAATGACACCACCAGCAGCATCAAGCCCATCCTCCACGGTCAGCAAAACCGCCTGTACACGTCAAAGCAAAGGCAGAGAGACACGTGCTAATTTGTGCTCGAGTAACTCTGGTATGTGATATGTGACTATGTTTGTGGGTATGTTTATGTGTATGTGTATGTGTGTGTATGTGTGTGGGTGTTGGTTGCTTATACATCTGTCATATAGGTGACGCGGTGTGTCAGCAAAACCGCCTGTACACGTCAAAGCAAAGGCAGAGTGTTAACCTGATCAGAAAGCATGAAAAAGGACGCACTGTGTGCACAAGGAAAGGTAGAGGATTAACCTGAACAGAAAGCATGAAAAGGGACGCACTGTGAAAAGGGGTTACGCAGCACCGTTTAAATTCAACACCATACAACAAGAATTAACACAGAAACGATAAGCATGCAGAAAAAAAATTCAACTCAAAGCATTGCTAGCCAAACAGTTTCAAGGCTACAATATTCTGCAGTTATTATGTGCCGACTTGTTTGCCAAGAACTAAAGCGGAGTGTCGTGCCTTTTAGTTTACTATTAGCAAAACGTGCAACTACAAATTGTTCAAGAGCGGCAGTAATGATGGGCACCTGAATGGGATGAATCCCAGATCCTGTGACATGGCTGCGCGTTGCCTCGGTGCCAGGAGCCTCCCTTAAATACGCGCAAGAGAAAGCAAAGCCAGTATGAGATGCTTCAGTGCGCATAAAAGAGAAGCTCTGGGCTAGCCAATCACGCCTAACCGGCCCATTTGATTTGTCTAAAGAGCATTTCATACAGAGAGGTGTTTTGAGGAAAATAAGGCAGTTAGACAGGATACATCAACACCACAGTAGGAGGCTGCGTGCTGACACTGACTGCAGCAGAAATCCAACATGAATTACAGCATTATATTTGCAATGCTTCTGTATAAGCAATGTCTAAGATCAGGCCACACAAGAGCCTTAAACTTTAGCACTCACCACTGGACGAGATCATTGATAATGTCATCCTGCCAGCGTGCCTGTGAGTTCAGGTATATGAGCGTGCTTACTTAGTAAATTGGAGGAATTTCTGAATATTATTCGTGCTGACGATGAGTAAGTCTGGATTTTCGGTTGCCCTATTGATTGCAAAGTGACTCATTTGCACACCACGCTGTAAGCCTTGCCAGGGCTTGCCTGGTATTCGAGCAAAATTATGCATACCATGTGCAATTCTGGCAATACATTCTGGCAATACTGGCAATTCTGGCAATACATGGATGGGGGCGTACTGAGATGAGAGATGAGTGTGATTCTGGCAATGGGGGGTACGTACTGAGATGAGAGATGAGTAAGTCTAGGCATTCAATGCGAGCGCCAAGGGCAAAAACAAGCACTGCAACAGTTGGCCATAGTCTGCAAAAACAAACCCACTCTTCAAAGGCTTACCAGGTCCTTCTCGTCCTGATCTCCAGCTGCTGCTCCAGCAACGTCTTGGTGGCAGGGCTGTCCCAGTCCCTTCTGCTCCTGCTCCTCTACAGAACCAAAGGGCAGCGAACCTGCAATGATGGTGTTTGCTGCTCTGGCCCTGGCTAAAAGCACAGCTGCATAGGACAAAGCCACGTAAAAGGCGAAGGTCGTTGCTTCTTGGTAATTAATTTTAATGCTCTGAGCATTCTATAGGTAAGAGTGTGTGCAAAATAGGTTAGTGTGTGTAAACAAGCAATCTGTGATCAGAGGCGATCAGAGGAGATGCACAGGAGGTGCTTTCTGGTTGCTTAGCAAAGTCATTCTTCTTTTATCCGTTTTCAACAGCATCAGGCCACGTTGGTGATCTCATTTGCCATTCAAGTTTTCCTTAAGAACACAAACTGTAATGGGTCATGGCTGTGTTCACAATCACACCACACACAAACACACACACACACACACTCTCACACGCACTTGCCACAGCAGCGTACTTTGCACATTTTAAGCCAAAGGAAAAAGGAAAGTTTAAACAGCTCACACCCATATAGAAGTACACCACGACACTTACCTTTGACATACACACACACACACACACAAAAAGTGCCATGACATGAGGCTCTGCTGTGGGTGTGAGCAATCCTTCTAAAATGTTTTCAACTGCTACCCCAAAGCATATTCCCATTAATTGAAGACTATATGAATTCCAACACCGTGTGCAAAGTCTGTGTTTGAAGCATACACAAATGACTAGAGTTGGCCAGAACCATACATTTTTAGGTATATACCATGGGAATATACGGTGTATGTACGGTATTTTTGGCAGGGAAATCACCATACATACGGTCATATACGGTGTGTATACACGGTTCTGGCCAACCGGCCAACCCTACAAATGACGCAAGGACATTTGTTGCCCACCTGCATCCACAGGGTCGTCTCCAGGCCTCACCCCGTCTTCCGTATCCCAATCCGCGGCTGCTGCAGCAGCCTCTGCTAAAGCAAGTGTAGTAGCAGCTGAGGCTGTTGCTGCCTCCTGCTGCTGCTGCAGTTGCTGCTGCTGTTGCTGCTGCTCTCTCTTGTTGGCCCTGTCTTTAGCAACACGGAAAGCTGCAGTTCCGACTGTGGCTGCAGCAAAGAAGCCCATTCCTGCAAAAAGCAGCTGTCTAAAAGGTTTACCACCACCATTACCATCACCACCACTACCACCACCACCACCACCACCACCACCACCACCACCATCACCACCATCACCACCATCACCACCAGGACTGCCACCACCACCCCCCAATTCATCGTCACTGCTATTGATAGTATCTCCGCTGCTGCTGCTGCTGTTGCTGCTGCTGCCGCTACTGCTTCCACTATTGCTTCCCCCACTTTTCAGGATCGGCGGGAGTTGAGGAGGCCTCAGGTGCAGGGGCCACTTCTCAGACGGCAGCATGTGCTCCAGTGGATTGGGAGGAGTCACTTGGTCAGGAAAGCGAGTGGGAGAGTCTTGGTCAGAGGTAGGGTTGGGAGAGGAAAGGTTGATGTGAGGGCCTGTGTGCCATGGAGGTGAAGTTACGGAAGGGTTGATGTTGGGATTTGAAGGGGAGGACGACGCGTGTTTTGGAAGGTCTTTTTGCCACGGGCGTGATATTGCATCGACTCCCAAGCTGTCAAAGGGGGTGGATAAGAGGAGCGAGGGGCCTGTCAGCCATGGGGCGGTGATGGTGGGGAAGGGAGGCAGCAACTGTTGAGTGTGAGCAGGCCATGGGGGCATGAGGTGTCGGATCTGCTGCACCTGATCACCAAACGTTAATTCTGCTGTGGAGTCGCCTGACATGGCTGAGACTACTCGTTGAGAAGAAGGGCTGGCTGGTGCTGCTGCGGCTAAGACGGAGGGCTGGTTGAAATTTTCAAGGGAAGAGGCCACTGCACAGATCAGAGTGAATCACAGTTTACGGATAAATTGGTGGAGCGTGACGTATACAAAATGGAGCGCTTCAAAAGTAATGAAGACAGGTTGTTTTTAAGGTTCGTGCACCACTACATGGAAAACATGTAGGGGCACTTTAAGCAGAAATTTCCTTCAAAGTAGGCAAGACGGACTTTAGGGAGTGCTGTGAGACAAGAGGTTTTATGGGTTGGCTTACATCTGCACCACATATGACTAATTTTCTTGCTAAAATATTATATGCACACCATATATAAATGTATGGCTCTGACCAACTTTAAAGCTTTTGGTAACAAAGATGCAAAATGTGCCCACTGCTCTTCTTTGAACACATGCTTGCTTTAAAACTCACACACAAACAAACAAGATGCGTGCGTTAACTTGGAAATGTGTTCATAGGCTGCATCAAATGCGACGCATATAGAAACGTGACCCGCCTGCATCTCTTGCCGTCTCAGTCACCCTTGCTGCCCTTTGCCAAAAGTCGTTGAGTCCCCTTTGCAAAGGCATGCGTGCACTCTGCACCCCCCCCTCCTCCTCCTCTTGCTGTGCTGCACAGCCTGAGCTGGTGCCGCTCGTTTCAGGCTCACCTCCACCACCTTCACTGCTGTTATTACTTCTGGGATTGCTGCTGCTGCTCCTACCTCCACCCCCACTCCCTCCCCCACCATCATACAACCTTGTTCTGATCCATGCTTGGTATGCCTGCAAATAGGGGATTTGTTATGAGCTTTGGTTTTGCATTGCAACGAATGGGCTTAGCTCCAGGGTAGCTGCGTGACTGCAGCGTTTTTTAGCTGCATGAGCCTCTATCTCCAAGCACTAACTGTATGAGCAAGCAGCATGAGCCCTGCGCACTGTCAAATCTTTGGAGAATTAATTGTATTTGCAATCAACACAAGCCCTGCACACTTTCAGCTCTTCCATAAAACTAATTGCACTCGCAAGCAGCACAAGCCCTGCACAAGCTGTACTTGCAAGCACTATTCACCTCAGCACTGGGCAGACGGGGCAAAGAAGCGCCTTCGTACACAAGCTGCAGTGCAGATGCCAGAGCGTCGACACCTGCAGCTCCATCAGTTGTGCATGCGCAAGCCTCCGCCAAACTGGCGTGGACGCGCTGCAGCACACAAAGGCACACAAAGGCACACTTGTCTGTCCTAAGCACCAACTATTTGCAGTGTTTTGAAAATATTGTTGGTGTACAGCAGCACTTATCCAGAACATTGTAGACTGTATAGTGCAAGAGGCTTTTGCTGCGCCAGTACAAGCTTACTGTATAGTGTAAGAGCCTTTCGCTGTACCAAGCTAAGTACAAGAATCAGATCAGCAAGAAAGTAGATCCGCCGCTCCAACTCACATCTGCAGCTGCTCCAGCGTCCTCCACTCTACAAGCTTGCACATTATGAAGCAGTTTCTTCAATTCCTGGAAAATCAAGCAGGGAAAACGACGTTGCTTTGCACAAAGCACGATTCGTGCCATTTTACCAAGGCGCTGGAGCACATGGCACAAGGGACAAGTGAATACCTACGCTGATAGAGATCAGCGTGCGTATAAGAACACATCATCTAATGCTCAAACTAGCCATAGCCTCACTAAGTAATCTAGGAAAGGAACAACATAGACTACCTATTTTTTCAAGTTGGTAGTTTTGGCATTCAATATGATTCCGACAGATTTTCAGCAATGCGCTTTGGCAAGTGCCTGGCACTTCTAAAGCCATCTGCTCTAGCAAATCTCCCATTGCCGCTGACACACATTTGGTTGCACACATCTGCAGCTACATGACTTAGATGGAATAACCACAGTTGCAAACTTAGCAGACCATACCATCAGTAAACAGGCGGCCTTGTAAATAGTGCCACGCACAACGGCCATCTCTGACGCCAGGGCGTGCAAGAGCAGAGAGCGCTCACTTGTGCTTCTCAAGGGCTTGGCGCCTTCCTGTGCACATATACACATGCCAGCAGAGGGCAGCCTTTCTGTGTGACAAATTTGATAAGCAATAGATCCACAAATTTTGCATCAGTCGCTCAAAGCCACTTATTTGACCAATAAGTAGGAGCTCTGAGACTAGCTCAATCGTTAGCTTATATCATTTTCATAGCCATTCCTGCTTTCACACTAAATCTAGCACAATCTGCAGTATCTGCAGCACTAACTACACGTACACTGCCCACCCATTTCTTGCAACGAGCATATGATGTATAAAGTGTTACAAAGCGCACAAATCGCTGCTTCATACCTTAAAAGGGCATAGATACAGACAAAAGTAAGAGCACATCAATGTGAGTCTGGATATGTGCAAAGATCTCAGAGTACCTCGGGCTTGCAAGGCGACTGCCTTGTGGCAAGCTCAGGAAGAGGAGGCTCCTCAGAAACATCTGCACACAAGGCAGTTTGATAAATCCATAAACGATTCATTCAGTGAGATGCTGAGTTGGTCACTGCAAAGGCACACCCCAATTGACTTTGTCAAGTAATATTAAGGAGCGTTAAAATTTTAAGGAGCGCAGCATTCAGGTATTAAATAGCAGTCAATGTTAGGCAAAAGGCACAGATTCCAACTATAGTGTGCACTACTCCTTCTGGCGCGGACAAGCCCAATGTGGTGGCTGATGCAAAACAGGCAAAACCAAGATTCAACATGCCTCTTCCCAACCTGGAAGGAAATAGGGAGGAGGGGAATTCAGGCTTTGCAAGAACTGGGAGGAAGTCATACCCGTGCGCTGCTGGAACTGCTCCAGCCGATGCGACATGTCCTCGCTCAGCTGGGTATTTCCTGGCCCTGTCACATCCTTGCCTTGCTGCTGCTGTTGCTGCATACCAGCAACACCTTGCTGCAACCCTTCTCCTTGTGGTGATGGCACTTGGATCTGAGCACCATTTGCGCTGTCAGAGCAGCTCCCTTGATCTTGGCCATGGAGCACTGCGATGCAATGCCGCACCGCATACCACCAAATGCACATTTAAAAGGCAACGCGCATCTAGAAAAGCACATGAAAACACCCAGCTAAATCAGTGGTCCTATCGCACGTCTTGCAAGGTGTTAGAGCAAGGTTGCATGACAGCATAATCATGCTAAAAATGTGCAGTGTGCTTCATTTGAGAAGAAGCAGAAACAGAAGTGCCATGCATCACAAGCATGATACTTCTTTGGCTTACCTTGATCTGGATGAGTGGCAACATCAACAATTGAATGGACGTACTCAGGGTTGACGTCGCCCCCCCACGGCTCTTGCTGCATTTGGCTGATGACCTACAAGGCAGCAAAGCATGAGAGCTATTGTTTGTGGTTGCGCAAAACGTCTGGAAACCAGAGCACGTTGACACATGTCATTAACGATAGACATACTTGGCAACCTAACCAATAGATCGTGTCCATGCGTTTTGTTTCGAAGCATGGTAGAAAAGGGTGACTTGTATCTTCATTTTCCCAACGCTAAAAACAGGGCTACAGGTCGTCCCCACGGCTGGACCTCCCTTTCCTAGTAAAATTGTGCCAATAAGCCAATTTTGGCTCAACTCTCCAACCCCTTAACCATTTTGGGACTTAAATAGTGTTTTGGAAAGCTATTTTTTTCACATGCATACAAAGAAAACAGGCCCAAAAACCCAGTGGGTGGCAATAGAATTAAAAATATTCACGTTACAAAAACAGACACCATTGCTCATACACTGCACCAATCCGCGCCCTTTTAATTATATAGGGCTTGATAATTTGCCCCGCAATTCTGGTGCAAATTTGGGGATTTATATGGAGCTGGGAAAGCACAGGGCTACTACAACACAAATGTAAAAGATCTGGTTTTGGTTTACAAATTCTCATTGCAAAAATTGCAATTATACGCAGGCCTATATTACAAGATTAAAAGCATTACAAACATGCAGACTCACATTATAAACAAACCCCACATTCATCAAGGGAAAAAAGCCATCCTGATACCGGGTACCATAGCAAAACTCCTCCGCCAATGAAGAGGATCTTCTCATTCTTGAACTTCACGCTACAGCACAACAGATTACACACGCAGAACAGATGGAGAGGGCTCCACTCCACTCTTACCTGATCAGGGTGGGCCAGCAGCTCCTGCACTTCTTCCTCAGCCTCTCTGCGTTGTTCCTCCTCACTCTCACCTTCCCTTTCTCCCTCTTGCTGCTGATCTTCCTGCTGCTGAACTTCCTGCTGCTGAACATACGCATCGCCTGCCTGCTGCTCTTGCTGCTGCTGCTCTATTCCCTGCTGCTCTTGTTGCTTGTCTGCGCAACTAATGCTGCCCCGTTTTTCCAGATGCTCGCTGCTACTCTCTTGTTGCTCACGCATTGTGCTTTGATCAACATTTTCACCTTCTGCAGGGGTAAAAGGAGAGAGAAGCAGAGGGACTGATTGTGGATAATCAAATTACTCAAGAGTAGCAGTTGAGAAATAGTTCCAGCAGCAAATTGCAAGCGTCAAGCACGTGATTCGGGCTGGCTATGCAATTACAATCAGCCTAAAAGGTACGCACCTTGCTTCCTCATTAAGGATGTTGGCAAGGGGACGATCATTGGAACTGGATCCGCTGGGAGATCTTTGAAGGCATCAACAGGCATTTCTGCAAAAGGATCTTGAAGGCCGTCAACCTTTGCAGGCAGATGTGCAATAAATCAGCTTTTTCAATAGGCAGGTTGAGGCAGGCATGGAGCCAAACAGAACTTTATCAGGCACAAATGGCGCCTGTGGAAAAGCAAAGGGTAAAGGCGATGTTGAGGTAAAGGAGACAGCCCGTGGACCATCTGCCCTTTTGTTTATACTTTTGTGTCACAAAGGATGTAGGGAGCAGTGAGCCTAAAATTTATCTGCCGGATGCAAGACAAAGATTATTTGAAGCAGCTCATGAAGATGTTGTTGGAAAAACCCCCCTTTGTGAAGTTTCACTTAAAACTACTTCGTTTTTCTGTGGTCTTCAATTCCACATCAAATAACAAGCATATGGACACTACCGCAATACACTGCGAACATGATGAAGAAGCTTACAGGTGCGTCAGCGAATGGATCCTTTCCCATTTCCCATGGCAATGGAGGTGGTGCAGCATATCTGCCGGATGCAAGACAAAGATTATTTGAAGCAGCTCATGAAGATGTTGTTGGAAAAACCCTCCTTTGTGAAGTTTCACTTAAAACTACTTCGTTTTTCTGTGGTCTTCAATTCCACATCAAATAACAAGCATATGGACACTACCGCAATACACTGCGAACATGATGAAGAAGCTTACAGGTGCGTCAGCGAATGGATCCTTTCCCATTTCCCATGGCAATGGAGGTGGTGCAGCAGGCTGTGCACTGCTGCCGTCCTCTTCCTCTTCTGCTGCTGCTTCCTGCGACTGAAGCGTACTGCTGCCGCTTCCAACTGTTTCCTTCTGAGATGGCAGCGGCTCAGTCTCGTCTTCCGCTAATCCATGGATCTCACCCTCCGGAAGCTCGGCACCACTGCCACTGCCAGACCGACCGCTTCCGTGTAGACTTCGACGACCTGCCGCTGCCTCGTCATCACGCTGCTGCTGCTGCTGGCTGCTACTGCCTGTTTCCATCTCTAAACCGGCGGGGTCGTCTTTGCCCAACAGATCTGCTCGCCTTCTGTCCTGCTTCTGCCTTCGCTGCCTACTCTGCTCTTGCTTCTGTTGCTGCTGCTGCTGCTCCTCCTCTATCATCAAAAGCTCAGATGCATAATCCTCTGCGTCATGATGAACCGCCGCCGCTTCATCTGGAATGTCTGGGCCTCGGTACGGTCCCTGCCATTTGGAAGAGCTCCTGCAGGCTAGCAAGCATCTGGGTCTGCTGGTGAACACGATCTTATCAACCGACCTTGTGTGTTGAGGGAAGGACACGAGCAGCTTTGGCTTGAAGGCTGTTGCCATATTAATTATTTATTCATTATTGCACTCGGTCCTTTTCACTCGACGTTTGGAGGATTTTCTGGTGTTGTGGTTGAATTTTTATATTCTAAAAATGATACCATCTCATGCCTGCTCCTTCTCACATCTTGATACAAGACGAGGAAGGACATCGGCTCACAGAAGAGATGTTCTCATTGGTGTACCCTCAATTGTTCAATTTGTACAGCCTACAAAGCCTGTACAAGCAGGTACTATGTAGCTCTCTACAAGTGCAAACGTGTGTGCTTGCATTTGGTATACAGTCAGACACTTACACGCATGCAGCAGGAAAGTAGAGTTGAACGCATGCATGCAAGAAGCACAAGTGGAAAAGAGGCACTACTGGAGAATGACACTCAACGCGACACATGCTTGCACATGTTGTGCATGACCCATGCTCAATGCTCAATCCCCAACAGCACAAAACACCACCTTCCTTTCCGCCTCCTCAGCCCTACCCTTCTTTCCTCAAGAGCGCATCTCCTCGCTGCTGGAGGGGTCCCCATCGACTATTAGCATTTCCAACCCAGGAGTCTCATGGGCAGCGCCTGGAAATAAAAAAGAGAGGCAGCTGTTCTATCCATCGTGGCTGGAGGGATCCTGGATGGTGTGTTTTGTTTGATAGGGGGGGCAGGATTAGTCGGTGCGAGAAAAGCTAACGCCTTGTATCACCTCTGTCCCCTCAAATACCAAGTGTTTTGGCCTCCATAAATACTTCTTTCAGGTACAAGCATCCTTTATGAACGCCGGTTTTCCACAAGGAAAGCGCTTCATTAGCAAAGACCTTCCAGGTGAGTCTTAAGAAGAGGCACAAACTTGGCGATGACACTCTTGATTTGGTAACGAGAAGGGACGCAGCCTTTTATGTTGGTACATACAGGCTTTCAACAATCAGAGGAAATAATCTGAGCAGAAGTCCATTTTGACGCAAAGTAATAATCTCACGTGGTAACGTGACTATGTATCTGTTTATGCTGGACTGGGAGAGTGTGGGAAAAGATTTGGAACAAAATGCACGTGTATTGAACCACTGCGCCCTGACAAGAGTTATTTCACCTCCCAAATGCCACCAGTACATTCACGCTGTAATAAAACAGCAGCGAACGCTGAAAAATAGCTTGGAGGGGATCAGTTTTCTTTGAAAGGTAAATGGCCGAAATGTGAGATCGCACAATCCACATAGCATCTTATTCAATCTTTGTTTGTTGCAAGGACTTCAATACATCTTTTACTGGACCTGGTGTGGTGGATTGCTTTTATGCTCCGGCTGCAAAAAATAGGGTTTATGCCGCGACCGAATTGACACTTCTGCCGTGGCTTGCACTTTTCAAGCTCAGCTGCTTTGGAACCTTGTAACATTGCTAAGCTTGGAAGTGCAAGGCACGGTGCAAATTCCCTCAGGAACTTTGAAAAGCATGTCCATTTTGGCCTCCGTTAGTCCCCTCTGCTGTTAAAGAGAGGCTCCACCACGTAGGATTGTATCCCTATATTCTGTTGGCCTGGTTCAATAGAGAATTGCCGTATGATATTCTGTGATGGCGAAATAATAACCCTTGTGTGCCTGTGTAACCAAAGGGGCTACAAAGGGCTCTTTGATCGTCGCGTTAGCGGACGTGGGAGCAGCGATGGAAGCGCCTGTGACTTACAAAGCGCGTTTCGTTTTTTCTCCCCAGGAGGGCGGGGTTGTGGCAGACAGGTGCGGCGTGTGGTAGACAGTTGCAATGTGTGGACAAGTTTGGGCAGACAGGTGTGATTTGCAGAACACGATGGCAGTATGGGCAGACAGGTGTGTTGCAATGTGTGGACAAGTTGTGGCAGACAGGTGCGGCGTGTGGTAGACAGTTGCAATGTGTGTCCAAATTATGGCAGACAGGTGATGTGACCTAATAGACAATTACAATGTGTGGACAAACTGTGGCAGGCAGGTGTAATGTACGGCAACCCTCACCTAACGACCACGCTGTTTAAGTTGCTTAAAACCAGCATGTCAAATCGTTGGTTCTATTCTGTCAATGTCTTGGTTGAAGATTTTAAATCACCTGTCGATTTCTGCAATGCAAGGAATTGCCGTGAGCAACAGTGCGATATTCACTTTATCAGGCATCAGCATTAAAATGATTGTTAATTCACATGTCAAGCCATTGTTCTGTCAGGCGAGGCAGCTTGTCAGCATTATGATCAATTCAGGCATTCAATATTTCTACCAAGCTGCTGCTCTGATGCTTGAGACCTCTACCTTTCCTTCCCTGCCTGCTTTGTACGCAAAGTTAGGTAGTGTGTGTGGCTCATTTCCCCCCAGTTCTTCATTCATTTGATTTGCACAAGGGTCCATTTGAGCACCACAAGTCCCCTCCTTTACAAAATGTGGGCAGTGGCTTCCAATGCCTGCTTGGTCTATCACCACCCCCTGCTATATTTGATGGACTCTTTGTTGACGGTCGTCTGAGCACAGATCCTATGCTTTAGAAAGGTAACACACAGTACAACACAGCTGCCAACACAACTGCCAACACAGCTGCCAACACAGCTATGCCTGCTGCTCACGCCATGCTTTGCAAACAAGCTTTTTTTTACGAGTAAATACCCACGGAAAGAGACCTCACCTGAGTCCTTAGCTCCCGGGCATGCCCACACTGCTTTTACAGTGTTTAGTCAAGCCAATGTACTGCGACAACACTGCAGGCCTTTTAACATAAAGCAGCAAGTGGACACGCTGCTAGGGTACCCTGCAGTTCAGACTGTAGCTTATGATCCTTTGGACAATCCTACGCGTTTGGTAGGTGGAAATTTGCTTGTGCCTTGCTGTGCAAAACAATCATACAGCTTAGCGCCCTTCTCCAAACTCCATCTTTGCTTTGTAAGGCTGCAAAATGCAAAATGTTTTCCTTTTGCTAATAAACATCCACAGCAGCTGGCCTGTCTGAAGTGAAGCTGAAATGCCGTGGTTATGAAGAGAGGCAGGCACTGTAACAACGCCATGCAAACTTCTTGCTCATTCTGCAGAATGTGGTGTATTCTACGCCTAGAAAATCAGGACGGCTGGCTCCGCCCGATCCTGCTAGACCTACCCCACAACAGCAGCAGCAGCAGCAGCAGCAACAAAGTACTGATCTCAGAAAGGCCGAAATCTTTATCAACAACAGAGCGCATGAGCTGCAGCAGCCTGCGGATGAGAGCGGCCGGGAATCGTGGTGTGGCATGGAGCTCTATCGTCAGGTAAGCGGCCTCTGAGCATGCTGCTCCTAGCGATGCTAGTGAGGTAATAGGATAGGGTGGATGGGGAAAATAAAACTTCGGCTGACGTCATTGAACGAGCCTTAGTGGTGTCCTGATTGTCTAGTATCAGGCTTGCCTCACCATTCCCTTGCCCAGATTGTGACCATGAAATTTACTTAATTAATCAATCATTTTATGATTCCAGCATGGCTTCAACCCACAAACACTAACCTGCTATAATGACAAACTTCAGCAAGCCAGATATATTCATGGCCATTCCAATCTTACAATCACGCCCCCGATGAAACCCTGCCAACACGTCCCAAACTAGATCTGTCACTACTGCAAGGAGTGCTTCCTCTACCCTGACAGACAAACCTTCAGATTCACACCCCCTGACTATGAAATCAAGGGACATGCAACAAAAAAACCGCAATGTGCACCTGATTAAGATCAAGCACTATATATAAACTTATCCTACCCAGCAAGCAGAAAAGGCGCAAGGACAACATAAGCTGCTAGTGCCTCGCTTACTAGGCACTGCAAAATCCTCCACACCATCCTGTTTGGAGGGACAGGTACTATTCACTGCAGCCCTACAACAAATCCACTCTACTGCATTGAATTTTAAATAAATCAGACAAGGTATCCACCACAACCCCATGAATATGTTAGCATTACTCTCAGGGCTGTGCAATGACGGTGTGACGGTACGGTCTGTCAAAATACGGTCTGACGGTGGACGCCGTAAATGACGGTGTCAGATCGTCATTTTGGAATTTAAAGACCGTCCGGACGGTGCATGACAGTACGGTGGACGGTACGGCTCAAAAATCGCAAAAAGGCCAAATTGGCATTTTGACCCCAAAATGGCCATTTTGGCTCTTATCTCCTCATTTCAAAATGTTGCACGAGTATTTTTTGTATGAACTAACAATCGGTGTAATAATGAAAGGAAAAGGAAAAGAAAAAGAAAAGCAAAAAGTTCATGTCTTGACCAGGATTCAAATCCTGGTCTCAACTTTTCACAGCAAAAAAGCACTTGACGGTGGGTGTAAACAGTAAGTACGGTGGACGGTCCCCTCGACCGTCTGGACGGTAGATACCTTCATTTCTGAGACACCGTCATTCCGACGCTCTGACGGTTCGGACCGTCCACCGTACCGTAATTACGGTGCAAATTTGCTCTGACGGAGTCTTTGCACAGCCCTGATTACTCTTGGTGGTGTGAAGGCTCTGCCTCCCAACCACCTGATCCCTGCATATTAGCACTTTAGTGCTTTGTCACGACGAATTGTGGCATCAGCTTAAGCATGGATTGCAGCAGCAGCAGCAGCAGCAGCAGCAGCAGGGGGGGGGAATGTGAGCACAGCAGGCCGGGTGGAAGCAGAGAGAGGAGGAAGGAATCAAATAAAATTCCAAGGGAAATTAAACAATTCGTCCATGCCACTGATTTAGCATGACACTTTTATTTACTTAACCTCCTCTGCGTACCTAGAAGTCTGACATCCTATTCCTCCTTCCTGTTTCTATGATCCATGCCAGTAGTCATAGCATACCTGTGTCAAAAGGTCCTGTCTTTCTCTTACCTCCTAAAATCAGGTATCCCAAGCTTCAAGACAAGGAAACGTTGGCGACTACATGAGCGTCACGTGCTACAATCAAGCTACAAATCAGGGTGCAGAAGAGGAAATTTCTGCACGCATGCGTGTAGCAGCCTTTTTGCAGCCTCAGGACCCTTTATTCTTCGATGCAGGCGGCAAGGCTGTTGCAGTGTACGACTATGCCTTAAGGCTACAACGCGCGTAAGACTTAACCTGCAGGTTGTGTCGCGACAAATAATGTAGTGTTTTTATATTTCCTATAGTTTTATGTTTCAAATTTTGATGCTATTACTGTGAAAGGGGAAAATACTGGCTGCGTACACGCAATGGAACTGCTGCTCACGTCAATGGACGCAAGGAGACGCTTTGCCACCTAGTACGGTAAAACTCCCCAGAAATGATAATACGGAAAAGCAATGAGGATCATGAGAGTGCAGCAGACTTGGCCTAAACCAGCTCATGATGAAAGTTGGTGTTGGCACTGGTGAAGGCACGCCTGATATGAACCAGAACAGCATGCGGACAAAGGCCCCACAGGAGCTTGAAGACAAACATTATCGACTTCTCAACGGAGACATCAAGACAGTTGGCTTTTTGAAAGTGGTGCAGAGATCTGTGTGCTGCTCCATAGCGAGATTTGGCTGCTTCTGGGGTCTGATGCCTTCACAGTGCCTGATCTCTACTGCAAGGTGAACGTCACACTGGAGCTTGCTGGGATCAATCAGTCAGTGTATCTGAGAGAAGGCAGTGAATTTGGTAGCCAGTTACAGAAGAGGCATCTGTGTTCCTTGAGGCGCATTCTTGGAGTGAAGAACAGCACAACAAATTGGGCGGTGCTTAGAGAGTGCGGTCGGGAGCCCTTGCAATTTTTCTGGTTCCGTGCTTCCATCAGTTTTTTTAATAGCATGCTTGATTCCAACAGTGAGACTCTACGTCGTGTGCTGAAGGCAGATTTGTATCTTGCTTCTTTTGATAGTTCTTGCTGGTCTGCTCAAG